>Ga0213919_1000106_pt1 | contig 44293 bp, 74 predicted proteins | sample McNCre317MG_FD_161056 | JGI IMG/M metagenome (GOLD analysis project Ga0213919, IMG submission 161056) | Freshwater microbial communities from McNutts Creek, Athens, Georgia, United States - 3-17 MG | ecosystem: Environmental > Aquatic > Freshwater > Creek | place: USA: Georgia | collected...
GTGACGATCACCGATGCCTCTGCTAACGCCTTGTACATATCTGTGTCAATTTTTAGCAGTGGAGTAGCGGAGACAGTTGCCATCCAATCTGGCCAAATTCAGCACATCACGCCATGAAAACCTACCCCACGCTCAAGGAAGCCCAGGAAGCACAAGACGCGGGCGAGGTGTTCGTGCTGATCAATCGGCGCAAGGACAACGCATGGGACGCCTATGAGCCGGGCGACGAACTGCCCGACTCTGACGAAGGCGCATGAAATACAAGATCATCACCGACGTTGCCACGGAGCCGGTCACTCTGGCAGAGGCGCGTCTGCAATGCAAGGTGGACAGTGACAACACCGCGTTCGACTCGCTGCTGACCAGTCTCATCACGGCGGCGCGTGAGTACGGCGAGCATTTCACCGGTCGCGGCTTCGCACCGCAAACGCTCGAAGTTGCGATTGACGAATTCCCGGACGACGAAGACGACAGTATCGAACTCCCGTTGTCTCCCGTCGCCAGCATCACGCACATCAAATACACGGATGTCAATGGAACGGAGCAAACTGTTTCCTCTGGCGACTACGCACTGAGCCTGTACGGCGATGCGCGATCCGTTGCCCCGACCTACGCGAAGTACTGGTCCGTCGCCCGTGAGATCCCAGACGCCGTGCGGATCCGGTACGTCACGGGCTATACGACTTTGCCGAAGGCTGCAAAGCAGGCGCTCCTGATCCATATTGAGCTTGAATCGGCCATCAACCCGGCGACTCCGGTGCAGCGCGATGCGATGGAGAAGGCGCGGGATAACCTGCTGTCAACCATCAAGATTTACGGGCGCACCGAGTAATGGGATCGCGCTCGCTCAATCGTCAGGTGGTCATCAAAAGCCGCACGGCTGGCGAAGACGCTGACGGCCAGCCGCTGGAAACATGGACGGTGACGGTTGCGACCGTGTGGGCGGACATTCGCTACCTGAGCGGGACGGAAACGATCAAGGGCGGCGCGGAAACTTCGACGGCGAAGGCAAGCATTCGCTTGAACTACCGCACCAACCTGACGACCGATATGCGCGTGGTGTACGGCTCAACGGTGTTTCAGATCAAAGCCATCTTGCCAGATGCAAGCGGACAAAACTGGCTTGACCTGGCCTGTGAGGTGGTGTCGTGAGCATGTCCATAAAGCTCGACTTGTCGGCGCTCAATGCCCAAATCGGCGCGATGCAAGAAGACGTGATGAACGCTGTCAGGCCGTCCGCACAGGCTGGGGCGGAAGTGCTGTATCAGCAAGTCCTGCGCAATGTGGATTCCATCGGAACGAAGTCGGGCAACCTGCGCAAGTCGATCTATCAGGCGTACAGCAAGGCCAACAGCGGCAAAGGGTTTGCGACGTATCACGTTTCATGGAATCCACGCAGGGCACCGCATGGGCACTTGCTGGAGTTCGGCCATATTCAGCGGTATCAGACGGTCATCGCCAAATGGGGACCGAAGAAAGGCCAGTGGATCACGTTGGTACGTCCTGAAATGAAAGGCAAGAAGCCTCCGAATCGCCGCAAGGCATCACGCGCACAGATGGACGCCTACTGGATGCCCCGCAAGGGGGGCCCGGTGCAAGTCCCTGCGCGTGCGTTCATCCGGCGCGGCGCATCATCCATCCCTGCTGCTTTGGCTGCGATGGAAGCGAAGTTCTTCGAGTTGATGGGCAATGACCTTTGAAGCCGACCTGAAAGACACGATTACTCCAGTCTGTTCGCGTGTGTTCGCAGGCTATGCGCCAGTGGCAACCGCACGGCCCTATGTGACGTGGCAGCAGATCGGCGGCAACGTCATCAACCCGATTGGCAATGAAGTGCCCGGCCTGCGCCACGCTGAAATCCAGATCAACGTCTGGGCAGACAGCAACCGCGTGGCGATGGAAACCATCCGCGACATTGAAGATGCGATGCGGGTGGCGAGTGCTTTCACTTCGCGACCGATTGCCAACGCAATGACCAGCTTCGATGCTGATGTGCCGGTTTTCTCAGCAAACCAAGATTTTTACTGCTGGCACACGTAGCCGGCGAACCAAACAAACAAACTGCCGTCAAGGTGGTTTTTTGTGCCCGCAAGGGCTTTTCAAGCAACCCGGCAACGGGACCAACCGCCCCTTGCGGGCAACTCTCGAAAGGTAAGACATGGCATACACGTTCCCTGAAGGCGCGGCGCTCTATTTTTCCAGCACGTTCGCGGCCACCAAGACCATCAGCGCACTGACCAACGCCAATCCGGCTGTGGCAACGTCCACCAGCCACGGCTACGCGGACGACGACATCATCCTGCTGGATTCCGGCTGGGAAGACGCGACGGACTCCTGCTACATGGTCAATCAGACCACGACCAACGCCTTCGAGGTGCTCGGCCTGAACAGCACGGACACCGACTTCTTCGCCGCTGGCGCTGGCGTCGGCACCGCCTCGCTGGTCAGTTCGTGGGTGCAGATTCCGCAGGTTCTGTCGATCTCGACCACTGGCGGCGATCCGCGCTTCACCACGATCAGCCCGCTTGCCAAGCGCAACAGCATCAACGTGCCGACCGGCTTCAATCCCACGTCCATCACGCTGACGCTGGGCCATGACGCATCGGACACGAACTACCAGTCGATGCTGTCCGTTTCGCGCTCGCTGACGAAGGTGGCCTTCAAGCTGGTCATGAGCGGCTCGACCGTTCTCGGCTACGGCTACATGAGCGTTTCGGAAATGCCGTCGCTCAACGTCAACCAGGCCAACCAAGTCACGGCATCCTTCGCCCTGCTGGGCCGCGCTGTCAGCTACTCGACCTGATACGGGCAATCGCCCAACTGAGCACCGACTGTCGGGCGTGTTCGTTTCCTTCGCGGGGAACGGCACGCCCGGCGGCACGGGCTATCCAATGTCCCCGCGAAAGGCATCCAAATGGCAAAGATCAAGCTCGGCGCACCGCCGAAGAATTTCCGTCACGTCGTCAAATTTCCCATGCTTGATGGGACCGAGGGCGCGATTGAAGTCTCATTCATCTACCGCACGCGCAAGCAATTCGGCGAGTTCATCGACTCACTGGTGACGGACGCGAAAGACGCTCCTGCTGACGGTGAAGCGTTCTCGATGGCCCGCCTGATGGCGAAGGCCGCAGGCTCAAACGCGGACTACATCCTCAAGGTTGCGGACGGCTGGAACCTTGATGAGCCGTTCAACGCCGAAACGGTCAGCCAACTGGCGGACGAACTCCCGGCAGCGGCGACGGCGATCATGGAAGCGTATTCCGGCGCTGTCCAGAACGGTCGCTTGGGAAACTGACGCAGGCCGCAGGGGCGCTGTATGAACGGGCGGACAAGGCCGCTCCGACAAATGCGTTCCTTGCGGCCGTCGCGGCAAAGACGGTGCGCGAAGAGGTGGAGGTGTGGCCGGAGAACTGGCAAGCCTTCCTATTCTTCGCCAGCCTGCAAACGCAGTGGCGGCACAGCATGAACGGGCCGACCGGGCTGGACTACACCGCAGCCCTTGCCATGCTTGACCGCATGCCGATGGATGCCGACGACCGAGCGCTGATGTTCGAGGACGTGCGCGTCATGGAGGCGGCTGCTTTGGCAGAAATCCACGAACGTGAAGACTGACATAAAAGGGACGTTTGACCGATGACCGAAGAACGCAAAGCGCAGCTAGGCATATCGGTTGATGCGAACCCTGCCACTCAGGGATTCCAGAAGATCGCAGCCGGTGCGCAGACGATGGCGCAGGGCGTCGCGCAAGCGGGCAAGCAAGCGGGCGAAGGGCTGGACAAGGTAGGCGACGGTGCGAAGCGTGCAGCCGATGCGCTGACCCGCGAAGAAGCGCGGATGTCCGCGTCAATCAAGCGGGCAACCTTCGAGCTTCAGACGTTCGGCAAGACTGCAGCGGAAAAGCTCGAAGCCAAAGTTGCATTCAAGGGCCTGGACCCGGCGAAGTTCGCCGAGCAGATCGCCCTCCTGAAGCAACTGGAAGAGGCGCAAGTTCGCGCATTCGCTGGACCGGCGACGAAGACAGCGACAGCGGACATGACCGCGTTGGGCGCGTCTGCCAAGCAAACCGCCTTCGCGCTCCGTGGAATCCCTGCGCAGTTCACCGACATCGTGACCTCCCTACAATCGGGGCAGGCACCGATGACCGTCCTATTGCAACAGGGCGGACAGTTGAAAGACATGTTCGGCGGCATCGGCCCTGCTGCCCGTGCGCTCGGCGGCTATATCGCAGGACTGATCAATCCGCTCACGCTCACGGCTGGCGCTGTCGGCGTGCTTGCTGTTGCGGCGCATCAAGGAAGCGAAGAACTGCGGGCATTCCAGAATGCCGCCACGCTGACCGGAAATGCCATCGGGCTATCAGCCTCCGGGTTCTCGCAGATGCGGGATTCTCTGGTAGGTATCGCCGGCACCAAAGGCAAGGCAGCGGAAGCGCTGACGGAGATCGCCCGTAACGGTCAGATTGCCGGGGCGAATGTCCGGGGCATTGCGGAAGCAGCGATCCTGCTGGAGAAGGCTACCGGGCAGGCGATCAGCAAGACCGTGGGGCAGTTTGCCCAACTGCGGGACGCGCCAGTTACCGCAGCGGTTGAACTGAACAAGCAATACAACTTCCTGACCAGCGCAGTCTATGCACAAATGAAGGCGCTGGAAGAGGCGGGCCGGGCATCAAGCGCAGCAGACATTGCCGAAAAAGCGCTTGCCGATACGCTGTCCAAGCGTTCACAGGACATTCTCGCCAATTCCGGCTTGCTGGAAAAAGGATGGCGTTCCGTCGCCACTGCCGCGAAAAAGGCATGGGACGAAATGCTCGGCATCGGGCGCGAAACCACGATTGCCGAGAAACTCCAGAAGAACGCCGACGACCTGGCCCGCATCCGTGCGCAGATTGCCGGAGTCGGTGCATTCGGCGAGACTGGTGGAGGCGCAGCCACTGGCGGCGCAAGTGCAGCCAACGCAGGCGCGCGCAAGCTGCAAGCCGAAGCACTCGCGCAGGAGCAGCAGTCCAACTTCCGCAAACTGGAAATCGAACAGGGCTACGCGGCAGCGCAGGCGGCGACCTCCCAAGCCGACAAAGAGCGCATCGCAGCCGTTGACAAGCTCACCAAGGCCAACGACCAATACGCCAGCAAGACCACGCAACTGACGAAGGCGCTGGGGGACTATCGGCGCGAACTGGACAAGATCCGCAGCAATCCGAATTCCTCGGAAGCGGAGCGCAAACTCCTTGACCCGAAGACCATCGCGCAGACTGAAGCGGGTATCCGTAAGCAGTTCACCGACACGACCGGACAGAGCGAAGTCGCGGGCATTCTGGCGAAGGTTACGGAACAACGCGCTTACCTCGAGCGCCTGAAGCAGCAGCTTATTTCCGGCGTCTTCACCGACACCACAAAGCTGACAGAGGGTGAAAAACTCGTCCTGAAGATTCAGGAGGAACTGAAGACCTCGATCAATGGGACGGCTCGCGCGGAGAAAGAGCGGGCGCTTGCAGCAGCAAAGGTGCAATCGGCTGTTGATCAGCAAGTGGTCGCGCAGGAAAAGCAAAACGAAGCCGTCAAGAAATCGCAGGAACTGACGCGCCAGCAAGCGGAAGACGCCGGGAAACAAGCCGACGCGATCCGCCAGCAAGCCATAGAACAAGAAGCGGCCAATGCGCAGTTCGGCAAGTCGAAATCTGCCATTGAAGAAGCGCGGCTTGCGCAAATGCGGCTGCAACTGACGGAAGCGCAGGAATCCAGCGCATTCGCACCGGCATACGTCGCGGCGCTTCAGCAGAAGACGGCGGCGCAGGAGCAGTACCTCAAGGCGCTGCGCGAAGGCGAGTTCATCCAGAAAGGCCGGGCGCTTCAAGAGACCGCCCGTGTGAGTGCCGAAGACGCGCAGACGCTGCAACTCGAGTTCTCGCTCGCGGGTCAGACTGCAGAAGTGCGGGAGCGCATCCTCGCACTGCGCAAAGTGGAAATCGCGCTTGCCAAGGAACTTGCCGAGATTGACAAGATCGGCGGACAGTCTCCCGAAGACGAGGCGCGGCGGCAGGAACTGCGGGCGCAGGCTCGGGCGAATGCCGTGGTGGAGGCCAACACCGCAGCGAACCGCAAGGTTCTCGACGAATGGCAGCGCACTGCCGACAGCATCAATAGCAGCCTGACGGATGCACTGATGCGTGCGTTTGAGTCTGGCGAAGGGTTCGGAAAGTCGCTTGCATCTTCGCTGAAGAGCATCTTCAATCAGATGGTGCTGCGGCCCGTCATCAGTGCGGCGCTCAATCCCATCAGCAGTGCAATCTCCGGTGTTGTCGGCGGGGCAAGTAGCAGCCTCATGTCGTCGCTGGGTCTGGGTTCCATCGGCAGCAGTTTGGGCGGCGGGATTGGATCGCTGTTCGGTGGCGGGACTGCGGCGGCTGAAGCGGCTGGGTTCTGGACGGGTGGCAGTACGGCGGCGGCAAGCACTGGCGCTCTCGGATCACTGTCCGGTGTTCTCGGCCCGATTGGTCTTGGTCTGGCTGCGCTGTCGCTGTTCGGCAAGTCCGGCGAAACCCGCAGCGGTGGACAGTACAGCGGGACCAGTCTGCTGCAAGGTCCATCCGGTGGCGAAATCTCCGGCGATCAGGTGCGGCAGTCCATCGCGTCCACCATGAGCAGCATTGACACGCTGTTGCAAACGCTGGGAAGCTCCACCAGGCTCTCGGGCTTCCAGTCTGGGCTGGAGTCGTCGAGCAACGGGCGCGGTGGGGTGTTCGCTGGGGGAACGCTCTCCACGGGCGCGGCGTTCGGCGAGTCTGGGCAGGGCAGCAACTACGCTGGCACGCTGTACGAGAAGTTCAGCACGCAAAGCCCGGACGCGCAGACTGCGCTTACCAACTTCGGCACGGACCTTGTGCAGGCCACGCTCCAAGCGTTGCAGGCTGACCTTGACAATCTCCCTGAGTACGTCGGGCGCTACCTCAAGGGCATCGACATTGAGGCACTGTCCAGCGAGGCAGGCTCTGCAATGCTCGCGGCCATTCAAGGCGTCGTGAATCAACGGCTTGCGCTGGAAGATCGCATCTTCCAACTGACGGCCACCGATGCCGAGAAACTGACGAAGACCCGCGATGCCGAGCGCAAAACCATCGACGCCAGCAATCAGGCGTTGCTTGATCGGGTGTACTCGCTCGAAGACGAAAAGACGGCGACCGAAAAGCTCGTGGCGGCGCAGAAGGCTCTGACGGAATCGCTGGCTCCGGCCATCAACGCCGTCACCGAAGCACGCAAGGCGGAACGCGAAGGCTACGCGGCCACTGTCACTAAACTGCGCGACTATGCCAAGGGGCTGCGCGACTTCCGCGATTCCCTGTTGTTGAGTGCGCAGTCTCCGCTGACGCCCGGGCAGAAATACAGCGAAGCACGCAACCAACTTGATGCAGCGGTCGCGCTGGCACGCACGGGCGACGAAACCGCTATTGGGAAAATCCGCGATCTGGTTTCGCAGTTCTTGGAAGCATCGTCAACGTTCAACGCATCGGGCGCGGGCTTTACCTCGGACTTCGGCTACGCGCAGACCATCCTGACCGAGATCGCGAATTCATCCTCAGCGGCTGCGGATGTGCAGCAACTGATGCTTGACGCGGCAGACGCGCAACTGTCGGCGCTGGGGGTTGTCAATTCGTCGGTGTTGACGGTGGCGCAGGCTGTCGCGGCATTGGGCGACAAGATCACGGCGGCGATTGCCTCGGGGATGAATCCAGGGGCGGCGAGCATTGCGGCACTGTCCGGCGGGATTTTCGGGCAGTCGGTCAGCACGTCAGCGGGCAATGTCTATGCCGACACCCCCGGCGCTGCGGCGCTGGGCGGCACGATCTACGCTGCCAACGGCAATAGCTACACGTTCGCAGAGGCTCAACGGCTCATCATCAACGCCATTGATGCAGGTGCGACTCCTGAGAACTGGCGTAAGCTGGTTGCGCAGTACGGTGTTTCCCGCGAATCTATGCTCAAGTTGCTGGCGGGCACTGGTTACGAAAACCGCCTTCCCGCATTTGGGGGTGGCGGCGACTTCGGCGGCGGCTATGCCATCGCTGGAGAGTATGGGCGCGAGATCATCGCCACCGGACAGGCTCGCATTTTCAACGCATCGCAGACAAAGGACATTCTCGGCGGCGGGCCGGAAATGCTTGCGTGCATGAATGCCGTCCTTGATGCTGTCCGGTCGCTCAAGGATGTTTCCGCGCAGGGCCTGAGTAGCAATGTAGCCGCAACCCTTGAAGCAGCGGATAAAATCTCCGCCACCATCGGGGATAGTGCAACGCAGACCCGCTGGAAAATGCAACAAAGCACAGGGGTTCTCGCGTGACAGATGCCGAGTTCATCGCGTGGGCAAAAAGCCCGTCATCGCTGCGGTGCGTGCTGGTGGAGGTTGACGCGCTCGTGGGCGTCACGGAAACCACGTTCTACCTGAGCAATCACGGCTACGTCACATCTGCCACGGACACGCCTGCAAACACGGCGTACAAGCCCGATGTGACCGGCGACATCGAGTTCACGGAACGGCTGTCGCTTGATGGTGCGCCTGCTGTGTCGTGGGGCGGGATCGAAATCTTCAACGTGGGCGGCTACCGTGACGAGTGGCTGACCTACGTTTGGCGCAATCGGTCTGTCAAGGTGTACGTCGGGGACGTTCGGTGGCAACGCTCAGATTTCCGGCTGGTCATTGATGGCCTGATTGACAACATCTCCGAGCGGACCAATCAGCGCTTGAATCTGGCGATCCGCGACAAGATGCAGCGCCTGAACTGCGCGGTAACGGAAACCTTGCTTGGCGGCAGCACTGCCAACAAGGATCGACTGATCCCTGTTGCACTCGGAGAATGCCACAACGTCGAACCGCTATTGACCGACCCGGCAACCCTAAGCTATCAGGTTCACGGCGACGAGATCGAACGCATCATCGAAGTGCGCGATCAGGGTGTACCCGTCACCACGACGGACGACCTAGCTACCGGCTCATTCACGCTTGACGCTGCCCCAAAGGGGCAAGTGACCGTCAGCGTGCAGGGCGATGAGGCAACCGCCTACCTAAACACCGTGGCCGGGCTTGTCCATCGGCTGGCAACCGGCTATGGCAATGATCCGCTCGACGGCTCAGAGATTGACACGGACAACTTCGACGACTTCGACGCGGATAACCCGCAGCCTGTCGGCCTATACCTGAGCGACCGGGCGAACGTCTTGGAATGCTGCCAGCGGCTGGCGGCGAGTGTCGGCGCTCAAGTGGTCATGTCGTCCACTGGCCTACTGCGGCTGGTGAAGATCGCGCTTCCCGCTGGCGGGGCGGCGACTACCGCAAATGCGACAAACATGCGCAAGGGGTCGCTATCGCTTGCAGATCGGGTTCCCGTTGTCGCTTCAATCAAGCTAGGATACTGCCCGAACTGGACGGTGCAAACAAACTTGCAAACTGGAATCCCAGCCGAGCATAAAGACCTGTACGGACAGGAATGGCTGACCGTCACCGCTTCAGATTCAGCCGTGGCAACGGCGTACAAGCTACCGGCACTGCCACCGGAGCAGCAAGACACGCTCCTGCTCGTGGAGACTGATGCCCAGGATGAGGCTGACAGGCGACTGGCGCTCTGGAGTACGCAGCGCAATGTTTACGCCTTTGATGCCTTCCCGGAACTGATGCTGACCGAATTGGGCGCGGCGATGACTGTCACGCATGAACGCTACGGCATGTCCGCAGGCGTCACGGGCCAGGTGATCGGCATCCAGCGCGGCTACATCAGCGGTCATGTCCGCTTGCAGGTGCTTGCGTAATGGCAACCATCGTTAACGCTCGGGATGTGCTGTTGCAGGCGGCTTCCACGCGGCTGGAAAGCGTCACGTTCGATAGCAACTTGCTGCTGAACTTCGCAAACGTCACAGGCGCGACAAAACCAAGTAACAATGCAGACGTTACCGTCACGGCGGTAAACGGTGGCGTTACCGTCACTGGTGGCGGTATCACGCTGTCCGGTGGCGGCGCGATCAAGGGCGGGCAGACTGGCTACGACACCGGCACGGGGTGGTTTCTCGGCTACTCCGGTGGCGCGTACAAGTTCAGCATCGGCAATGCTTCCGGCAACAAAATGACATGGGACGGCTCGACGCTTGGAATCGTCGGCGCGATCACCGGGACGTCAAGCATTGACATTTCAGGAACTGCTTATTTCGGCGGGGCTGTCACTAGCGGTAGTGCCACTTTTGCGGCTGTTTTCAACAATGGCTATGCGGCAGATTACGGTGCTCTCGGGCGTGCATCGGTTGGTGCAGGTTTGCGTGGGGAAGGCAACGGCGGCACTAGCACGAATACAGGTGTGCAAGGACTACAAACCGGCACGCAGGGACGCGGCGTACATGGCCTTGCGACAGACAATGGCGGCGGCGGCGTAGGGGTCAGGGCTGAACATGCCTACGGCGGGACGGCCCTCCAAGTAATCGGGCCAATGACCATTGATAACTCCACGCTTGTCTCTGGCCTGAATGCGGAAAAATGGAACGGTGCCACGCTCGGAACCATTGGCACAGGCGCAAGCACGGCCACCCCCTCCCTGACAAACAAGCCGGGCAGCAGCAGCACGGGCACTTGGGCCTACATCACAAGCGGCGGCGTGAACTACTACTTCCAGGTCTACACCTGACACGCGCACATGAAACTCCGAATCCTCTACGACAACAAAGCGGACGACTCAACGGTCACGGCTGATACCACGGCGGGCAGTCTCGTCGCGTCGAACCTGCTGACCGACATCAAGACTGAAGTTCACCGCTCCACGGCAAAGAGCGTGCTTTTTACTTTCACGTGGTCAAGTGCCGTCCTCGGGAATTGCATCATCCTGCCGCATTGCAGCCTGACGAGTACCGCAACGGCCCGGGTCAAGTGCTATGTCAACACGGGTGATACTTCCCCTGCTGTCGATAGCGGCACGGTGCTTTGCTGTGGCTATACGCCGCTCGGCATCTGGGGATGGGGTACGACTCCGCTGGGGGTGAATGCGTTCACGTATGGCGGCGGGGTGTATGCGCGGGTGTACTTCACGACCAACGCATTCAAGAAGCTGACGATTCAGATTGACGACACGGACAACACGAACGCCTATCTTGAGCATTCGCGGGCGCTGATCGGTCAGTATTGGTCGCCGCAGACGAATCCCGATTACGGTGGGCGTGTCGTGATGAATGACAACAGCCTGCAAGAGCGCAACGACGCTGGCGACCTCCGCGCAGAGCGTGGTCCGATCTATCGCACGGTGGCGGTTGACATGAACCTCATCAGCGAAGCAGACCGCCCGATGGTGTATGAACTGCTGCGGGTCAACGGCTCATCGCGGCCACTGTTCATTTCCCTGTATCCCGAGGATGGCGACCCATCCCGCGAGCAGTCGCACCAAGTCTACGGGCGCATGCCTGACCGCCAAAGGGCATTGCAAATGCTCTCCATGAACTACTACGCCGCGCCTCTCGTGGTCGAGGAAATCTGATGCCGACGTTTTACCCTGGTCAAGCCGACTACATCGAAACCCTGAATGACATGGCGGCGGACTTCGAGGCCGCAGTGCCCGGGATCAGCCTGAAGCAAACCATTGCCATCACGGATGCAGAAGGCTATTTCAACACCGACACGGTGGAGGCAGCACTCGCGCAATTGGGATCGCGCAAGGGCCGGAAAATCTACACCAGCGAGATCAGCGGTTTTGACGGCACGGGCGCTACCAACATGGCAACGCTCCTGAATTCGACCATTGCCAGTATCAGCGGAACGGATTACGAGCTGGTCATCAACAGCCCAGTCGTGAAGCTCGGGGCGCAGCTTGTCCTGAAGGATGACGTATTCATCAGTATGGAGAAAGGCTGTTATTTCCTGCGAGCCTTTACGACCACGGGAACGAATGGCCTGATTGCACCAACCAGCGGGACGACTGCTGATCGTGTGTTCCTCGAAGGGATCAAGGTTGTCAACACCAACTACACCAGCTACACGGGGAACATCTTCGCCATCAAGGGCAACGATTGCACGTTGATCCGCTGCGAGGTGGAAAAGTACGGCGCAGGCCGATTCATCAGCGTGCAGGGCGACCGATGCACCATCATTTCAGCGAAAGCGACAGACCCTAACCTGACCACTGGTGTGGGCGGGATTCGTCTGTTGTCCGGGACGGATTTCTTCTGCGCCTTCGCTCAGGTTGACAGCGGCGACGATACCTACCAGATGGTCCCAGCATCGAATCTGGACGGGACTATCCGCAGGGCGATGTACTACTGCTGCCGTGGCAGCACTTCAAGCGGAAAGTTCATGGTCGCTGGCTTGAGCCTGCACAACGACGGCGACACGGCAGGCTCAAGCATGACCGGCAGCATCACGGATTCCGCCTTCGTTGGCATGCGCGGCCACGACTGCAACAAGGCGTTGCGCATCAAAAATGAGGACAGCGAGGGCGAGATCAGCAACATCCTCGTCATGGACTGTGATGTGGACATGACCGGCAGCGACGAAGTGGACGCAGCCGAGGTGATCTCCGGCGGCGTTGACTACGCAGTGTCAGGCGTGCGGATTCGCAATCTGATCATCCGCAACCCGTACAACGGCGTGCTGCAGGTCAACTCCGATGACGGCGCAGTGAACGGCCTGAACATTGATGGTCTGACATGGGACAAGCCCAGCATCACGACGAACGCGGCGGTGCAAATCAAGGGTGTCACGGACGGATCGATGCGCAACGTCAGCGGCTACTGCAACGGCGGCGAGGGCGTGCAGATCGGCCCCAGCGATGCGAATTCCCGTACCTACAATTTCCACATCGATAGCAGCATTCGCATCCTTGATGTTCCCGCCAGCAAAGCGGCGGTGAAGTTCTTCCGGGCAACGAATTGCAGCGTTGATGGACTGATCGCGGTGGAGGCATCTGGCGCATCCGGCTCTATCGGCGTTAGCCTGACCAGCAACGCCGCAAACTGCGTGATCGGCTGGCGCAATGACCTGTCTGGCGTGGATACGTCGGTGAGCGATAGCGGCACAGCAACTGCCCGGGTTGCGCGGACATTCTCAGCGGCTCGCAAGCCCACGACGACGGACGATGTGACCACTGGCGCAACGGCGCTCTCGACATGGCTGGACACGGCAAAAAACGTCACCTACATCTGCCGGGACGCGACTGCATCGGCTGCAGTGTGGATCAGGCAGGCGGGGCATCCGGGCTACCGCACGGGCCGCTACTACAGCACCATTCATGGGTCAGGGACGGCGCTGCAAACCATCGGCGCAGTGGACACGATCTATGCCTATCCGTTTCTCGTGCGCGAGAAAGTGACCATCAGCGGGCTCGCTCTGCGCGTGGGCACCATCGGCACGGCCAGCAGTTGGAAGGGCGCGATCTATGCCGCCGACCCGGCGACCACGCTGCCGATTGGCGCAGCAACAGCAGCCGACAATACCGGAACGGCGACGACTTCGCTTGGTGCATCGCTCTCGGCAATGGCTGTGACTCTGCAACCCGGTTGGTATTGGGTCATGCAGAAACACACGGGGACGCTTCCGCAATGCACCGTTGTCGCTCAAGCCAATTTCAGCATTGATGAACTGATCGGCAAAGATGCTCTGAGCGGGAACAATGCCACCGTGGCGCTGTCTCTCACTCACAGCTATGCAACGGCATGGCCCACAATGACCGGGGGGGAGTCGTGGGCAGACTACAGCGGCACAGGGACGGCCCTGCTGCGGATCGCAACGTAATCAGGGGAACCATGTGGCGGCAAAGGACAGCAGAAACCTAACCGATGCAGACGTTGAAGCAATAGCGGACGCACTAGAGGACCGCTTGACGGCGAACCTCTACAACAATATCGGGCGGGGCGTATGGGCACTATTTCAGAAAGCCGTCATCGGGGTGATCATTACGGTTGCGGCTTACGGCTATTTCCGGGGGCTAAAGTGACGCGGCAGCGGGCATTTACCGTCATTCGCTGTACGCTGTTTTGGCTGTGTCTCGCACTTGTCGGATACTGGGCGGTTGACGACGCGCCACCGTATGAGGTCATGCAGTACACCGCCACGAACGGCAGACCCGGCGACCGCGTAACTGTGGACGGCGCAGTGAAACGTGACCTGTCCCGCGATTGCACGGTTGATGTGCGCAGGTACATTGTGGACAGCACGGGCGCGGAGTATGAGAGCGTGAAGCAGACGCTAGACCTGGCGGCCGTGCGTGAGCGTGAGCGGCTGAATCCTGGCCGGGTGAAGTTTGCGGCCACGTTGCCGATGATGATCAAGCCGGGCATTGCGCGGCATGTGGTTGCGTTGTCTTGGCGGTGCAATCCTTTGCACTACATTTTCCCTGTGACGCGGACGATCCAATACCAGTTTGAAGTTTTGCCATGAAATACCCCATCAACGATGAAGGCGTCGAACTGCTCAAGGATAGTGAGTCGTTCGTCAGTGTCGCTTACCCTGACCCAGTGTCGCCGATGGGCAAAGCGCTCCAGAAAGCTGGACTGTGGCGCAAGGTGCTGTCAGGTGAACCCATCCCGGAAAAGTTTGCCAAACTTGATGCAAAGCCTTTAACCATCGGATGGGGCTTTACTGATGGCGTGCATGCTGGCGACACGATGACAGAGGCGGAAGCCAATGCCAAACTAGCGCGATTGCTGACCGGCTATGTGGCGGCAGTCAAAGCGGCGTGCACCATCGAACCGAATGAGAACGAACTGGCTGCGCTGACTGTCTGCGCATGGAACATTGGCAAAGGTGCCATTGCCACCTCTAGCATGGTCAAGGCTCACAATCGAGGCGACAAGGCGGCGGCGGCGCGGGCCTTTGCGCTATGGAACAAGGCGGGCGGGACTGTCGTGCAGGCGCTGGTGACACGACGGGCAAAGGAGGCCGCGCTGTATCTCAAGTCTGTCGGTGGGTCAGTCGATACCCCGATGGATGATGAGGTGCCCGAGCCAATGCCGCAGACGGTGCAGCCAGAATCCAGCCTCTTCCGTTCGCCAATCATCCAAGGCACGGCAGCGACCGCAGGAACCGGCATTACCGCACTTGCCCAACTTGCCGACCAAGCGCAGACGGCAAGCGATGCCATCAGCACGCTGTTGCCGTTGCTGAAATACTGGCCGTGGATTGCAATTACTGCCATCGTGATCGTTGCCGGTGCGACCATATGGCATAGGTGGAATCAGCGCAGAAATGGATGGGCGTGATGTTCGGTTTACTCGACCCACGTATCTGGCTCGCCGCGCTCATCCTGTCAGCGGTAGCATTCGGCGGTGGATTCTGGAAGGGGCACAATCATGGCGTATCAATGGAACGGGCTACATGGCTTACCGCGCAGGCCGAAGCGGATAAGCTGGCGCGTAAGGTTGCTGCGGACCGTCAGGCGCGAGTTGATGTGGCTATGGCTGACGCCGCACGGCGTGAAGGCCGGCTTCGCGCTGATGCTCGTAATGCTGCTGCTGCTTTGCAGCGGTTGCGCGACTCAATCGGTACAACCGTCTACACCGGACAAACTCCCGGCGATGCCACAACTGCGCGAACCTCTCCCGTCGGAGAGCTACTCGAAGCGTGTGGAAGAGAGCTTGTCGAAGTGGGCAGGGCTGCTGATGGGCACGTCTCCGACCTCCAAACCCTGATTCAAGCCTGGCCGAGATAGACGAACCCCGGTCAAACCCCGTCGAAAGGTAGCCCATGCGCCACATCATCCTCGCCGCCCTCCTGGCCACTCCGGCAATGGCAGAAACAGTGGTAGCGCGGGGCGGTGGCGCTGCGATCTACCTGACGGAAAAGCCTTGCCAACATGCTCAAGTGCTTGAGGCGATCAAGCCGGAATTTCACGCCAAATTCCGCGCAGGCTGGGCGACTATCCGCAATGAAAGCGTAGAACTGTGCTGGACGGCTGACCGCTCCACGATGGCAGTTGCGGTGGTGTTTCCTGATGGCGATACGCTGGCGTTGCCGATTGACAGATTCACACGGGCCGTGGGGGTGTGAATAGAAGTGAGAAAATCCCCCTTCTAAGTCTCCAACCATGCGTTCGTTCCAGTGCATGGCTTCCGATGATCTTCTGCATGCGGGCATCGCTTGTCGCCGCATGTCGGGCACAGAAACATGGTGATTAGCCCGTCGTTGCACGCTTTGCAGTAGCAGGGTGTTGCACGGCGCATGGCGGATTCTGCTTTGCGCAGTAGCTCGTATGGCTCACTGCTCACGGCAATTTCCCCGTTCCGTCGCAAGTCTCGCACTTCCAGTAGCCTCCGCAGAACTGTCCGCCTTGCTCGCCTTCTCCCTCGCACTCGGGGCACTTCCCGGCAGCGATGAGTTTTGCACGATGCTCATCCCGATCACCTATTGTCTTCATCGCCGCTTGAACACGCTTATGTGCTTCAGGCATATCTATGTCCAAGCGGGCCATCAATGTCTCAGTCGCTTTGCGGATGGCAGGAGGCATCTCGGCAAGCTGTTTCGCACGCTTTTCTTCTACGCTGCGCAATATGTCTGCGTGATGTGCTTCCCGCAAATACTTGACACGCTGCGCATCACTGCGAGCCATGAATGGAAGCACGTCGCCATGCTGGAGTTTTGCGCCGGACAGATTGTCTAGTGCTTTGATGACGCCGTTTTGGTCTGCTCTCCCGGCCTCACTGGCAAGGATTGACAGCACCTGATAGGACTCTGCGCAGATGCGCTCCAGTTCAGCAATGCGCTGTTTGGTAGTGGTCATGCTGCCTCCCTCATCTTCTGCAGTTCGCGCTCAGCTAGCGCGGCATCTTCTTTCAGGTGGCGCAGTTCACGTTCCACCTCGACGATTCTTTCTTGTCGCTGTGCCTCAATCAGGTAGTCGCACTGCGCAGGGTTGATCAGTCCAGCATTCATCAACGTTTCCGGTGCGACGTAGCGGGCGATGTCTTCGCTGTACGGGATGAAGTAATCGGAGACATTGACTGCTCTGCATCCATCAGTGACAGCCAGCCAATCGCCATCGGTGAAGGCCATGATCAGCGATACGTGCCGCCCGTCAATTCCGTCTGGGAATTCAAAGACGGATTGGATGGTCTTGCCTTCGGCGCTCTGCCAGTCTGTCAGTCGTGTCATGTCGCAACCGCCCCAACCACTCCGATGAACACAACCCACCCAGAGTAATCGACCTTGAAATACAGGCCAACCATCCCGGCGATTGCTAGGGCGGCGAACACCGCCATGCGTTGAGCTTGAGAATCCATAGTCATCCTTTCATGGCTGTAGGTGCTGCCTTAAGCCCTTGCGAGCCGGCCAGGTAGTCCCAGCCCAGTCTTTCGACAGGTGGCAGCGGGCCTGCATCACGGCCACAATACTTTCCGCACATCGTCCATGTACTCTGCGGCGCTCGGATCGTCCGTAGCAAACGTACATCCTGGCTTGCAGTAGCGCGTTCCTTCGCAACATGGGCAAGTGGCATCGCCTTCGAGCCAACCGCGCAGACGCTCGTTTTCCGCCCGCAGCCCGGCAACCTCTGCCGCGTCGATCAGTTGGACGGCGCGGTGTGGTGCGTACTGCATGTAATAGGTATCGCAACGCGCAGCGGTTTTGTCGGCGTCTTTTTCATTCAGGCATAGGGTTGCCATGCCGATCTTGTTCACGCAGTACCAGCGGCGTTCGGTCACAGCAAATCCCCTTTCACTGGCGCGAGAGCCTGACGCACTGCCGTCATCAAGTCGTGCAGCGGCTCACCGGGCAGCAAGTCGGCTTCATGGACAACTTCACCCAGCACATCGGCGCACTGGCTCAGCAACCCGCGCAGCACAGCGTTCTCGCCTTGCAGACGGGCGATCTCGGCAATCGCTTGTTTGTGCATTTTCAGCATCAGATAGGCCGGGTCAGCACTTTCACTGCTAGTTTGTTTTGCGCTCATGTTCACTTTTCCCCGTTTTTTGTACACGTTGCGGGAACGTGCATAGGTTCTGGCTCAAACCAATCAGCGTCGAACCAATCCCCCGGCTCGCAGCCGCGAAGCGTCGGAGTGACCCGAAAGTTGATGCGGCTTTGGCTTGGCAGGTTCTCGCGGCGCTCGGTGATCTGCACGCGCTTCAGTGGGCTATTGCGGCCAAAGATGCATTCATAGTCTGTCACAGCCCAGTCGCCGGGCTGGAGTAGTCGGCTGGCGGCGCTCATTTTCCCTCCAATTCAGCAAGCCGTCTCTCCAGATCAGCCCGCATTGCCTTCGCCCAATCAGCATCAGGCGCAACTACCATTCCGCGCGTAGCGGATGGCACATCTTCCGCGGGCATCCAGCCTTGTGCGGCAGTGTTCAGAATGTCGCCGTTTTCCATCAGTCGCACACGGTCGCCTACCTGAAATTCCCGGTTCTTGCTCGCGTGCGTCACGACATAGCGCATTCCGACGCGCATTCCACATGGGGCGATCATTTCAGCGCCTCCCGCACAGCCTGGGCAAAGGTCTCATCGCCGTAGTCACCCGACAGATACCACTCGGCAGCGCGTAGCAGTTTGGCGCACAGGTCAGCATGGTCTGCAATGGCTGAGAGCGCCTTGGCAGTCTTCGGGTCAAGCACCGGGTACGTGCCATCTTCAAAGAATCCATCCATGCGCGGTTGCCCGGCTTTGGTGACGTTTCTGCGGATTTCGTGCGCGGCATCTTCCACACGACCGTAGACGTAGTTCAGTGATCCGCCGCTCATTTCTTCAGCCACTCCGCAATCTTCACCCACGCATAAAAGAACAGCATCACCGCGAACCAGAGAACCACGACGATGCCAAAAATGGCGAGGTCAGCAAGGAACTTGCCGAACATGAAAAGGAATCCATCCACGATGGTCATGCTTCCCCCTTGCGGATGGCGTCCAGCACACAACGCAATGACTTCACGACCTGCGCATCGCACAAGTTCGCGACGGGCTGCGGCATTGCTTTGGATGCAATAGTTGCGCACCGCTCCCGCTCTTCCGCCCGCGCCTGATCGGCGCAGAGCTGGCCATATTGGCGGGCGTAAAGCGCCATTTGTTGCTTGGTAAATCCTCCGTGGTCAACACCCCATCGCGGCTCGAATTTGTAGCCGTAGTCGGGCAGCGGCGGCAGTTCATGCACTGTCATTCCATCCTCGCAATCAATCGGGCCAGCCGCAGCATGGCGTTGTACTTTTTGTAGGCCCGGCGACCGGCTGACGTGCGGCTACTGACCGTCGGGCCGATCAGTTTTTGGCGGTATTTCTCGCGCATGTACCCTCGCACGGAATCTGGTTTCTTCATGCCGATAGCCTACCGGTTACTACGGATTGCGTCATTGGGGTTTACCCTAGTGCATCGCAATCGACGGTGTAATGCATCGGACAATCTGGGCAGAGCGATCCTGTAGATGGATGCTTGCACAGGTAATGGCAGGCCATACCGACCTCCAGGTTATGCGCAATGGTGGCGCGGGCGATCTTGATCAGCCCTTCCAAATACGACAGATTGGGCGGGCTTGCTTCGATGGCGTCAAGCACTTCGGTGGTGATCTTCACGGCATCGCCCTCCCAACTTCAGCAGCGGCCCGGAGGATGGCGAGGCGCGTGGCAGATGTGTTGTTTCCACCCTCCGATAAGGCGTAGCTATGTCGCGAGAATGGAAACGCGGCGGATGGCCTGCTGAAGTCCACGACCAGCCCGAGGGAGCATGCCAAACGGAACGCATCGCCGTCGTCGTCGCGGGGATTCCAGTCCCATTCTTCTGATGTGCTGCCCTCATAGTCGTTATAGATGTGCTGCCATCCGTACTCAATCCCCGCAGCCTTCGCTGCGAACTCCAGCATTTCGCGGTCAGTCACGGCTTCTCCCTTTTCGCCAGTTTTTCGCGCAACCTGGCAATCTCCGCCAGCAACTGGTCGTTCATACCTTCAAACAGCTCGCGGTTGATCTTGCGTTGGCGCTCGCAGTCCCGGAGAGCCGCATCGGCATTGCTGGGCGCTTCGTACAAAACGCGGACGATGTAGTAGGGCTTGCCTGCGCTGTCGATATAGCCGCGAACCTCTTCCACAGCTTGCTCAAGCGTTTGCACTTGTGGATTGCGCGGCTTGATCTCCTGCCACTCAGCATCAGCAGGCTCATTGCGGTGGCGGTATTGCCACAAGGCAACAGGCTTGGCAGCGGTGGGCACTTCCGGCGCAGCGTCGTGCATGGCTTGCCAGATTGCACGGGCTTGCCGTACAGGTGCCCCTGCAACCAAACCGATACCAATCATCTCTTTCGTCGGCTCGCGGCTTGTGATCTTGTCAGCCATTGCTGTTTTCCTTGCCCAGCCGGGCGCGCAGCGGCTCCGCGATGAGCCAGTCTCCCATCCCAGCATGGACCAATGCTTCCAACGCCCGCTCCAGCAACTCCGTATCCTCTTTTTCGCGGGATTGCTGCTGGGTGATGTAGTTGCGCAATTGCTGCTTCTCCTTGTGCAGAAGGAAGCCATAACTAGTCAAGATCTCGTGCGCCTGTTTGTGTGTGGTTGTCGTTTCACTCTTGGTCATGCTTCCACCTTGTATGCGATGATGTCACCGGGCCTGAATACATTTAAGTATTCCCAAAGAAAACAATTCGCACTTCTTTGTTTCACCGTTCCGTCACGCATCTTCACCTTTACGCGCGTAAAGGCTGAGACGGGACACTCTCCACCATTCCACTCAATCCACCCATCATCCGAAGGCTTCCACTCACTCTCCGGAACGATCTCCACGCTCACCAGCTTGCCCTCTGGTGAAATGGTAATGCGCTCGATGCCGATGAGTAAGTTGAGATGCGATTTAAGGTCAACGATAGACGGGAAACTTCCCGCGTATCGCGCGTCCGTATAAATCGCCCGATACCACACCACATCGGCGGGCTTGATTTGGAATTTACTAGCTGGGAAATTCAGCATTGCATGAATAGCCGTATGCTGCGTGGAAAACGTTACCCACTTTACTGCTTCGTCGTTCCACTCCTGAATCACCGCCCCGTCACAGGCGGCTTTGATAAGATCTGCGTGCTTCATATGTCCTCCAATTGATGCTCAATCCTATGCGCCATCACAAAAACAGCGCATAGGGGAAACCCTACCAAGTAAGGTCGTCTTGCGGACTGTGGAACGTCATCAAACGCCAGCACTCCCGCGTAGCCGTCACATCACCGCGACAGTACGCGGCAACTTCATCAATCCGCCCATCAGCCACAGCTTGTCCAACCGTGCTGCCGGTGATGTCAGACTTCGGTGACGGCACGCCCAAAGCAAGGCAGAGCTTTTCCAGGCTTACCGTTCCACGTTGACCGGCCCACTGCGTCATCGTGTCGTACACCAGAGCGGTTTCCCATGGCTTTGCATCGACGGCACGAGTCAACAACACAGGCGGCTTGATGCGGTTGACGATGTACCGTTGCAGCAGGAACCGCAGATCCCATGTCACGTTATGACCGACGATCTGGAGCGTGTGTTGCCGCATTCCATCGAGCTCGACTGCAAAGTCAGCTAGCAAGTCGGCCTCATCATCTGCCGACCAAAGGGAGAACGGTTCATTGTCTCCCAGCGCAAAGCCGATCACGCAGACGCGCCCGAATGCACCGTCAAGCGCAGTCTTTGCGACAGCCTCATCAACGGCGGCGGGGCGCTGTTCAGCATTCCATGCCGCGATGCTTTCCGGCTTTTTCAGCACAGCAGGCGGGCTGATGCTGGCTGCGATGTAGTCGCGGACTTCGGGACGATTGGTCCCGAGCGACTCGATGTCAAGAAACAACTGAGTCATGATCAGAAGGGTGGATCGTTGTCGTCAAAGGCGGGCTTGCTCGCGGCAGGAGCGGAATCGCGCTTGCCCCCCTGCAGCGCAACGTCAGTCACACGGATTTCCTGCGCCTTGCGCTGCTGGCCGGTCTTGTCGGTGTACTCACGTTCCGTGATGGTGCCGCTGACCGTGACGGATTGACCCTTCACCAGATACTGCGAGAGCGTCGCGACACGCTTCCCAAACAGGCTGCAATTCCACCAGATGGTGGGCTTGTCCTTGCCCTGGCTGTCGGCAACGGAGAATCCGCAGACGGCGTCGCCGTTGGAAGTGTGGCGAACCTCGGCGTCTCGGCCAAGTTGTCCAGCAATCGTGATGTTGTTCATGCTTGTTCTTTCGTCAGTTCGGCCTTGCGGGCGCTGGTTGCTTTCTTGATGGCGGCTTGATGGTCGGCTGGCAGCATCTGCATGGCGGCCTCATAGTTGGACTTGAGAATGTCCACCGTTGCCGACGCGCTGATGTTACGCAGGATCGCAGCGACATCAGGGCGCTTGCTTCCTGCGTTGCCGTCATCATCTTCCGGTGCGATGCCGCAAGCTGCCATCAGGGAATACCTGCGGGCGTAGGTCAGTGCCGACCCATAGCCCTGAGGGTCTTGCTTGCTTGCGGGAACGTGCAGCGGACCGGATGAGAGCGTTTCGCCGCTGTCGTGGATGAACACGGTTTCCACCGTCACGCCCGTGGCGTCCTCGCGGGTCTGCTGCATCAAGGCAATACCGTTTGCGTTGAGTGCGTCAATGACAGCCTCAATGCACGCCGACAGATCCGCATAGCGGCTCTTGAATGCGGGGTTTGTGTGCGTCTTGAGCGCTGGCCCGAAAGCCTTTTGCGCTGCAACAAACGCGGTTGCGATTTGCTTCATGCTTTTCCTAGTGCCACAGTCGTTAGGTCGCGGCGCACCTATGAATCGATATTCTGTCGTGCTGTACTTGCTGGCAGTATTGGGGTTTACCCTAGCAAACGCGGCTTGCCTTTCTTGCCTGATCCCATCAAGCGGGCGGCTTCAGCATCGGCGGTGTTGTTTGCGTGGCGGTGGTGCCATCCTGTCGTGAGCGGGTACGGCACATTGAATAGCGCTGCCGCACGTTTGCTGAGGGATACGTACCCGTGCGGGTAATGCGTGGCTAGAAACTCTCGGAGCGTTACAGTTTGCATTGCGTTTTCCCATAGCTACAGTACGTGCATTGCCTGCTCACAAACTCACCAGCAACCCAGCAATCTGCGGCACCAGCACTCCCAGCAGCGGCCATGCGAAGTAAAGCCACACAGACACAGCAAAGCACAGCACGCCAACAATCACGCCGAGCACAACCCTGTAAGCGCCATCCGGATCAATGATCGGCTCATCCGCGCACGCCTCGGGGCATGGGCAGTGCTGATTGCGGCAGTATTCACGACAGGCCACAGGTACGCTCCAGTTCGTTGATGCGCAGGATGATCGCCGGGAGGTCAGCGTGCATCGGATCTCGGGCCGTCAGTTCGCGCCGTGCCCAGCGCAGGTAAAGCAAACTGGCGTAGTCTGTCAGGGATCGGAATGGGTTCATAGCTCTTCCACCTGGCGCAGCAGACAATCCTCGATGCGCTCAATCTGATTCGGCGACAACATGCTGTAAATGTCCACATCGCCCACAAAGCAAGTCGTGAGACTGACCGACTCGGGGTAGAGCGGCTCATCCCAGCCGTCACCACATGCCGGCTCGTGATGATATGAGCAGACCATTTCAAAACCGTAGGGGTTGACGGTGGCGATGTTCATTTGTCATCCATCAGATCGGGCCACAGGTCTACCAACATGGCCCGCATGTCATGCTCGCCAACCTTGGTGAGCAACTCGCACAAGATGGCGCGAGCGTCTTCCAAAGATGCATCTATTTGCACCAACATCGCTACGCTGCCAAGTTTTTGATATGGACCCAAGTGGTCCAAAGCTCGCACAGGGAATTTCAGCTTCATGCCAGCCTCACCACAACAGACAAACCCTCACGCTTGCCGTGCTTCATGTGCGCCCATGCCAGCGCATCAGCATGCCCAAAGAAAGGCAGTGTGACGTACTCGCCGCCACCGTCCCAATCGCATTCGACGCGATAGTCGTGCAGCGGGCCGAGTTCCGCGGCCAGTGCGTTCATTTGCGAAAGCTGCTCCAGGTTCATCATTTGCTCCGGTTGATGCCCAAATCATGCCCCTCAATTTTCCCCATGTAACTAGGGAAAACCCTAATACCGAGCAATCAGCGGCATGGAACAATTGAGGCGTCATCAACAGGAGCGATATGAACGCATTCAACTGGAAGGGCCAGCCGTCCCAGCTCGGACAGGACAAAGGCATGAAGCCGCACCCGAAAACCGGCTTGTGCAATAGCACGGCGGCAAGTCTCGCGGCTGAGACGTACCGCAAGCGGACAGGCAAGAGTCTCGGCGGGCTGGGTGATCTCAGCGCAAAGGGATCGACGAATCCATATGCGAAGAAAACGGGGGCGAAGTGATGGACCGCGCAGCAAAATATCACGACTTCCTGCGGGAAAAGATCAAGCTCGCAGCGTTCGACGGCTTCGACGTTGACCCGCTAGAGATCAACCCCAAGCTGAAGCCGCACACCCGCGACATTGTGCAGTGGGCGCTCAAGGGCGGTAACCGTGCCGTGTTCGCCAGCTTCGGCCTGCACAAGACCGTGACGGCGCTGGAATGGTTTCGCCTGATTGGCAAGCACAAGCCGGGGCTTCGCTTGAATGTCTGCCCGCTTGGTATTCGGCACGAGTTCATTCTTCAGGCGGCAGAGCACTTCCGCGATGAATACGCCATTGATGTGCGCTTCATCCGCACCGATGCGGAAATCGGCGACGAGCGAACCATCTACCTGACCAACTATGAGAGCGTTCGCGAAGGCAAGATCACGCCAAAGCTGTTCCGTGCCGCGAACCTCGATGAGGCATCCGTGCTGCGCAGCTACGGCAGCAAGACCTATCAGGAGTTCTTGCCAGCGTTCTCTGGCGTGGAGTTCAAGCTGGTCAACACAGCGACTCCCAGCCCCAACCGGTTTAAGGAGCTGATCCACTACGCCGGGTATTTGGGCATCATGGATACGGGCCAGGCGCTTACCCGGTTTTTCCAGCGTGACAGCACGCAGGCCAACAACCTGACGTTGTATCCGCACATGGAGCAACAGTTCTGGCTCTGGGTTGCGTCGTGGGCAGTCTTCATTCAACGGCCGAGCGACCTGGGCCACAGCGATGACGGATATGCGCTTCCTCCGCTGGATGTTCGGTGGCATGAAATTCCCAGCGACTACAGCAAGGCGGGCTACGACTCACAGGGGCAAAACCTGCTACTGCCGGATCTGGCAATGGGCTTGCAAGGTGCGGCAACGGAAAAGCGCGACAGCATGACGGCCCGGGTGGCGAAGACCGCGGAACTGGTGGCGGCTGACCCTACTGACCATTTCGTCGTGTGGCATGACCTAGAAGATGAGCGCCGGGCACTGCAAGCCGCCATCCCGGAGGCGCAGTCTGTCTGGGGCACGCAGGACCTGGACCAGCGCGAACAGCGGATTGTGGATTTTGGGGATGGCAAGTTTCGCGTGCTGTCTACCAAGCCGGTCATTGCGGGCAGCGGCTGCAATTTCCAGCGCCACTGTCACCGTGAGATTTTCGCGGGCGTTGGCTTCAAGTTCAACGACTTCATTCAAGCCATTCACCGCGTGCAGCGGTTCGGCCAGCCTTTCCCGGTGCGCATCGACATCATCCACACTGAGGCAGAGCGCGAAATCGTCGCGACGCTGAAACAGAAATGGGCGCAGCATGAGGAAATGCAGACGAGGATGACGGAAATCATCCGGGAGTTCGGCTTGAATGAGCTTGCCATGCAGGACCAACTTTCCCGCACGATTGGCGTCAAGCGCCAGGTGGTCAAGAGCGAGCGTTTCGAGGTCGCTAATAACGATTGCGTCATGGAGGCGATGGAACAGCCGGAGAATTCGGTGGACCTGATTGTTACGTCCATCCCCTTCGGAAACCATTACGAATATTGCGCCAGCTACAACGACTTCGGCCACACTGAGGGCAATGAGCATTTCTGGCGTCAAATGGACCACCTGACGCCGGAACTGTTCCGCATCCTCAAGCCGGGCCGTATGGTTTGCTTCCATGTGAAAGATCGCGTTCTGTTCCAGTCTGTCACCGGATTGGGAGCGCCTACGATGGACTACTTCCACGAGGAAACCAGTCTCCACCTGCGCAAGCATGGCTTTGTGAAGATCGGCATGATCACCGTCAATACTGATGTTGTGCGCGAGAACAACTCGACGTACAGGCTCGGCTATTCGGAGATGCGCAAGGACGGCACGAAGATGGGCGTAGGTTGTGCCGAGTACATCATGGTTTTCCGCAAGCCTCAAACTGACCTCCTGCGCGGCTACGCTGACACGCCGGTCACGAAGACGACGGACGAATACAGCTTAGCCCGGTGGCAGGTTGACGCCGATCAGTTCTGGCGCAGCAGTGGCAACCGCCTGTTGACCGCCGAAGAGATGGCATCGATGGGACCGGGCAAGCTGGCGAAGTTCTTCACGGAAGACAGCCTGAAACGTATCTATGACTACGACCGCCATGTGGCCATCGGCGAGTACCTGGAACAGCGCGGTGCATTGCCAAAGCAGTTTGCGTGCCTTTCACCCGGCAGTCATTCTCCGGACATCTGGCACGACGTCAACCGGATGCGCACGCTCAACGGCGACCAGTCGGCACGGAATGTCGAGAAACACGTTTGCCCGCTGCAGTTCGACATTGTTGACCGGCTGATTGACAGGTACTCAATGAGTGGCGAAGTAGTCTATGACCCGTTTCACGGCATCGGGACAGTGGGCTACCGGGCTATCAAGAAAGGCCGGTTTGCTCGTGGAAGCGAACTGAATCCCGGCTATTTCAAGGATCAGTTGCACTACCTGCGGGAAGCCGAGCGGGAAGCGACAATGCCAAGCCTGTTTGACATGCTCGATCAACCTGACGAAATCGCAGCATGACCCCCGCCAGCAAGAAAGCCGCCCTGCTGCGCTTGCTGGCCCGGCGCTGGGTCACGATTCCCAGCGACTCTGCGGAATCAACAGCCTGGCCCAGCGCATCATCTGAGGGTTGATACTTATGGACGGCGGGGATAGAATGCTGGAAATCGCTTGGCGGCGATGTAACTAAGGCTTCACATGGACACTGCCGGTAGTTGCCCGGTCCGCCAACATCCGCAAGGGTGAGTGTCCAGGTGAAGCCTTTTTTTTGGCCGAAGGGCCGAGGTGATATGGATCTGACGAGGCACCCCTACAGTGAGTCGTGGCCCGACCACACTGAAGATGAGTTCCAGGCGCTGCGCGACGCCATCTCCGACACCGGCCTGCGCAATCCGATCATCCTGTACGACGGCATGGTGTTGGACGGCTGGCACCGGTATCTGGCTTGCAAGATGGAGGGGATCACGGTCGTCACGACCGAGTTCACCGGCGACGACCCGCTCGAGTTCGTCCGCGACCAGCACACCCACCGCTCTCTGACCGTCACCCAGCGGGCAACAGCGATTGCGCTGATGCACCAGCGCCGGCCAGTCGGGCGTCCGGCCAAAAATAATTGTGCACCCGGTGCACAATTTCCGGAAAAGATCACCGCCACCTTGGCCGAGCAGGCTGGGTCCAGCGTCAGAACGATGGATCAGGTTGAACTGGCTATCAAAAAGGGCGCACCCGAACTGGTGACCGCCATGCGCAACGGCAAGGTATCGGCCAAGAAGGCCGAGCAAGTCGCCAAGCTGCCCAAGGAGCAGCAGGCCGCCGCCCTCGCGGCGCCGCCCGCCCCGCCGAAGAAGAAGTCCCCGCCGCCGCCGCCCGCGCCGCCAGAGGACGAAGGCGATGAGGGCGACGACGGCGACAGCATGCAGGAATCCCTCAACGCCCTGTCAGAAGAGAACGACCGGCTGACCCAGCGGCTGGCCGTGGCCGCGATGGAAGCCACCGAGGAGGAGAAGGCTACTGCATCCACGCTGATCTCCACGCTGACGGCAGAAAACAAGGCGCTCCGCGCCGAACTGTCGGCGGTCAAGTCGACGCGGGACTACCTGATGTCGGAGAATGCCGAGCTGAAAAAGCAATGCGCCGGCTACAAGCGGAAGCTGGAGGCGACCCGTGGCTGACATCGCACTGCGCGATTACCAGGCCGCCACGCTGGACCGGCTGCGCGACGGTTTCCGCGAGAAACACCGGATCCAGATGCTCTACGCGCCGACCGGTGCTGGCAAAACCGAGATGGCAATCAGCCTGATGGACGCGACCGCCAAGAAAGGAAACCGGGCGGCGATGGTGCTGGACCGGATCGTCCTGTGCAACCAGACCAGCGAGCGCTTGCAAAAGTACGGCATCGATCACGGCGTCATGCAGTCCGGCCACTGGCGTCATCGGCCGTACGAACGGATTCAGGTGTGCAGCGCTCAGACGCTGGAGAAGCGCGGCCGTTTCCCCGACCTGGACCTGATCATCATCGACGAAGCGCACACAGTGCGCCGGCAGACCATCGAGTTCCTGCGGAACAACCCGCACATTCGAGCCGTCGGCCTGAGCGCCAGCCCGTTCTCCAACGGACTGGGATCAACCTATACCAACGTGGTCAGCGTCACGACCACCAAGCAACTGGTAGAGGGTGGCAATCTGGTGCCGTTGCGCGTGTTCGTCTGCAAGGAAGCGGACATGACTGGGGCCAAGAAGGTGGCCGGAGAGTGGTCTGTTGACGACGCCGGCAAGGCCGGGATGCAGATCACCGGCGATGTGGTGGCCGAATGGGTGAAGAAGACGCACGAGATTTTCGGCGGCCCGCGCAAGACTATTGTGTTCTGCGCCAACGTTGCGCACGGGGCCGACCTGGCCCAGCAGTTCGCCGCTGCCGGATACAACTTCGTGCCGATCAGCTACCGCGACACCGACGGGTTCAAGGCCGAGGCGGTTGCTGATTTCTCGCGGCCTGACACATCAATCCACGGACTGATTGCGTGCGACATCCTTACAAAAGGTTTTGACAACGCAGCGGTTGAGATCGGCGTCAGTGCTAGGCCGTTCTCCAAGAGCTTCGCCAGCCATGTTCAGCAGATGGGGCGCGTGATGCGCTCGCATCCGGGCAAAGAATTCGCTTTGTGGCTTGATTTTTCAGGAAATTTTCTCCGGTTCAGGGAAGACTGGGAAGAACTCTACGAAAACGGCGTTGACAAACTGGAGGATGGCCGCGAGACGCCAAAGAAGGAAAAGACGGAAAAGGAAAAAGAGGCCGCGAAGTGCCCCGCCTGCGGCCACCTGTGGGGCAACAAAGCATTGACCTGTGCCCATTGCGGCTACGCTCGAAAACTGCAAAGCACCGTCGAGACGGTTGCCGGCGAGTTGGTCGAACTGGGTGCGACGGCGAACAAGAAGGTGCCCAAGGAACTGAAGCAGCGGTGGTACTCCGAACTGTTGGCCTACACCTACGCCAAGGGCTACAAGGTGGGCTTTGCGGCCACGAAATACCGCGACAAGTTCGGCGTGTGGCCGGTTGGTCTGGAGCGCACGCCGGCGCCGATTTCCGTAGAGGTTGCCGGGTGGCTCCGATCCCAGCAGATTGCCTTTGCAAAGAGTCGAGCACGCTGATGGACTTCATACAGTTTGCCCGGGCGCACGGCGTAGAAATTGACCGTCTGATCGATGACGGCCGGTGGCACCGCTGCAAGACCATCGACAAGCCGCGCCACCGCAACGGCGCGTACTGCTTTCGCGGCGACGTCGGCTGGGTCCAGGACTGGGCCACGATGCTGGAGCCGGACGTTTGGAGGCCGGACAATCCGGCCACCGTCAAGGTTGACCGTGCCGCCGTGCAGGAGCGTGCGTCAGAGGCTCGACGCAAGATCCTCGAGGCGCAGCGCAAGGCCGCTGCCCGGGCCAAGGAGATCATCCAATCATGCGGCTATGGCCTGCACCCGTATTTGGCCGCTAAGGGCTTCCCGGAGGTCGAGGGTTACATCTGGCGCGACGGCGACGACGACAAGCTAATAATCCCGATGCGCGTTGGCGAGATGCTTGTCGGACTGCAGGCCATCAGCGGCAAGGACGGCCACGAGAAGCGGTTCCTTTACGGGCAGCGGATCGACGGCGCGACGTTCACCATCGGCCGCCCAGGGCCGCGCACGACCACGTTCTACTGCGAGGGCTACGCCACCGGCCTGAGCGTGCGTGACGCGCTGCAGGCCCTCAAGGTGCCCTACGTCCTGCATGTTTGCTACAGCGCGGGGAACATGGTCAAGGTTGCCAAGGAGCGCGGCCCCGGCATCGTGATCGCGGACTACGACAAGCCCAGCAAACAGGTGCCCGAGCAGGGCGGCATGGGATGGAAAGTTGCACGCGACATTGGCGGGAAATTTTGGACCAGTGACGTGGAAGGCGAAGATGCAAACGATTTCAATCGAAGGAGAGGTCTTTTCGCACTTGCACAAGGGATAAAACTTGTTATGCTTCGCAAATAGACACAGTCGCTCCCTCGACGTAAAACAGGGATCGCCAACACGCCCAGGCGTCATTTTCACGATCCGGGTGTTGGTCAAAGCGGCAGGATGAAACCTCATACCGCGAGCGCGTCGAAGTCACCAGCGCGAGGAAGACCCTGATGCAAGGGGTTGTGGTGACCGGTCAAAGGGCGCATCAGTCCGCGACTACTGCAGCGTGTGCCGATAGAGACGGATGTTGCAGAAGAGACCCCAACCTGCATCCGGCGGGTAAGGGTCTCCTTTGCCCGGAGCCTCCTGATCCGGATGCAGGATACAGGGGAGTCCTAGAGCCCCTCCGGAGAGAGAGGGGGGGCGCGGCGCGGAAAATTTCCCAGCTCGACCGTAGGAGTTTTTGCGCATGACCTACTGGACCGCCCACACAGCCGACCTGATCCGCCACTACGCCGACATGGCGAAGAACCCGGCAACACGCGGACAGGCAGCGCATAGCTGCGACTGGCTTGAAACCGAATGGCCGGAGTTCTATGGCGGTTTACGTGCCCAGGTGCGCGACGAACTCAAGAAAAGGGGAATCGATGAAGTACCGAAACAAGCCGACGACGGTAGGGGATCGGACGTTCTCCAGCAAGCGGGAGGCAGCGCGGTACATCGACCTGTGCCTGATGCAAAAGGCGGGGGAAATCAGCGACCTGCGGCTTCAGGTGCCGTTCGTTTTGTTGACGGGAGCGAAATATCGCGACGGAAGCAGAGCTAGACCGGCGATCCGGTACGTGGCGGATTTTGTCTACCGGGACCGCGACGGAAAGCAGATCATCGAGGACGTAAAGGGTCTGCGCACCGATGTTTACAAAATCAAGCGCCACATGATGCTTGTCCTGCGCGGCCTAGAAATTCTCGAAACATAGGGTAAACCCTAGTGCAAAACAGCACGAAACCGGCAGAATTGCAGCATGACAACCGGAGCGCAAAATGGACTATGACCTGCTGATGGTTTCGACGTGCCTGCTTGCTGTGGGCGCTTTGCTGATTGCCCTGCGAGCGGCCGATACGGCTAACCAAGTGCTCGAACTGGTGGAAGATGCCGTCGATTCGCTGGCTGCCGAGGCTGAGCTGATCCGTATGCGTGAGCGGGGCCTGCTGTGAGGGTACTAATCGGATGTGAATATTCGGGCGTCGTCCGTAATGCATTTATCCGCGCAGGGCACGACGCGATCTCTTGTGACCTTTTGCCCACAGAAGCGCCCGGGCCGCACTATCAGGGCGATGTGCGCGATCTCTTTGGTGAGTGCTTTGACCTAGCCATATTTCACCCTCCATGCACGCATCTTTCAGTGTCTGGGGCACGGCACTTCGAGGCAAAACGCGCAGACGGGCGGCAACAGGAAGCCATTGATTTCTTTCTGTCTCTCGCACGCGCTCCCATCCCACGAATCGCCATTGAGAACCCAGTCTGCATCATGTCCAGTGTCTGGCGCAAGCCGGATCAGACGATACAACCGTGGATGTTTGGGCACGGAGAAACCAAAGCGACTTGCCTGTGGCTGAAGGGTCTGCCGCATCTGGTGCCGACCAATATCGTCAGCGGACGATATCCGAGAGTGCATTTGATGCCGCCTGGACCTGACCGCTGGAAAGAGCGTAGCCGCACGTATGAGGGCGTGGCGCAAGCGATGGCCGATCAATGGGGGAAATACGGTGACCTGGTGACGATGGCGGAGGCAGCATGAAAGCCGGTCGCCCCATTGGTAGGCGCGTGCTTGAATGCTGTTCAGCCGTTGACCACCTCGGCGGACATGCAACCGCCCGTCAGGTGGAATTCTCAACATCGGCGGGACTGTCCAATACACACAAGTACCTGAACCGCGCATTGCACTATGGCATGGTGACGCGCCACGGTGACGTGTACTACACCATCACCGGCTGGCAGAGTATCGCGGCGCAGTACCGCGACCGTCAGCGCGACGAGGAAGTGCTGTATCACTGGACCACGAGCATCGCGCATGATCCATTCCGACTCTGCGCATAAACCCCGTCTGCGCTTCATCGCTGGCATGTGGCACTGCTACGTAGTCGGCTGGCGCGTCGGTTTTGGATACACGCCCACAGCGGCGTACATGGAATGGCTGCAACTCAGGGCAGATTTGATCAACGAAACGGAGAACGACTGATGAAACATGAAGCCATTTATTGGCAAGAAAAATCAAAAGCATATGCCTCTTATGCCATCGCCGCGCTGCGCACAGATGACATTGAACTTGCAAAACACTGGCAATGGCGCGCCGCACTCTCCGCTGAGACGGCCCGCCAATTGATGTTTTTGGAATGAACATGAAAACACGCAACTACAGTGAACGCAGCATTGCCGTGCTGACGGCGATCTACCAAAACCAGCCGATTACAGCTCCGGAAGTCTCCGAGATTGTCGGCGGTGGATCGGCAAAGAATGCGATTCAAAACCTCGTTTGTCAGGGGATGCTCGCATCGGATCGCGGACAGCGCAACAAGCCGGCAATCTACACGGTCACACCCGACGGCGAATGGTTGCTGAAGCACCGCGCCCCGAAAGTCATCCCGCCGACCGGACATATGCCTACGCCACGTGAAGCCATTCATGGTTACGTGCCGTACACCCCGCCAGCATGGAGCGCACCGCGACCGGGAAGCATGAAGGCATATGAACTGCCGTCGCTGGAGAACGGCGTTTACCGGCCGGCGTGTGGACCGCGTCCGATCATGGCGCGTAGTTTTTGACCATGCACTGCACCAACTGCGGCAGACGCCTTTACCTCCCGCCCGTCATCTGGCAAGGAATGGCCGTCGGCCCTATCTGCGCACAGACCATCGGCGTACCGGTGGAAGTGCGGCAGCAGTGGGCAGAGCAGCGTCCTGTTAGGGTGCAGCGCGATGAATTGACGGCGGAATTGTTTGGACCCGACGAGACATGAAACGAACGTACATCCTCGCCCACGACATAGCACGGGCAAACGCCGTACGTGAGGTGCAGCAAGCCCCTGCGGGGTATTGCGTGACCGTGAGCGAGCCGAGCCGATCACTGGAGCAGAACGCCGCTCAATGGCCGATCCTGCAAGCGTTTGCCAAGCAACTGCAATGGCCTGTCAATGGTGCAATGTGCTGGATGACCGACGAGGAATGGAAAGACGTGCTCACCGCAGCATTCCAGCGCGAAACCGTGCGTCTGGCGATGGGGCTAGACGGTGGCGTCGTGATGCTTGGACTGCGGACGAGCGAGTTTGGCAAGCGTCGTTTCAGCGCATATCTGGAATTTCTCCATGCAACTGCTGCGGCGCGTGGCGTCGTGGTCTATCCCGACAATCAAAAGGCAACCCATGCGTAACCTGAAAACACCCATCCCCGACAGTTACCCCAACGGCACCGTATTCCACGGACTCGCAATCGTGCCGCGCGTCTACACAACCCGGATTGACGGATGGGCCGTTCCTGGTGGCGGCATCACCTCGAGCTATGACACGGCAAAGCGTGTAGCCGTGCTGATGGATGCCATCATGCGCGGGCGGGCATGACAAACGCCGAACGCGACCACAAAGCAAAGCTAGTCGCTCTCGGCTGTCTTGTGTGCCGCAGGCTGTACGGCGAGCATGAGCCGGCTGGCGTAGAGTTACATCACTACCGGTCTGGCGGCTGGGGCAAGGGCGATTACACGACGCTAATACCTTTGTGCGAAATTCATCATCGGGGCAACATGGGGATTCACGGCATGGGCACGAAAGCATTCGACCGCGCCTACAGCATCGCGGCGGGATTCACGCAGGCCGATCTATTGGAAGAGGCGCGGAGGTTGACGGGGATCGCGGGCGATTTTCCGGCATCGCAACGCCTGAATTCCCATCCTCAATTTGAGGATAAGCCCCCGATGGGCGGAGCATGAGCAGGCAATGCGACTGCGGCGGAACGCTGACAATCCACCAACTCACGGGCGACCGCGAAGCGTGGAGGTGTCTCCAATGCAACCGCTACGACGTGAAGCAATGGGGCTTGCCGATAGGGGTAAACCCTCATACAATAGGCACTGTCACCGTGCTGGACCCACTGGAGACAACACTAGAGCCCTTAGCTCTGTGTTCCGAGCCCGTACACCGGGAAACAGTGGGTCCAGCACTGGGAACGCAGAGCCAAGGGCTTTTTGCGTTCTAACGTCAGGGCGCGAAGTGACACAGCTAACGGGCCAATGTCGGGGCCGCACCCATGTACCGATGGCGCTATGTCAGACCCGGCGCCCGTGGCCTTGTTGCAGGGACCACAACGAACAGGCAAACCGACCGATGTTACCCGTCTGGCCCTGCGGAAGTAAGGGCGCCTGGAAATGTGAATGCAGCCGTTATGCGTGCGGTAGTCCTAGCAGTACAGCAAAGGATGGCCGGAGAGCTACCCATCGGGGGCTCGGGTCTGAGCTATGGAGAAATGAAAAATGAGAAAGCGCAGCAAGTACCGCCCGAAGCCCGTCGTGGCCGATTGCATCGCTCACGCCATCGCAGGCGCAGCAATCACCGACACCGCCAGCCTGGACAAGCTGAGGCTTGCCGAACTGTCCGCAATCGAAGCATTCCGGACCGGCAGGGCAGGACGTGACGACTGGACGGCGCTGGCGGACATGTGCAACATCTGCGAAACGATGGCAAACAGCGGAATCGGACCGGAAACGCTGGAACCGTGTTTGGTGGCACAGGAAGCCCTTAGCGCAGCCCATGAGCGGCATACGCGAACAGGCAGGATCGGCGTGACCGGTCCGGAACTAGAAGCACTGCGCCAGGCGCAACAGTGGCACGACCTGCAAAGGATGAGCGTGAGCCGCCAGAGCTACGAGCAGGCGATACAGCGCACGGCCAATCGGATTCGCAGCGCAGCGCCAGATATCAAGGTTTGCATCTAGGAGCCAAATGAAACGCGAACCAATCGACTATTTCACGGTCTACGCCGAGCATGAAGAGATTCACGCACGGCTAGAGAATTGGGCACAGTGCGTTAGGGTTGGCAGGTTCCGCACGAAACCTCATCCGATGTGGGCGAACAGCAGGAGCAATGCTCGCCAATGGCACGCACCAGAGCCACGTCCGACCATGGACCCGCTTGATGGGCAGAAGATGGAGAAGGCCGTCTACACGCTACCCGTGCCGAACCGTGAGGCGATCCGCTGGAGCTATGTCTATCAGACGGGGCCGGTAAAGGCTTGCCGGGCGCTGGGTGTGACTGCGGAGGGGTTGGCTGAGCTGGTGCATCAGGGGCGGGATATGCTGGTCAGTCGTGGGGTGTGACCGTTCGTCGGATTCATCAAATACCGTTTGCGTTGCCGGAAACGTAGACTAGAATAGAGGCATCAACAGAAAACAACCGGAGAGAAAAATGCAAGCCTTCCACTCAGCAGCCGACCTGATCACCGCCGACAAGCTGCAAGGCCCCGCTGACCTGTACGCCGCCATGCTGACCGTCAAGAACGGTTTTTCCAACGGCCTGACCAGCATGGGGTGCTACATCATTACCAAGGCGCAGGCAAAGCGGGCTGGCATTGATTGGTCCTTCGTCGTGAATTCTGCCGCCGTGCTTGGCTTGAAGTTGGAAAATCGGCACGGTTGGCACGGCCACATGATCAGCCTCTGACCTTACCCTGATGCAGCCCACACCGGCTGCATTGGAGTGCGATCCGCACGGAACAATGGAGACAGACATGACCCAAGCACAGTCCATCATTTCCACCGTCATCAACGCCGCCCGCAGTGCGCTGACCGCCCGGCAGGCATATGCTGACGACGTCCTCACCGGTCGCCAGTGCTGGAGCGGTGCAGACCTGAAGGGCAAGGCCCGCCGGTATGGTGGAAGCTATGCCCGGGGGCGCACCGTCGCCCGGTCGGCGCTTTTCCGTGCCGGTGGGCTGTTGATCCAGTGCCAGCACGGCCGCTGGGAGTCGGCGGTGCTGGTGGCGACCGACGACTTCGGCAACGCCGTGTACGCGACGACTCGCGGGTTCGTTCGGCCCGTGACCCGCGCCGGATTCTGCGCATGACTGCTAAAACCGCTACCCAGCGCAGCCAAGCATTACGCGCTGCCCGGGAGGCTGCGGGCATCAAACGCCTGGACATCTACGCGCACACGGACGACCATGCAGCGATCAAGGAACTGGCCGCAAAGCTAGAGCAGAAGCGGGCAAAGTCGTGCCAAAGCAACAGCCGCGCACAAATCCCGCAAATTTAGCTATACTCCGCGCCATCGAACGCGTATACGCACAGTCGAACCATCCTATCGGAGGGATGGGCGACACCAGAGAGCCCCAGCAAAGGGGCTTTTTGCATTCCATCCCACAAATCCAGCGCACAACCGATGCCCCGGACGCCTCCCCGGATTCAGGCTAGGCCAAGCTGGCCACATCGGCAGGAACGGAAATCAGCCGACGCGTAGTCTGGACGAGCAGGCGTGACATCTGCGCCGGGGACGCCCAAGGCCGCACCATGAAACTGACAGCCATCAAATCGCGATTGCCGATGGTCGGAAGCAGCCTTTCCCGGCTTGCGTCATTCGCGCCAGTGGATCGGCTCAGAGGACGGGCCGCAGTGGATAGGCGAGCCAAGTTCCTGCGCGATCATCCGCTGTGCTGTGTGTGCGATGCAGCAGGACGCACCAGGGCAGCCGTCGTACCGGATCACATCATCCCGTTGTGGGCTGGTGGACCAGACGACGAGGGTAATTTGCAAGCGTTATGCAATTTATGTCACCTGGAGAAGACGGCAAAGGAAGCGGCGCAGCGGGCGCGTGGCGGGTGAATCGGGCAGGCTACCCCCCCCTTCGATCTTTGGGGCGGTTGAAGCGGAAATGCACATGTTTCCCATGCGCGGATAAAAAAGCCCTATTCAGCAAGGAATCAGCAAATGTCGGGTGTGAAGGGACGCAGCGGAGGGCCTCGGGCGAACGCCGGAGGGGCTCGGCCCGGCGCTGGACGCAAGCCAAAACCGCCTCCTGAGCCTGAAATCAGCCAGAAACGCGACCCGCTGGAGTTTCTTCTTGATGCAATGCAGGGGCTGATTGAGCCAACGCCGACGCAACTGCGGGCGGCGGTGGCAGCGACACAGTATTTGCACGCCAAGAAAGAGGCCGGGAAGAAAGACGACGCTGCAAAACGTGCGGAAACGCTGGGCGCGGGCAAGTTCGGCGCGGCGACCCCGCCAAAACTCGCGGCGGCGAACGGTAAGCGAATCTGATGGAACGATCCACGGCTTGCCAGGATTGGGCGGTACGGCTGAAGGCGGGTGAAACGATCATTCCGCCGCCGATCTTTCCGGAGCAAGCAGAGCAGGCGCTAGCAGTCTTCCGTGAGCTGCGGATTGTTGACGCTCCTGGCTCACCAACGTTTGGCGAAGCCTGCGCACCGTGGGTTTTTGATCTGGTCGCCTCGATCTTCGGCGCGTATGACCCGGATTCCGGGCGGCGGCTGATTACCGAGTGGTTTGTTTGCCTGCCGAAAAAGAACAGCAAATCGACTATAGCAGCCGGGATCATGATGACGGCGCTGGTGCTGAACTGGCGGCAGTCGGCAGAGTTTGCGATTCTTGCCCCGACAATCGAGATTGCGAACAATTCCTACGCTCCAGCGCGGGACATGTGCGCAGAACGGACTGACGAAGAACTTGCGGGCTTGATGCACGCGCAGAACCACATCAAGACGATTACGCACCGCAACAGCGGCGCAGTCTTGAAGGTGGTTGCGGCAGACGCAAAGACGGTTGGCGGGAAAAAGTCAGTCGGCACGCTGATCGACGAACTCTGGCTATTCGGCAAGGAGCCAAACGCGGCAAACATGCTGCGCGAGGCCATCGGCGGAATTGCATCGCGGCCTGAAGGCTTCGTCATCTACCTGACGACCCAGTCGGATGACCCTCCGGCTGGTGTTTTCAAGGAAAAGCTGGAGTACGCACGCAAGGTGCGGGACGGCAAGGTCCATGACCCCAAGTTCGTGCCGGTGATCTACGAATTCCCGCCGGACATGATCGAGCGGAAAGAACACCGAGATCCTGCAAACTTCCACATCGTTAATCCGAATTTTGGCTATTCGGTCGATCAGGAATTCATCGAACGCGAGTACCGCAAGGCACAGGAAGCCGGTGAAGAGGAAATCCGGGGATTCCTTGCCAAGCACGGAAACGTGGAAATCGGCCTTGCGCTCCAGTCCGACCGCTGGGCAGGTGCTGATTTTTGGGAATCCTGCGGAGAAACCGGCCTAACGCTTACCGTCCTGCTGAGCCGCTGCGATGTTGCCGTGATCGGCATAGACGGCGGCGGATTGGATGACTTGCTAGGGCTTGCTGTGATCGGCAGGGACCGTGAATCGGGCAAATGGCTGCATTGGGGCCATGCGTGGGCGCATCCCATCGTTTTGGAGCGCCGCAAGGATATTGCACCGCGCCTGCTGGACTTCCAGCGGGCCGGAGACCTTACGATTGTTGACCGACCCGGCGCAGACGTAGAAGCTGTTGCCGACATTGTGTGCCAAGTGCGCGATGCTGGCGTTTTGCCTGAGAAACAGGGGATCGGCGTTGACGCTGCGGGCATCGGTGACATCGTGGATGCGCTGCTGGCTGAAGGCCGGGCAATCCCGATGGAGCAGATTGTCGCTGTCTCGCAAGGCTGGCGGCTCAATGGAGCCATCAAAACGTGTGAGCGGAAAGTGGCCGGTGGTGAGTTCGTCCACGGGGCTAGTCCGATGATGGCCTGGTGCGTGAGTAATGCCCGCATCGAAGATCGCGGGAACGCAATCAGCATCACCAAACAAGCCTCAGGGAAGGCAAAAATCGATCCATTGATGAGTCTGTTTGACGCAGTCACTCTGATGGCACTCAACCCGGCCGCTGTCGGTCGCAGTTTTTGGGAATCCGCATGAACGAGAAACTGCAAGCACTCGCGGCTATCGTCGGCGGTAATGCGCCTGATGCGCTGATGCTCGCGGGCGCTGGAGCAATCAGCTATGGGGCAGGATTGATCTATCCGCCCGCGCTGTGGATTGTCGGCGGGCTGTTTGCTGTCGCCGTTGGCATGGTTTGGGCTGGGGGACGCCGGTAATGGGGTTCCTGACACGCGGATTGCAGCAAAAAAGCAGCGTCTATGAGCGCTGGCTAGACCTGCTGGCGGACGGCGGCAAGTCCAAAGCCGGGCCATCGGTCAATCTGCAAACCGCGATCCGTGTTTCCGCTGCGTTTGCTTGCATGCGAGAGATTTCGCAAGGATTGGCGCAGGTTCCATTCAAAGTGTTCCTGGACTATGAAGTCCAACGAGATCACCCGGTGCATAAACTGCTCACGCGCAGGCCGAATAGTTGGCAAACTCCTTTTGAGTTTATGGAAACTCTGGGGTTGCATGCCAGTTTGGGGAATGCCTACATTTTCAAGAATCGCTATCGCGGCAGTGTTGCTGAACTCATCATCCTTCACCCTGATCTCGTCAAATCGGAGCAAAAGGAAGATTGGAGTACGCAGTACACGGTGACCGGCCGCGATGGACAAAAGATTGTCCTATCAGCAGATGAAATCTGGCATGTGCGCGGGGCTAGTTGGGATGGTTTTAACGGCCTCGACATTCTGGATGTGGCTAAGGAAACTCTAGGGCTGTCGATTGCCCTGGAAGAGAGCGTTTCTAGTCTCCATGCGAATGGAGTTCGTCCATCTGGGACGTACAGCATTGATGCAACGCTGAACCAGACGCAACACAAGCAGCTGACAGATTGGCTGAAACAGCAGGCGGGAGCCTCTACATCTACGCCTATGGTGCTAGATCGCGGAGCCAAGTGGCTTCAGCAGACGATGACGAGCGTAGACGCGCAGCACAGAGAAATGCGGCAGCAGGCAATTGAAGACACTTGCCGTTTTTTTGGAATTCTCCCCTCAATCGTAGGGTTTACGGGAGACAAAGCCAATACCTACGCAAGTGCAGAAGTCATGGAGAATGCGCACAAGGTGCGAACTTTAGGGCGATGGTACAAGCGCGTTCAAGATTCTGCAAACATCAACTTGCTGACAGATAGCGAGCTAGATGCGGGCATGTATACAAAATTTGTCGCTAATGCACTCATGGCCGCATCCGCCTCTGATAGAGGGGATTTCTATGCAAAGGCACTTGGTTCCGGCGGTTCTCCCCCGTTTATGACGCAGGACGAGATTCGTGTGCTCGAAGACCTGCGCCCTTTAGGTGGAGAATCATCGAAATTGCCACCGCCAGCCTCAAACACCAACAAACCCGCTTAGGCGGGTTTTCATGCCCGCGTAAAGGGGAAACATGGACCTTCGATACATCGAGCGGCCCTTTGAAATCAAGTCGGTCGAAGATACCGGCGTGTTCGAGGGGTTCGGCTCTGTCTTCGGCAACGTTGACAGCTACAAAGAGATCGTTGCACCTGGCGCATTCACGGAATCGCTGGCGGGCTGGAAAGCGGCGGGTCGTCTGCCTCCCATCCTCTGGCAACACCGCAGCGGAGAGCCTCTGGGGCCGTATCTGTCGATGGAAGAGCAGTCCGTGGGGCTGCATGTCAAGGGCCAATTGCTGGTCAACGACGTGCAGCGAGCCAAGGAAGCCCGCGCTCTCATGCATGCCAAGGCCGTCAACGGGTTGTCAATCGGGTTTGTGACCCGTGAAGACAGTTACGACAAGGCGACCGGCATTCGGACGCTCAAGAAAGTCGATCTTTGGGAAGTGTCCGTGGTGACATTTCCGGCGAATCCAGCGGCGCAAATCAGCAGCGTGAAGTCTGCGATTGACGCTATCGAAACCTTGCGCGATGCGGAGGCGTTCCTGCGGGATGTAGGACGCCTTAGCAATGCGCAGGCAGCGGCTTTCATCAGCCGCTTTAAGAGCCTGACGGGTCAGAGGGAGTCTGACGACGATCTGGGCGCACTGGTTGCCGCCATCAAGAAGCGCGGCGCAGCACTCACTCAATCCTGAAAGGAAGAACCATGTCCGATCTGTCGGAAATCAAGTCTCTCGTCGAGTCGCAAGGCACGACCTGGGATCAGTACAAGAAGACCAACGACGAACGCCTGCAGAAGCTCGAAAAGGGCGAAGGCACTGCGGAAATCGAGGCCAAGCTCGCCAAGATGGACGCGGACCTGACCGCAGCCGGAAACGAGCTGAAGCAACTGACGCTGAAGGCGCAACGCCCCATCGTGTCCGCCGAAAAGGCAGACGCCGAAGCCGTCGAACTGAAGGCTTTCAATGCCAAGAGCCAAGCTGCTGCCATCGAAGGTGGGAAGCACTTCGCGCCCCTGTCGGCTGACGGTTACGTCGCGTACAAGTCGGCGCTGTCCAAGCTGATCCGCTACGGCGAGAAGGGCCTGACCGCTGACGAAGCCAAGTCGATCCAAGTCGGCACGACCTCGCAGGGCGGCTACCTTGTGGGCGAGACGCTGGAAGCCGGAATCGACCGCGTCGTGCATCGCTACTCGGCAATGCGCAATCTGGCCCGCGTCATCAGCATCGGCACGCCGTCGTACAAGAAGTTGGTGAAGACCTCCGGCACCTCGGGCGGCACCCGTGGGCAAGAGCGCACCGCGCCGACCGAGGGCACCTCGCCCGGCTGGTCTGAACTGGAATTCCGCACGGGCACGTACCTGTCCGATCAGCGGATCACCAGCGAAGCCCTCGAGGATGCCGTGCAGGACGTGGAATCGGACCTGATGACGGAAATCGGGATCGAATTCGCGGAGATGGAAGGCCAGAACTTCATCGACGGCGACGGCGTGAACGGCCCGCGCGGCTTCCAGTCCTACAGCATCGTGGCGAACGCTTCGTATGCGTGGGGTTCGGTCGGCTACGTCGCTTCCGGTGGCGCTTCGGACTTCGCATCGTCCAATCCGAGCGACAAGTTCATCGACCTCGTGCATTCGCTGAAGCGGCAGTACCGCCCGGGTGGTGCATGGACGATGAATGACGCCACGCTCGGCAGCATCCGCAAGTTCAAGGACGGCCAGGGCAACTACCTCTGGGGCATGACCGCACCGTCGAACCTGATGGCTGGCGCTGTCGGCACGCTGCTGGGCTACCCGGTGGTGACGGACGACTTCATGCCCGACGTCGGTGCGAATGCCTACCCGGTGGCCTTCGGTGACTTCGGCCGCGCGTACTACGTCATCGACCGCAAGGGCATCGCTATCCTGCGCGATCCGTACAGCGCCGTGCCGTATGTCAAGTTCGTTGCACGCAAGCGCGTCGGCGGGGGCATCGCAAACTTCGAAGCTGTGAAGCTGATGAAGATCGCAACGTCCTGATCGCTGAACCTCAAGAAAGGAAAACATCATGAAGCACTTCGATCTTCACGAAAACATGAAGCAAACGCAGGCGGTGATCCCGGCTGCAATCGGCGCAAACGCCACCAAGACCGGGGCCATCATCGACCGCAAGGGTTACAAGGGCCTGCAGTTTGTGGTGGACTACGGTTCGGTCACGACGACCGGCACCGTGGTCACTGTCGTGGTCAAGGAGGGCGACGTGACCGGCACGCTGACCAGCGTGGCCGACGCTGACCTGCAGGGAACGGAAACTCTGGCAAGCCTGCTGGCCGCAACCCCGCGTACCGCTGGCACGACCAAGGAAGTCTCCAAGCGCATCGGCTACAAGGGCGGCAAGCGCTACGTGCAATTGAACCTCGTGCAAACCGGCGTCACGTCGGCGGGCTGCGTGGCCGCAACGGCGATCCTGTTCAACCCGCAGGTCGCGCCGGTGTCCAACCCGTAAGGGCGTTTTTCCCCGCGAAGGAACAACCCTTGCATATCAGCATTCTCGGACTCGGGCCGTCCGTCCGCCAATACTTGGAGATCACCAAGCGTTGGGGTGGACGCCGAGCCTACTGCGATGAAACGTGGTGCATCAACGCATTGGGCGACGTGTTCGCCTGTGATCGCGTGTTCCACCTAGACGATGTGCGGATTCAGGAGATCCGCGCTGAAGCGAAGCCGGATTCCAACATCGCGCACATGCTGAAATGGCTGAAGCGGGACGACATCCCGCCAGTCGTCACAAGCATGGCGCATCCTGACTACCCGAATCACGAAGCCTTTCCCCTGGCGCAAGTGATCGAGCGTTTTCCGCTGGCCTACTTCAATAGCACAGCGGCTTACGCGATTGCCTACGCGCTGTACGTCGGGGCAACGAAGATTTCTTGCTTTGGGATGGACTTCACATACGAGTCCAGCCATGACAGCGAAAAAGGCCGGGCTTGCGTTGAATTCTGGCTTGGTATGGCGGCGCAGATGGGCGTTGAAATCTGCGTGCCGAAAACCACGAGCCTGCTGGATGCTTGCAACTCGCAGGCGCAGCGGTTCTACGGATATGACTGCGTGGACCTCGACATGCAGCGCAGCGACGAAGGCGTCACGGTGAAGTTCTCTCCGCGAGAAAGCCTGCCGACCGCCGAAGAAATCGAACGTGCCTATGACCACAGCAGGCACGCCAATCCATTGATGGACAAGGACTGACCATGTACCTACTCACAGCGGCAACAGCGACCGGAGCAGGCAGTGCCTACGCGCTGAACAAGGCCAGCAAGACCTTGCAGGCGTTTGGCACGACCACGGCAGGCTCGGGATCGGCAACGATCCTGATTCAAGGTAGCAACGATGGGACCAATTGGGACACCATCGGAACGATTACTTTGACGTTGGCGACAACGACCAGTTCGGATAGCTTTATCAGTGCTGACCGCTATAACCGGCATCGTGCGAATGTTTCTGCGATCAGTGGTACAGGTGCAAGCGTCACCGTGATGGCGGGGTTCTGACATGGCGACGACCGATCCTCGCCGCACCGGTATCGCTTCCGGGTTTTTCCTTGGGGCGATGACTTACGCCCAACTTGTCGCAGGCTATGCCGCATCAAGTTTCAGCGGATGGATGGTCCGCGTCACAGACGTGGGTGCAAATGGCTGCTACATGGTCAGCAACGGCACCCGCTGGCAGCAATTGCAAGGGCAGGCGATACTCAAAGGACTTGGTGCTGCGGTTTCCGGGATTGCCAACA
>Ga0213919_1000107_pt1 | contig 44110 bp, 46 predicted proteins | sample McNCre317MG_FD_161056 | JGI IMG/M metagenome (GOLD analysis project Ga0213919, IMG submission 161056) | Freshwater microbial communities from McNutts Creek, Athens, Georgia, United States - 3-17 MG | ecosystem: Environmental > Aquatic > Freshwater > Creek | place: USA: Georgia | collected...
CCCCCCAAAAACCGCCACTAGATTTTCAAACTTTTTACCCCTATAATGTAAGTACAAACATCAAAAAGGAGCTTTCAAAATGACAATCACCTTCAGTCTCCGCCTGCCCGAGGACACCCACACCAAGCTCAGAGTCCTGGGCATCAAAAAAGGCATGAGCCAGGCCTTGGTAGAAATTATGAACAACGAGGAGAACACGGTACTTGCCAAAACCTCATTGAAAACAAAGACAACCTCACTGGTACTTACTCAGGAGCAGATAGATAAAATCCAGGAAATAGCGGATAAAAATGACATAAGCAGCAAAGCCAAAGCCATCATCGCCCTGGTAGACAAAGCCTGGGAGATCAGGAAACAGAACCCTAACGCAAATGATGAACTTGGCAACATCCTGTAAAGGGTGTAATACTCATGTTAGACTAATGAAAGGTTAGAACCGTATAATCTAGGAACAACACTCTAACACAGGTACACAAAATGGCAACAAGTAAACACAAACACGGTGAGCCCAGTCTCAAAGACTTCCTGCAAGAACAAAAGGTAGTCAAGACAGAGCTGGCAGCCCAGTTGAACGTGACGCCAAAGACCATTAATACCTGGGAAGAACTTAACGCAATTCCTCCATCACGCATAACCAAGGTCGCTGTCGCCTTGCAGGTAGCCCCTGGCGACCTTTTTCCGTACATGAAGAGGGCCTACAAGCCGGTCAAGTCCTCGGTCAAGAACGGGTATGACGACTTGGTGGCAATAAATAACGCCTACTACAAGAAGCCCTACTCGACCACCCTTTCTCAAAAAGCTGTGAACTCGATCCTAAGAGCTTGGGGAGATCGCTGGCCGTCCATTTTTGAGACCCTGACCCGGCTCCACACCAAGGAGATAGGTCCAACCGAGGCGGCAGGCATCCTCAACCTCTCGGTCAGCACCATTCATGGCCTGAGAAGGCGCTACGGTCTCAATCCTGGACCCCTTAAAGCAGAGAAAAAGCCACCAAAACAGAAGGAAATTACGAAGGTTCAGGCCAAAAAGCTGTCCCTGGACGTGATTTCAGGCCGAAAAACAGTCATACAGGCGGCCAAAGAGACTGGAATGTCCCTGAGGACGCTTCACAGACACCTTGCAGTCTATCTGAGGCCCCAAATGCTGAACGAGATAAGTCACTGGAGCTTAAACTTCAGGCAGACCTTGGCCCATGAGGTGGACCGTGGCAGCGTCCGGCGCAGTGTTTCGCTGAGGGAATGGGCCAAGACCCGGAACCTGACCCTCAATAAGAAGCCAAAATGGCCCAAACTACCAAAATCCAGGGAAGGCTGGCGTACACTCAGCGCAAGACAAGTCGCAATCCTTATCCTCAGCGGTCAGACATCGATAGATGAGCTTGCCGAGGAAAGAGGAGCGAGCCCGTCCGTGATCGGGGACATCATCAGGTCCCAGGTCAAGCCTCTCGGAGAGACAGCCCCGCTGACCCTACAGGTTGCCCATCAAGCCGCCCTTGCTGAAGTGCTTATAGCCCTTGAAGTACCCTTACAGAACGGAGAAACATATGTTTGACCCTAATAAGCTCGCTGCCGTGAGGTCCGGGGCAGCGTTTCAAGCCAGTGTGAGCCCCAGCTCGCTGGATATGATGTCCGTGGCCGAGCTGCTGGCCCTCAAAAATGAGGTGGAGATGAGGCTCCCAGCCTCCTCGCTCACGGACATGGACCTTGAGGAAGAATTGGTCCACCAATACCAGAAGGTCAAGATGCTGCAGGACGAGGTATTGACCGATGGCGAGACCCCGGCGAACCAGAAAGCCCAGGTAGCGAATTCGGTAGCCAGCACCTTGCAGCAGTTGGTGACCATGCAGACGAAGTTTCACACGTCGGAGAGGCTGAAGGAGATCGAGGGGAGGCTTATCAAGACCCTGAACAGGATGCCGGAGCAGTACATGACCGAGTTTTTTGCGTGGTACGAGAACTCGACCGAGGGGGGTGAGGCATGAGCGTAACAGATACCGCCCTATTCAAGTATCACCTTGAGCGGATCAAGTCTTCGACCCTCAATAAGTTTACGGTTGAAACAATTCCAGATTGGATTACGACCAATACCTTCATTAATGGTGAGAACTACTCGTATATCGACCACGAGTACCAGAGGGTGATTCTGTCCGATGGGGCGAAGGAAGTAGTGGTACGGAAATGCTCACAGGTCGGCCTGAGTGAGATCAGCGCGCGAATGGCCCTGGCCTTGTGTGCGGTAACACGAGGGTATACCGTAGCCTATACCCTTCCTACCGCTGGTTTTGCCTCTACTTTCATGAAGACCCGTATTGACCCGGTTATTCAGGGGTCCCCGTATTTGAAGGATATGCTTAGTGGGGAGATCGATAACACGGAGGTAAAGAAACTGGGGGATAGCTTCCTGTACCTACGTGGAGCCCAATCTAGCAATGCTCCAATCTCAGTGCCCTGCGACCACTTAGTACACGATGAGGTTGATTTCTCGGACCCAGAAGTTCTGTCCCAGTATCAGTCACGCCTGACGCACTCGAAATACAAGAGGAAGACGAAGCTCAGTACCCCTACTCTGCCGGACAGGGGTATTGACTACGACTTCCAGAGGTCAACGAGGCGGTTCAATCTAGTCAAGTGCAACCACTGTACTCACTGGTTTATGCCGGACTACTTTCAACACGTGAAGATTCCAGGATTTACAGGAGACTTGAGAGGGGTGACGAAAGCGAACCTACATACGACAAACTACAAGGACGCTTATGTAGAGTGTCCCAAGTGTGGGAAGAAGCCGTCTCTGCAGCCCAAGTATCGGGAATGGGTCGTGGAAAACCCGTTGGATACTTTCCTGGCTCATGGTTATCAGGTGACCCCGTTCGATGCGCCGAACATCATTACACCGGGCTATCTGGTGGAGGCTTCTACGCAGTACAAGCGGTATGTGGACTTCATCAACTTCGGTCTGGGGCTTCCGACGATGGACATGGAATCGACCTTGACCCTGGAGGAGCTGGACGCCTGCATTACCGGGGACCTGGAGGAGTTGGGCGGCTCGTATGTCATGGGCGTGGATATGGGTATGATCTGTCACGCGGTAGTTGCCAAGGTCAGGACCGACTCCACAATCCGGATTGTGCATGTGGAGAGGGTTCCAGTTTCCAATATCCGTACCCGGTACTCAGAACTCAAGATGACCTGGAAGCCGAGAATAACGGTCATGGACGCATACCCTTACACAGAGACGGTCATGGCCTTGCAGGTTGAGGATTCCCGGCTGTACGGGTCGGTTTACACGAAGCAGAAGGGGTTGAATCTGTTCAAGGTCGTGGACCGGGAAAAGGACGCGGACGAGGGGCATACCGACTTGAGACAGGTGAACGTGAACCGGGACCGGGCCTTCGACTCCCTCATGGACTTCATCCGGGCGGGCGGGCTGTCGAAGCGACCTTGTGACCTTGACGGGGAGTGGAAGGCGCAGTTGTCCGATATGCGAAGGATCAAGGACTGGGACACGCAGGCCCAGGAGGTTACGTTCAAATGGGTGAAGTCCGAGGAAGGGAACGACCACTTTCACCACAGTACGCTGTATGCCTATATAGCTTCGATGATCCTGGGGGTGGGCCGGGGGGCGTCGGTGAGGTTGCCCTTGATCGGGACCTTCCGGGTGCGTTCCTGACCTGATGGTTTGACTTTTGGCATTGGTCCTGCAGGGACCGGGAAGACGTATATCGCAGCGGCATACGGGGCTGAGCTTCTTGCTCTAGGCAAAGTTGAGCGCCTGATCCTGACCCGGCCAGCGGTGGAGGCCGGGGAGGAACTGGGGTTCCTGCCCGGTGCGTTGGACGAGAAGTACGCGCCCTACCTCTCCCCGGTGCGGACCATCCTGGACAAGCGGCTCGGGCGCGGGGCCGTGGAGTATCTGCTCAAAGCCAAGCGGATCGTTCCTATGCCGTTGGCATATATGCGGGGCGAGACCTTCGAGGACGCCTTCGTGTTGCTCGATGAGGCACAGAACACCACGCCCACCCAGTTGAAGCTGTTCTTGACACGGATTGGTCCGAACGCCCGCGTAGTCGTGGACGGGGACGTGGAGCAGGTCGACATCAAGGGAAAGTCGGGGCTCCTTGACGCGGTTCATCGGTTGGGCCACCTGCCGTCTGTTCGGGTGGTGCATTTCAATGATGAGGACATTGTCCGTTCCGGGATCGTGGCCGATATCATCAAGGCGTACCGGGAGCCGTTCCGGGCAGCAGCATAAGTTGACAGGGTCGACCATACTGCTAAGGTATCTGGCCGATAAAAGTCTTGGATAGTCGGATCAATTTCGTCTATACTGCAAAGGCGATACTTCCTTTTCTGGAGCCCAAACATGGCTAAATTTGCCCACGCCAACGTCCTCGACGGTGGCCTTCTGTATATCAAAAACAACTGCAATAAGGTTGCCCTGATCTCTGCCTACACCGTGGGCGATAGCTACGCGACCGTCAATGCGGCGATCCTGGCGGAAGCCACGATGGTGTCTGGAGACTTCACGATCTCCAGTTCCGGTAATAACCGCGTGCTGACTACCGCCTCTGGCAAGCAGGACACGGCGGCCAACGTGACGGGCGGCTCGGCCACCAACCATATCGCCTTCCTGAACACTACGGGTTCCGAGGTGCTGTGGGTGACGACTGAATCCTCCGGTCAGGTGGTGACGGTCGGCAACCCGGTCACTTTCCCGTCCCTGACCTACACCAGCAACCAGCCGACCTAAGATGGTTACCCTGGCGCTGTATAAACGCAGACGCTGGCATGACCTGGGGGGAGCCCTGATCCGCTGGTGGACAAACTCCCCCTACTCACACTGCGAGATCGTTTCTGACGGTAAGTGGTACTCATCGTCAATTCGTGATGGCGGGGTCCGGGAAAAGGTTATTGACGATAACCCGGACTATTGGGATTTTGTACCTGTACCGTGGGTAAAAGACTCTCAAGTGTTCCTCTACTATGTGAGGACGTGCAGGGAGGAATACGGGTGGAAGGACCTGATCCTGCGCCAGTTTTTCAACAAGCGCGGGAATAGTCGCGGGGCTTTTTGTAGTGAGTGGTGCGCGGCTGCATTGGGGTTGAGTAGCGCGGAAACCTATAGTCCACATATCCTGTGGGAGTATTGCAAGGTGAGACAAAATGACACTGAAAGATGAGATTCTGGCCCTTGGTATGTCGTTGGACGACCACCAAGCCGTTGCAGATGCCTTGTCGGTGGGCCGGGTCAAGGTTTCCTACACGGAAATTGGCTGCGGCACGGTGCTCTCTGAGCTGGGCCTTACCCGTGGCAACATGCTTCTGGATATTATCTATGGGTCTCAGGACTACAGGTATGTGAAACCCTTGCTGGAGCAGGGTCGCCTTGATGTGGGTTCTGCCCTGGTCAGGGGCACCTTGGACTTCCTTGTAGCGGGTGCGGTCATTACTACAGCAGAGGCGCAGAAACTCAAGGCCCTGGCTGAGCGGCCCGACCCGGTACCCCTGCAGGATGTATCCCACGCCATTAACGAGATTCAAGGGATTCCGACATGACCACTACTTATGGCACTGCCACCGCGCTCAGTGGCAACTTCAATAGCGCCAGCAACGCCAGCTACACCGACATCGGTACGATTGATTTTAGCACGGCCAACGTGATGGACTGCTTCGTGGAAGTCACCGCGACGGCAGGCAGCACGCCGAGCGGCAACCAGCAGGTGGTGCTCTACGCCCGCTCATCGGTGGATGGCACCAACTTCTCCGACTCGGGCAGCAGCGCGACGATTGGCAACCTGCGCTTTGTCGGCACGCTGTCACTGACCAACACCTCGGCGCACCGCTCGCCGGCCCTGGCGCTGGCGGCAGCGTTCGGCGGCAACCTCCCGCCCAAGGTCACGCTCACCGCCTATAATGACGCCGGGGTGTCGATGGCGGCGTCGGGCTGTACCGGGCAGTACCGCACCGTCGGCTATAGCTGAGCGTCATGGCGATCATTACTCGCCTCTTACCGTGGACGCAGCAGCCGCAGCAGGCGGTCGGCATCGATAAGAGGCACCCGCTGGCACGTAGCCTCGATGTGTGCTACCTCGGCAGCGTCAACGTCGATGTGGTGCGTGGGGTTGCAGGATCGACGAACCCTGGGGTCAAGGCCAGCAGGTACGGTAGAGGGCCGGTGCTGCCTTTCGGTATCATTGGCCTCGGCCCGTCCAGGTCTATCCCGACCGGGGACCTGACAATCTTCGTGATTGCGCCGCCTACTAGACTGTACGGCGGGATAACCCTATTTTCCCAGGGTACTGGGGGCGTCAAAGGCCACGTTTTAGGCTTGAGCGCTGACGGAACTCTCAACCTCACATGGTTCGGCGTCGCGGGCTACTCCATCGGGGCTGCACTGCCAGATTCCGAGGTGCCGCGCACCATTGGGGTCACCGTTAGCGGGACTACTGCAACAGCCTACGTTGACGGGGTGTTTCACGCTTCGATCACTGTCGGTACGCAGATCGGGGGCAGTGACCCAGTCTCGGTGTATGGCTATAGCAATGTGGTCAACAATTATGGCTGCATGCCGTTGGCTGCGCGCTGGACCAGGGCGCTATCGGCTGGCGAAATCGCGTCGCTGCATGCCAACCCGTGGCAGGTCTTCGAGCCGAGGACGCTGCGCTTTGCACCCGCTACCGCAGGTACCACACTATCTGGTACTAACGGGTCTCAGTCCAACCCTTCCTCCGCCGGACAGGTCAGCTCTGCCCACACCATTTCTGGAGCTTCTGCTGCCCAGGGTAATTCCTCCTCCACGGGATCGGTTAGCTCTGCCCACACCCTCTCTGGGGCTTCAGTAGTTCAAGGCAGCGCCTCATCTACCGAACAGGTCAGTTCTGCCCACACCATTTCGGGAGCCTCTGTAGTCCAAGGCAGCGTTTCCTCTGCCGGACAGGTCAGTTCTGCCCACACCCTCTCGGGGGATTCTGCCACTCAAGGCAACGTCTCCTCCACCGGACAGGTCAGCTCGACGGGTACGCTGGCCGGAGCCTCTGTAGTCCAAGGCAACGTATCTTCCACCGGACAGATCAGTTCTGCCCACACCCTCTCTGGGGCTTCTACCACTCAAGGCAACGTCTCCTCCACCGGACAGGTCAGCTCTGCCCACACCCTCTCTGGGGCTCCTGTTGCTCAAGGCAGCGTTTCCTCTACCGGACAGGTCAGCTCCACGGGTACGCTGGCCGGAGCCCCTGCCACTCAGGGCAACGTCTCCTCCACCGGACAGGTCAGTTCTGCCCACACCCTCTCTGGGGCTTCTACCACTCAAGGCAGCGTTTCCTCTGCCGGACAGGTCAGCTCCACGGGTACGCTGGCCGGAGCCTCTGCCACTCAAGGCAACACCTCTTCCACCGGACAGGTCAGTTCTGCCCACACCCTCTCTGGGGCTTCTACCACTCAAGGCAGCGTTTCCTCTGCCGGACAGGTCAGCTCCACGGGTACGCTGGCCGGAGCCTCTGCCACTCAAGGCAACACCTCTTCCATAGGACAGGTCAGCTCTGCCCACACCCTTTCGGGAGCCTCTGCCACTCAAGGCAACGTCTCCTCTGCTGGACAGACAACCTCTGCCCATACCCTTTCCGGAGCTTCTGCTACTCAGGGGAATAGCACATCCCAAGGGTCTATCACTCCGGTCAGCACCCTGAACGGGACCTATGTTACGGGTACGGCAGTTTCCTCAACTGGGACCATCTCTACTCAGCATTTCTTGGTTAGTAGCGGTGTGGCGGTAGATGCTGTTGCTGCAAGCTCTAGCATTGTGCAGTCCCATTTGCTGGGAGGCTTGTCTTCTAGCTCCAGTTCTACTGCCGCTAGTGGGGCGGTGCAGATTGTCTATACCCTGGGTGGTAGCCCCAGCAGCCAGGATAACCAGTCTTCTTCCGATGCCTTTACCCAGAATCATGTTCTTAGTGGTTCCGGGAGTATCTGTGGTTCTGTTATTGACTCTGACTATATCGTTCAGACTCACCTCTTGTCTGGAGTCAATGTAAGCCAAGGCAATATCTCCCCGCAGGGCAGAACCTTTACCGTGACTCAGAACTATGCTGTTGGAGCCGGTCGGTACTTCAGTGTCGAGTATCATAACCGAAGGATTAGGGTTAGTTGACGTGAGTTAAACTCGGACACGGGATTGCAATAAATTAAATAAATCCTTGAATAGAGTTTTCTTATGACGTACCATTGCAGGGAATCTACTCTGCAATGGTGCGCCATGCCAATCCTCGAAACTCTGCGTAAATACTTCGGGGGTGTCGAGCGGGAAGCTGCTTCCGCCCTACCTCCGCAAGCTCCTCCGAAAGTACGTCCGGGGGCGCGGGCTTTGCCGGCCTATCTGACAACGGCAAAGCCGAATCCTCAGCAGCCAATTCCCCGCTCTGATCGGCGACTTGCCAATCAGGACGTACTGAATTACCGGAATGGGGCCGATACCCGGACAGTGATTCGGGATTTCGCACACTCCAGTCCTGACCTGTCCGCTGCACTGTGGGCATACCTCCGGGTGGGTATTCCGTCTGAATATACCGCTATCGCCTGTTCGGCGGTGGATGGGACCATTGACGTCCCCGCAACGACCCTCCTTCAGCAGATCATTACCCGGATGGATACTCTGAACCCCTATGAAGAAGGGTTCAGCACCACCCAGAGCCTGAAGTCTTTGAGTGAGAGCCTTGCCAAAGAGATGCTTCTGTACGGGTCAATGGCTGCAGAGCTGGTTCTGGACAAGTCTCGTCTCCCGCTCAAGATTCAGCCGATCAGCGTAACTTCTGTGCAGTTCCGTCCGGATGGTACGAGCCTCAAGCCTTTCCAGAAGGTGGGGCAGGATGAGTTTGACCTGGACCTGCCGACCTTCTTCATGCTCAATCTGGACCAGGACTTGAAGGAAGCCTACTCGTCCAGCCCGTTCGAGACTGCGATCAAACCTGTCCTCTTCAAAGAGGACTTCGCCCAAGACCTGCACAAGATCATCAAGAAGGTCATCCACCCGCGCCAGAAGGTGAAGGTGGATGAGACGATGTTCCGCAAATTCATGAGCCAGGAAGCCCAGGTTGATGAGACGGTAGCGCGGGCCGAGATGCTGGCCCTGATCTCGGAGATCGAGAACCAGATCAATGGACTCAACCCTGAAGATGCTCTGGTCTACTTCGATACGATGGACTTTGAGGTGGATAACCCATCCAACGGCAATCTTGCCAATGAGTACGGAGTTCTCCAGGACATCAGTAATAGCCGCATCACCACTGGTGCAAAGACAATGGGCACCATCCTCGGCTTCCAGGGCGGCAGCAGTAACATTGCCTCGTCAGAGACTATGCTGTTTGTGAAGTCGGCCAATGGGGCAGTCAAGGACAAGCTGGACCAGCTCTACAGCCGTATCTTTACCCTTGCCTTGCGGCTGTTCGGCCTTGATGTGTTTGTGCGTTTCCGCTATGCCGACATTGACCTGAGACCTCAGGCCGATCTTGCCGCTTTCAGGCAGACCCAACAGATGATGATCTTGGAGCAGCTCAGCTTTGGACTGATTACCGATGAGGAAGCCTGCCTGAAACTGACCGGGAAGTTGCCACCTTCCGGGTATGTGCCAAAGTCAGGGACGATGTTCCACCAGGGCAACCCAGCCCAGGCAGCGGGAACACAGGAGCCGACCAATAGTGGTTCTACTCTCAACCAGAACCTGAATGGGGATACTCCTGCAGTGGGAAGAGGTCAAAATAAGAAAAATTCTGGAGCCACATAACGGAGAGGCAGATGACTACACTAAAACATGAGGTAGAGGATTTTTATCGGACTGGGATGCGTTTGTTGATGGGCAGTGATCTACACGGGGTAAGGCTGCTATTGGCAGTAGCAGAGACGGTATGGATGATTACCCTGATCTGGCCTGGGGATTCCTTTTCCCGTCCGACCTATCAGGTCATGAGTATGGTTATGTCCGAACCTGCCTGGGCACTTGTGTTCGCCATGACTTCCGCCTGCCAGTGGAGCATTTTGTTTTCTGGCAAATACCATGACCGACTTGCTGTGATTTTTGCCGCATGGAATAGCACGTTATGGTGGTTCGTGGTTGTCTGTATGTATACTTCAATTTCTCCCCCGCCGGCAGCTATATCCGGGGAATTCTCCCTCGCTGTGGGTGCATCCTGGGTATGGATGCGGTCTGGGTATTGCTTTCGATTAGAAGAAAAGAATGGGAAGGTACAGTGACATGACAGAAGATGCTCTGATGACTGCGCTAGGGGGTGCTGGTGGGGTGAGTGTGGTTGTGTACCTCGCTAGGTTTTTGATGAAGCAGGTTACATCAGGAATTGGGGAGGCACGGTCTGAGAACGCTTACGGGGATGTGATCCAGAGCCTGCGTTCGGAGCTTGAACGTGTGAGCAGCCGAGTGGAGAACCTTGAGGGTCGGGTGACTTCTTTGATGAACCGGCTGGTGGATGTCCGGGGGCATGCCTTGGAGGCATTCCAGATTGTTACTTCTACCTACCCGCTTACTGATGAGGCAAGGGCGAAGATTCAAAAGTGCCTTACTTCCATTATAAAGGACGACCTATGAGAGTTACGGCACAGCAGGTCCAGCTTTCTGTAGGCTGCTCTGCTAGCTTGGCAGAGATTATGGTTGAGCCGCTTAACCTTACTTTTGAGCGGTTTCAGATTGATACCCCCAAAAGGGTCGCGGCTTTTTTAGCCCAGGTGGGCCATGAGAGTGGTGGCTTCAAGTATATGAGAGAAATCTGGGGTCCGACCCCGGCACAGTCCCGGTATGAGGGTCGTGTGGACCTTGGCAATACCTTTCCCGGAGACGGCAAGCGGTATATGGGCCGGGGCCTGATCCAGATCACGGGACGCCACAACTACCTGAAAGTTTCTGAGGCCCTTGGAGTGGATTTTATTACCTCACCTGAAGCCCTGGAAAGCCCGCTCTACGCTTGCCTGAGTGCTGGGTGGTACTGGAACTCTAGGCACCTTAACGATTACGCTGATGAGATGGACTGCCTGACCGTTACCAAAAAGATTAACGGGGGTACGAACGGTTTGGTGGATCGCAATAAGCGGTACGACAAGTCGTGCCGGGTTTTTGGAGTCTGACATGGATGAGGCAACTAAGTACGTCAAGGGGCCTAACGATGTCCTTGACTATATCCTAGACCTGACCCTATTTCTTGGCGACGATACGGTGATTACTGCTTCGGCGGTGGAGGCTGTTGGAGTGGTCGTGGATAGCGTCGATGTCAACCCTATTCCTCTTAATCTCAATAACGAAATCCCGGTGGACACCGGCAAAGCTGTGATTGTGTGGCTGTCCGGAGGTAATGCCGGGAGTCATGGGAAGGTAGTTATCCGGGTCAATACCCAAGGCGGTAGGCAGAAGGATATTGCCTATCCGGTTACCGTAACAAACAACTATAGGTAAGAGATATGAATATCAACGGTAGTGAGATTTGGGCCGGGACAGAGGAAAGCTATCAGACCCACCTTAAGGGTGAAGAAGCTAAGGTTGCTCGCATGTCCTCGGGAGAAGCCTTTAAGCAGGACCAAGAAGAGGACAAACCTCCTCGCCTGCTCGAAGTCCAAGATGGAATTGCTAACATCTCGATTCATGGTTCCCTGAATAATGGCTCGGATTCCTGGTGGAATGATTACATCGGCGCGACAGGGTATCCTGAAATTCGGGATGCTATGGTGTCTGCGGCGAATGATCCTGCAGTCAAGCACATTATCTTGGACATCAATTCTGGGGGTGGAACGGTCAGTGGTGTGAGTGACACCGCTAAATTGATCCGCACCATCAACGATAAGGTGAAGCCGGTTACAGCGTTTACCGATGGTTCCATGTATTCCGCTGCCTATTGGTTGGGTTCTTCCGCTGGCGAAGTTCATGCCAGCGAAGGGGCTGGGGTGGGCTCGATTGGCGTGATCGCTACACATATGGAGCGGTCGGCCATGCTGAAGGAAGCAGGGATCGGAGTTACGGTGGTGCGGGCGGGCAAGTACAAGGCCCTTGCGAATGGCGTGGAGAAACTGAGCGAGGAGGGGAAAGCTCAGATTCAGGCTGGCGTGGATGCAGCCTACAAGATTTTTGTTAGCCATGTGGCGGACATGCGTGACAAGTCCTACGAGTACGCAGACCAACATATGGCTCAGGGTCAGGAGTTCTTCGGCCAGAAAGCAGCCGATGTCGGGCTGGTCGATTCCATTACCACGTTTGATTCGGTGGTAGGCGAAATTAAGAAAAAATTTATGGACGGATCAAATAATCTAATGGATAATCGCGCTAGACAGGTCTCGGGCCTGCGTGTCGAAAATGGAGATTCAATGATGAGTAAGAAAGTCCTGGACGAAGCCGCTATCGCTGCCCTGGCCTCTGGTGCGGGCGTCAGTGCGAGCGTCGAAGAGTCCGCAGAAGAGGTCGCTGGCGCTGCTGAGGCTGGCGAGAAGGGTGAGCAGGCTTCGGCCAGCACTGCGGCTGCAGAAGTTGACACTTCCGCTGCCATGCTCAAAGTTACAACCGACCAGCTCGCCGCAACCAATGCGGAGCTGCTGACTGCCCGCGTGGCCCTCGCCAAGCTGGAAGACAAACTGAAGGAAACGGTTGAGGCCATGTCTCCCCTGAAGGAGATCGCGGCCAAGGCTGTGAACAACATGCGTATTGCACTGAATACCCAAACCCTTGATCTGAGCGCCATGCAATCGGCTCAGCTTGTGGCTGAGTACAACAGTACCCTGAGCATGTTCCAGGCCAACTTTAAGGCAGGTGGTATTTCTGCTGGCGACGCGGATAAGTCCACCAAGAAAGTGGAAACCATCGACCCCAAGTTTAAGGCCCAGGTGCGTGCCACTGGCCTGAGCGCAATCAAGTAAGGAGATCAGCATGGCTAAGTTTATGATGCAAGAGCTGGTGGGGGTCGAACCGATCACCGCCCGTCTGGGTGCCGGTTCCGGTGCCGCTAACAATGTGGACACTAATGAGATTGGCAAGATCGTCAAGCTCGTGGGTGAGTCCCGCTTCAACCTCGCTGCTGCCGGTGACCAGATTGAGGGCTTCATCACTGCGGTGGAGTCCGCCACCCTTGATGGCTTCACCATTGGTGCTGTTCAGCAGGAGGATCGCAAGACGGTGACCTTCGATGGTCTCCAGGGTACCCCCGGAACTGGCACCATCGCGGTTGGTGACTTTGTGGTTGCAGGTACCGTGGTGGCTAAGGGCACTGCCCTATCGGCCCCGGTTAAGGTATGCAAGGCGACTACTCAAACGGGTATGTACTTTGCTTGGCGTGTGGTTAGCCTTGGTTCCGCTGGTACAGGTGCTGTGGGCACCGTCGGTGTGATCGAGCGCGTTAACGGTTAATTCAGGGAGAAACACAATGGCGAAGTTTTATGATGCAGAAGGTGCTCTCCGGGAAGTTGAAGTCTCCCTGGACACCATCCGTGAAGCCGGCAACAACAATATGTCGGTGCGTGATTACGTCAATACGGTCTATCAGACCAACGCTGAGGCGTATGGTGACGCGTTCTCTCAGTTCTGTGCCTCTGAGGGTATCGTGCTGGTTCCTCAGAAGCGTTCCGGCATCCGTGCCCCGAGCCTTGATGCGGCCCTGAACGGTCGTCCGACGCTGGAGGCTGGCGCTATTGTTCGCCAACCGAGCCAGCAGGCCCGGACCCTGCTGATGCCGGCTATCGGTGCGCTGGTCGAGGACAAGCTGCTGGGCGATTTCGAGACCAATGCAATGGTCTTTGACAAGATGATCGCTCTGGATGATACCATCACCGACGAGTGGCTGCTGTGGCCGGAAGCCAACTATGCGGGTCCGGAAGCCGGTCGTTCTCAGGGTGTGGCTCAGTTGGCGAAGCCGAACACGATGCTGACCCTGACTACCAGCGAGCGTCAGATCAAGGTTCCGACCTATGCTTTGGGTATCGAGTGGTCCGAGCAGGCGACGAAGTACCTGAACCTGGACTTCATCTCCCTGTCCATCGCCCGTCAGGTCCTGGTCGAGCGCAATGAACGCGCCGGTCAGAACATCCTTGCGATGCTGAACGGTGACGTGGATGTGGGTCAGTCGGCCCTGTCGGCCATCTCCGGTAAGGTCAAGACTGCGCTCTCGCTGGACTCCACCGCTACCGCTGGCCTGACTCAGAAGGCTTGGATGCTGTGGCTGTACGGTGCTGCAAACCGGCGTATCGACTACGTCATCACCGATATTCTGGGTGCGCTGGCTATCGAGAACCGTGTTGGCAAGCCTATCGTTACCAATGACGATGGTACCAGCCCGCGTATCAACTCCACTGCGGTCGTGGCTAACCCGGCTTGGAACTCGGAAGTTCAGGTGTTCATCATGCCGCAGAACTCTGGCTGGCCGGCGAATACGATCATGGGTGTGGATAGCCGCTTCGCCATGCACCGTGTCACTTCGACCAATGCCTCGTACCAAGCTCAGGAAGACTTTGTTCTCCGTCGTGGCAGCGCCATGCGCTTCGACTACGGTAGTCTGACCCGCCGCCTGTATGATGATGCGTTTGATGTCCTGACCTTCGCCTAATCGGGGCATGGTCTGAGAGCAAGCCCCTCCCCGAGAGGGGCTTGCTTTTGATGCCAAAAGATTCAGGAGTATTAAATGAAGGTAGTGGAAAAAACTGTAGTAGCCAAAGCGCCTGTGGAGCGCCGGGCAGTCACCTCGGGTTCCACTTATACGTTAGTTCATTTGTTCACTAACAAGGTCTTTTCCAGAGTGCCTCAGACAGTTACTACTGAGGATGATAACGACTGGTTTAAAGCTCAAGTAGCACAGGGAAAGGTAGAGTATGTTGGTAAGTAACTACACATCTCCTTCCGATATTCGGGCAGCGTTGGGCATCTCTGAAGATGAGCTGGACGACGCCACTGTGGAGCTTCGGCTGTACGAGGACAGGCTCGTGTCGGACCTTGAGGATATTAGTCCGGACCTGGACCCCACCTATTCCCTAACTGTTGTAAAAGTAGAAGCAGACATGACGGATGCTGAGCTACGTTTTCTTCGTTATGCTCGCCTCTTTGCCACTTATTCTGTTGCGCGTGCACTTACTGTCAGCCTGCCCATGTTCAGCCCTAAAAGCATTGAAGACGGGAAAGCAAAGATGGACAGGTTTATGGACCCGTACCGGGACACGATCAAGCTCGTGAACTCCGAGTTTGAGAAGTGGAAGGAACGGCTCGCCGCCGCTTTTATTGCTCTGGGTATTTCTTCTGGAGCAGAGGTTAAGGCTCCACGCAGATACTTCGGGATCATCAACCCGGCGAGCAACCCGATTACTGGAACTTGATATGCGCCTGAAGAACGTCTCCAAGTATTTTGATACCACTGTGGCCCTAGATGGGTACTCAGGGAGGAAGGCGTTCAAGTGCCAGCTTGAGCCCTTGGATATGTTCAAGACTGAGGGGACGAAGATAAAGGTTAGAAACTTGTCCTCGTCCTCTGGTGTGCGGGTCCCGACCAGAGGCGTTATCTCAATCGGGCCGCAGAGGTATCTGATTACGGATTCAAGCCTGGACCATTGGGACGGGGAAGCTATCCGTGCTAGATACGTGCTTCAGGGGGCCGATGATCTAATCCTGGTCCGGACCATTCAGGAGACCCTTGAAGATACTCCTGGGTTTTCTGCTTACGCTTCTGTTGACTTTAATAAGTACAGCACTGATGAGCGTGACAACTCCAATTTCCAGAACCAGTACCATATCTTTTTCGCAGGTAGTGAGATTATCCCTGTCAACTCCATCCTGACTTCCAGTTCCGGTAAGTCATTCTTTGGCCGGACCAGCTATAAGACTCCGGCAGGCTTGATTGATGTATTTTCAGACGAGCTTCCCTCTCCAGTCACTGACTCGGCTACCTTCAGTGCTCGCACTTACAACCCGATCACGGATGACTATATGGAAACTAACCTGACAGTGTCCTGTATCGGTATGCGGTGGCAGGAGCACTTTGAGCGGTTGAACAAATCGACAACTCCTTACGAGTCTGGGGATATTCAACTGTTGGTGCCGCTGTCGGTGACCCCAAGACCTAGCGATACCCTGCTTTTTCGCGGGACTAAATGGACCATTCTTAGCTGTATTCAGGAAGACGGGTATTGGTCCCTGCATGTTAGGCTGGTATGAGACTCAGAAAATCTCAGAAAGGATCGTGGGGTAATGTGATTTCCCGTTACCTGACTGACGGGGAGAGTATCCCTGTCAAGAAGGCAAGGGAGATCATGAGGGATGCCCTTGAGTATGCGGCCTCCCACTCTCCGCAGGCCACCGGAACATTCGCCTCTAACTGGAGGTTGTCCATCGGAGCACCGAAACCGGGGACAACTACCCACGACGATAGCCACCTCACAGGTGACCGTATCGAGTGGAACCGTAAGATGGGGATGCCCCATTTGGCAAACAGTGTTTGGAAGTTTGAGGGTAACGTTGAGGCCATCAATAAAGCATTGAATAGCCCAGGGTCTAGGCTGTCAGCTTTACGCCTTGGTCAGAAGGTGTATCTTTCTACTTCTGCCACCAACTCTACAACGGGTGAAAAATACGACTGGGATGTGGAAGATGGAACTATAAAGTTCCGCGATGTAAACCCATCTGCTAAACACTGGGGCGGGAAAATCGCCCACATGACCTCCATCTATATCCGAAGAAAGTATTCAGGGGCCGTCAAATGACAACCTACGTAGAAGCCAGGGACGCTATCGTTTCGCATATCGACGCCAACTTTTCTGGTATTCCTGTTTTTTATGAGAACACCTTGGAGGTTGATCTTAATACTGTGGAAGACCGCTTTATCCGGGTCGAGGTCGAGTTCTCTGGCGCAAGTCAGGCTTCTATGGGGGATAACGCGTTGGATCGTACTTACGGGTTCATCACATATCGGGTCTTCACCAAGCAAGGAAAGGGAACCAGGGCCACCCTTGAGGTCATGGACACCCTTAGAGATGTTGCCAAAACCATGACCACTGACAAGGTTCAGTGCGAGTCTGTGAGACCCGGAAAGGTTGAATCGAAGTCCGGATGGGAGTGTCGAGACCTGCTGGTTCCGTTTTGGTTTGATAGACTCCGTTGATTATTGCATAAGTTTTTCTTATAGAGTACCCTTCCACAAGGCCCAATCTCGGGCAGTTTTTCGGAGAATTCCGCCATGACTCTTGCAACATCCAATCGCTCCCGGATTCGGTATATTAAGGAGTCCGCCTTTGGCGTGATTCCCACTTCCGGCAGCGTCCGCTCTCTGCGCTTCACAGGTGAATCCCTTGGCTTCACCTTCCAGACAACCACCTCGAAAGAGATTCGCTCTGACCGCCAAACCACCGACTTGACCCAGACGGGCGCTTCGGCCACGGGCAGCATCAACTTTGAACTCTCGTATGGCGAGTACGACCCGCTGTTTGAAGCCTTCCTGCAGAACACCTGGAGTGTGTTCGGCACGGGCGGCCTGGGTCCGGTCGGCCTTTCTGAAGTGGCCTCGGTCGGTACCTTCACCACCAGCACCCTGACTGCAGCGACGGCTACTTCGGGTGCGGGCATCTTCACCAATCTGGTCAAGGGCCAGTGGGTCAAGATCACCGGCTCCTCTATTTCGGCCAACAACAAGATCGTTCAGGTTTCTCGTACTGTTTCCCCGACCTCGACGGTAATCACTTTTGAAGGTACTCCATTTACCGCTGGCGCGGGCGGCAGTGCTATCCAGATTTCTTCGTCCCGGCTTATCAACGGCACTTCGGAGTCGAGCTGGACCATCGAGCGTGGCCTTGAGGACGTGTCCCAGTTCTTCGCTTATCGTGGCATGAGCGCGGACAAGCTGAATCTGAAGTTTGCCTCGGGCACCATCACCGAAGGCAGCCTGGAGTTTATGGGCCGGGACTCGACCCGTGGCAATGCTACTCAGTTGACCGGCACCCTGGTTCCTTCCCTGTCCTACGACGTTCAGAACGCGGTCTCGGGCGTGGGTGATGTGCGGGAAGGCGGCTCTACGCTGACGGGTACTTTCATCAAGTCGGTGGACCTGAACCTGTCCAACAACCTGCGTGCTCGTGATGCAATTGGTGTGTTGGGTGCCGCATCGGTGGGTTCTGGTTCAATCTCGGTTACCGGCACGCTTGAGGTCTATCTGGCTGATGGCTCCATGTACCAGAAGTTTATCGATAACGTGGCCTCGTCCCTCTCGCTCTATACGGTGGATGGTGCAGGCAATGGCTACGTGATCGAGCTTCCGAAGCTCAAGTACAGCGATGCCAAGGTGAATAACGGCGGTCTGAATACTGACGTGATGCTCTCCATGCCGTTTACGGCTCTGGTTGATCCGGTGCTGGGCTACACGATCTCGCTGTGCCGTGTCGGTACCGCGCTTGTTTAAGTAGTTCCCGCTGGGCAGGCCGGGTAAGCCTGCCCACCCTACACAAACAGACAAAATTACAAGGAGTATCAAATGGACATTTTTGCCACCTACGCGACCGATGAGTCGAAAGAAGAGAACGGAGTCTGGATGGAGCTTGGCGACGCCAAGCTGTTGATCGCCCGTTCCGGCAACCCGAAGTACACCAAGATTTTTGAAGCGGCGTACAAGAAGAACAAGCGTCTTCTGGACCGCGCCGACGAAGCGGCTGATGAGCTTGCCAAAAAGCTGTTCATCGATGCGACGGCCCGCAGCGTTCTGCTTGGCTGGGAGAATGTGTCTTTCCAAGGTCAGCCGATGACCTACTCGGTTGAGAATGCCAAGATTCTCCTGGGCCATAAGGACTTCTACAACGAGGTTACCAAGATGTCCCAGGACCTGACGGCCTATAAGATGGTCCAGGACGAGGATGTCGAAAAAAACTGATTCAGTGGTTTGAGTGGGTGCTCCAGTGGGGAAGCCAGGAGGCTTTCCTTCTGGAGATAGCTGAAACCACAGGTATGACCCCTCCTGGGCTCCTCTCGAAGCCCGATCTGCCCAGTCGGTGTGTACCGATCTGGAACATCTTTACGCTTCTCCACGATTCCCGCACTGAGGGAATGTCCGGCCCGGACCCTATCCCAATCAGCGAGATTAAGTCCACGCTTGACCTCCTAGGCAAAGAGGATATGGAGCACAGAATGTTTCTAACCCATATAGTGAAAAAGCTGGATTCAGTGTTTTTCGAGGACTGTAAGAAGAGACAAGGAAAGAGGGTGGAATCGTGAGTGATAAACTTCAGCTAGACCTAGATACCAGTCAGGCACGGGACTCCATCAAGGAGCTGTTGACTCAGGTTAAGGCACTTGAGAGTACGTTTGACAATATCTCGGCTAAGAATCTGATCTCTCAATACGGAGGACTTCAATCCACCGCTGCTGCGCTTAAAAAAGAGATCGAAGGAATTAGCAAGATTGATCTGTCCAGTGCTGGAGGTGTCAAGCAATTCAAGGAAAAGATCGCGGAGGCTGCAGCCAACGTTAAAAAGCTGTCTGGCGAGATGGCGCAGCAAGGACTTGCTACGGATAGAGCCAAGGCTGCTACGGTTTCCTATCGCGCTACTGTAGATGGGATTTCCCACTCCTTTAGGGAGTTGAGCTATCTTAGCAGTGACAGGGTTAAGACTCTTGCGGACCTTGAGGCAGGAGAGAAGTCCTACCGTAAAATAATTAGTGATGCTTCTAAGGATTATAGGGGCTACCTAAGGGATAACAGTGTCGCTTCTATTGAGGAGCGTAACGCTAACAAGGCTCGCATTAAGGCGTTTGAGGAGTATGAGAAGGCCCAAGCTAAAGCCGTTGAGACCTCAAAGAAAGCAGCGTGGGCTGCGGTAGAAGCGGATAGGGTTGCGGCTGCGTCCCAGGATAAGACAAACCGCAAACAACTAGAGGCCATACAGAAGAATTTGACTGTTGCTCAGGCCCAGGAAGACCGTAGGGTACACGCCAAGGCTAGAGCTGAAATCAAAACCTACGAGACGGATGAAGCTGAGAAGCAAAGTGCAGCTAAGGCTCGTAGTGTTCGCGGTGAATCTCAGGCGATGCAGATTGCTAGTGTTGATAGAGCCTCAGAACTTAAATCTGCCCGTGGCGATAGGAGCTTTGCACGAATCGCAGGTGCAGACCTTGCTGATGTAAAAAACCTTGAGAAGCTGGTTACCCATCTCCGTGCCGTTAAAGGTGAGATGGATTCGACTACGCGAAATATGGCTATTGAGCAGTACGGCAAGGATGCCGTAATTGCGACAGCCAATCTTAAGGCTCTTGAGCAACAGTTGAAGCAGGTCCAGTCGGCCAATGATCTTAGAAAGCAACAAGACAAGACCGGGGCGGATACTGTAGCTGTTATGCGCCGCCAACAGGCCGAGCGCAACCTGAGCATGGGCAACGCTTTTGGGTTTGCAAGGGATGCAGCGGATCAGTACACTAACTTGGGTAAGAGGATATTTGCAGCTAAGGAACTGGTGGCTCAGTTTGGAGAGGCTGAAACCCGCGCATTCCTTGGCAAGAATGCCTACCTGGTTGATAAGATCAGTGATCTTAATAACTACACCAAGGCAGTTAAGTCTGCTACCGCTGCTTCCAGTGATGCTCAGAATAACGCCTCTTTCACCTTCGCCGGGGCTGACTCCAAGGTAAGAACAGTTAGGAAGATTCAGTACCTGCAGTCTGAGGGTGCTAGCCTCTCAGAGTTGAAGGATAGGTATGGAAGTATAGCAGTCGGAGACGCTAACTCCGGAGAAAGCATTAGAGCCCTTCACAGGGAATATGAGAGACTTGACTCTACGGTACGCAAAGCCTCTAAAGGCTTGAAGGAAGTATCCAATGCCAAGAATGAAGCCCACGCTGCGGCACGAGGTCTAGCTGGTTCTCTGGGGCAGCTTTGGACCACCTACGGCTCCATTGTTCCGCTCTTGGCTGGAGCCGCTGTTGGTGGAGCACTCAAGGAGTTAGTCACCATTGGAGCGAAGGTTGAGGATCAACTAACGCTCATGGAAGCCGTTGGTGGGGGGGCTAAGGTTTCAATGACCGCTCTGGCAGCGGCAACGAAAGATTCTGTATTTTCGTTTGCTGAGGCGACCAGCGCCCTCCGTGTCCTAGTCCAAGCCGGTCAGACTACTCAGCAGGCCTTGCAGGTCCTTCCCCAGATTCTCAAGGTTTCTGCCATTGGGGAAATCGAGTTAGGGAAAGCTGCTCTGACCGTTGCCTCCATGATGGAATCTTTTAATTTCAGCATCGGAGAGGCTTCACGAGTAACTAACTCTATGGCAGCAGCAGCGGCCCGGTCCCCAACCAGTATGGGGGAGATGATGGAGGCTATGAAGCAGGCCTCTGCTATCTCCTCTCAGTACAAGGTCAGTATCGAGGAGACTTCGGCTGCCTTTTCAATCCTAGCTAAGAGGGGAATTGAAGGTTCTGCAGCCGGTACCTCCTTCAGAAACCTGGTAGCTGAGTTATCCGCTCCCACTACCAAGAAGGCGGCTGAGGCTATGCAGCAGCTTGGTCTTTCAATGTTCAATAAATCCGGGAATCTTAACCCCTTAGTGGAGAACCTTGAGCAGATTGCAGTTGTGGCTAAGTCCATGTCCGAAGAAGACCGGATTAAGTGGTTTGAGACTTTTACTAATAACCGGAGCGCAAAGTCTTTGGATGCCCTGGTTATGAACATGAAGGATTACAGAGACGCCATTAAAGAAGTTACATTGGCTCAAGAAGGCTTAGGGTTCGTCACCGAAACTAACGCTGCGAGGATGATGACGACCCAGGGGCAGTGGAAGCAGTTGGGCACCGATATTGGGGTTGTTTTTGCAGACGTATTCAACACCCTTCAACCGACCCTGATGGTATTTATCAATACCCTCCGTGATGCTGTAAGCTCCAACGGGTTTAAGGAGTCGATGATTAAGCTGGCTGAAACTCTAGCCAGTGTTACTAAGTTTGCAATGGAGAACGCCACCGCTATTGGGTATCTTATAGCAACCCTGGCTGGGCGCAGCGTTATCATGGCTGCCGCAGGGGCCTTTATCTACCTTGGTACTGCTATTGGAAGTCTCGGAGTTTTAGGTGGGGTATCCTCCTTATTTGCTTCCTTTGGTACCCTCCTCGCTAACCCAGTTGTAGCTGCAATTGCAGGGGCTGCGCTAGGCATCGGGGCTCTGGTGGCTTACCTTAATAGCACTAAGTCCGCTTCTACTGAAGCAGCAGAGGCTGTCAGTGTCTTGACGGTAAAGTCGGAGATTCTCGCTAAGTCCGCAGCATCTGGTAGGGCTGAGATTGAGAAGGAAAACCAGTCCTTAGTCGATAACATCATCCACATGAAGGAGGCGGCTAGAGCAGCTACGGACCTAGTTGTAGCCAAGAAGTGGGCTGCTCTTCAGGAGGCTAAGGAGGGGCGTGAAAGAAGCGTCAGGGAGACCAACAGGGTAGAAGCTGCCTATGTGGCAAAGTACGGGCAATCCTCCTCTGAACCTTTATCCACTTTCGAGTCCGCTAAAACCCTTGGTAAGCGTGAGACTGAACGTACAAATGTTCAGAACATGGTGCAAGGCGTTGTAGATCAGGGCGTAAATGTTAAGTCCGCCCAGGAAGATTATGATAGGGCTGTACTGGAGAGTACGTATAAAAAGTACCTAAAGACTCAGGAAGACTCTCTATCCGAAGCTATCAAACTAAACGAAACCCGTACTGCTCGTATAGACGCTGGTATTCGAGCAGAAAAAATCATTGCGTCTGGGACATCTACCGAAGCCCTAAAGAAGCAGGTCGAGAGTGGGAAGAAGGCTGCAAAAACTACACCTATCGAGATTGAAGGGTTTAATAAGGAGTCTATCCCCCACCAGAAGCAGGTCGAGAAACTTAAGGAGGGGCTGGAAGGGACAGAGACTAAAGCTCCGAAGATAGAAGAAAAGGGCCATAAGCCGTACAGCGGCGTAGACCGCACCGTTTCTCGTACCGAGCAGGACTACGGCAAGGAGATCGACCAAATCTACAAGCGTGGCATGGACACGATTGCGATGGAGGAAAAGGTCGCTGAGGCGAGGAAGAACCACGACCTCCTCACCGAGCGGGAATACTCCGATCTTCAGGATAAGTTCAACCAGGACCGCATTGCAGCCGCGACCAAGCGGTACGAATCCTACAAGGCCAAGCTGGAGAGTCTGGGTAAAGATGTAAACAAGGCTACGGCTGAAGACTTGAAGAGGAAAGTCGATACTGCTGGAGAGGAAAGAACAACCGCGATCAATTCCGCCAACCTGAAGAAAGAGGAGAAGACGGAACTCTACAAGGTCGAGGTCGAGTCGATTCCCAAAGTCGGGGCCAAAGATGTAGCCAAATTACGTGATGAGAATCGGCAAATCCTTGAGCAAAAGGAGCGGGAGTTCCAGATCACTCAGGAAATGGACCCCTATGTGATCGCTTCCCGTGAGGCGCAGATCGCAGTAGCCGAGCGGTATCGCTCCAAGTTGGCTGAGATTCAGGCACTGATCGAGAAGTCTGAGGGGAGCCCCGAAAAGCAGCAAGAGTACCGAGGGGTTAAGAAGCAACTGGAAGACCAGATGGGCCAGGACCAGGGCGCGGCCTCTGCTCAGGCTGTGAAGCAGGTTGAGTACAACATGAGCCCCTTCGCAGGGATTAATGCTGCGCTGAAAGAGATCAACCTCAATGCCAAGGACTTGTCTGGAACATTTAGAACAGGTCTGACCGGCTCCCTTGAGATTGCCGCTCAGGGCTTTGTGAGTCTCGCCACGACAGGCAAGCTCAACGTTCGCTCTATGGTCGCAGACATGCTGGTGTATTTGACAAAGCTGATGGCCCATAAAGCATTCATGATGGTTGCCAATATGGCAATGTCGGCAATGTTTGCGGGGTCCTCAGCGCCTGCAGGGGCAGCTTCGGGAGCACAACCTGTAGGAGCTGGGCCGGTCTCCCAGACCTGGGGAGGAGCAGGCACCGAGGCATTTTCTGCTTCGTCTTTCCAGGCTAACGGTGGCGCTTGGTCCCAGGGTGTGCAGATGTTCGCCAAGGGCGGGGCCTTCACCAACACCGTGGTCGATACCCCGACTCTGTTCAAGTTTGCCAAGGGCACCGGCATGATGGGTGAGGCGGGACCGGAGGCGATTATGCCCCTGACAAGGGACGGCTCAGGTAGACTCGGAGTTCGCGCACAGGGGGCTGGCGGGGGCGGCAACAGCGTCGTCATCAACCAGCAATTCAATGTCGCGGTCGAGAGCAAGGGTGACAAAGATGGTCGGAACCAGGGTGATGAGATTGCCAAAACCCTGAAGACGCAAATGCGTCAGGCCACGATGGAAGTCCTCCTTGAGCAGAAACGTCCTGGCGGGGTATTGGCATAATGAGTGATTTCAGTTGGGTTCCCGATTACGGGTTGGATGCGGATAATGAGCTTCGTCTCCGGACTGCAAAGTTCGGGGATGGGTACCAGCAACGGTACGCAGATGGGATTAACCCCCTGCAGCAAAAGTTTGACCCAGTATTCACTCGGAGCCCAGATGAGATTGACAGCATTGAAGCCTTCCTTATAGCGAGGAGTACCGGCCAGTCCTTTACCTTCACCCCGCCGCGAGGCGGGGAGGTAAGGGTTATCTGCACCAAATGGAAAAGAACTTGGGTGGACTTCAGCAATGACCGTCTGTCTGTAACCCTGGAGCGTGTCTATGAGTGAAGTACCCAAGATTGCCAGTGAGGTACAGAAACTCAACCCAAGTAGCGTTGTTGAGCTTTTTGAGCTGGATACTCGTAACCATGTAGGCGGTACTTTGTTTCGGTTTCACGCCGGGGTCAACGGTATGTCTGACTATCTGGTGTGGGGAGGAAATGAGTATGTCCCTTTCCCCATTCAAGCTGAGGGGTTTGAGTGGCGAGGTACGGGTACCCTTCCTCGCCCCAAGGTGAAGATCGCCAACGTCACGGGCCTGTTGGGGGCAGCCGTAAGGGAGATGGACGACCTGATCGGCTCCAAGGTGACCCGAATCAGGACCTTTGCCCGCTATCTTGACGCGGTCAATTTCCCGAACGGGAACCCCCTGGCTGACTCGACCGCTGAGTTCAGTCGGGACGTGTTCTTTGTTAACCGTAAGGTGATGGAGAACAAGTTCCTTATCGAGTTTGAGCTAGCGGCGATGCTTGACGTGCAAGGGGTAAAATTGCCAAAACGCATGATTGTCGCAAACGTCTGCGGGTGGGCGTATCGCGGAGCCGAGTGCGGCTACACCGGGGACCCGGTCGCGGACGAGAACGACCTTGCGACGAATAACCCGGCTCTGGATCAGTGCGGCAAACGCATCTCTAGCTGCAAGCTACGCTTTCCGTTGGCTGCCCAGGCTGAAATGCCGACCTTTACCTCAGCCGGGGCAGGAGGTCAGGGGCTGCCTTTTGGTGGATTCCCCGGTGTTGCAATTGTGCGGGGTTGATATGTTCTCACCTGAGGTGATTCAATCCGTCCTATCTCACGCTACGGCCTGCATTCCGCGTGAGGCGTGCGGCCTTGTTATTGAGACCGCAACAGGGCAGGAGTACAGACCTTGTACCAATATCGCTGAGGCTTCCGATCAGTTCATCCTGGACCCGGACGAGTACGCCGACATTGAGGATTACTATAAGATTTTGGGCATTGCTCACTCCCATTATGGAGCCCCACCTAGCCCTAGTCAGGCTGATCTGGTCGGGTGCGAAAGCTCTGCCCTGCCCTGGCTCATTGTGAGTGTCCCGACCGGCACCCATCAGATTGTGACCCCGACAGGGTACGTCGCTCCACTATTGGGCCGTCAGTTTTACTGCGGGGTTTTGGATTGTTACTCCATTGTCCGGGACTACCACCAACTGGAGTTGGGCATCCATGTCAAGGACTATGAACGTTCCTCTGATTGGTGGTTGAAGGGTAAGAACCACTTCATGGATCGCTTCGAGGATGCCGGGTTTGTGCAGAAACCCCTTGCTGAGCTTCAGAAGCATGACGTAGTTCTGATGAAGTGTAATTCCGCAGTGCCTAACCATGCCGCTATTTACTTAGGGAATAACATTATCCTGCATCACCTTGTTGATCGCCTGAGCAGCAAGGATGTGTACGGAGGCTACTGGTTAAAGGCTACGGTATGCGTTCTTCGACATAAGGAATTAGGATGAGGACAGTAAGACTATACGGTGTCCTGGCTGAGAAGTTTGGGCGAGAATTTAGGCTGGATGTGAAGAATCCGGCTGAGGCTGTCCGTGCCCTGTGCTCCCAAATCAAGGGTTTGAGGCAGCACTTTGAAAAGTTTTCGGAGCCTGGGTACATCGTCCGGGTAGGCAAGGAGAGTCGAGGAGTCGAGGAGCTTACCCACCCATGCTCTAGCAAAGAGGTTATTAGGATTATTCCGGCGACGGCGGGGGCTACTGCAACCGTTAGAATCATTATCGGGGTTATTCTTATTATTGGTAGTTTTTTTGGTGGTGGTCCGTATATGTTTATGGCCGGTATGACTCTGGTGATGGGAGGGGTGGCCGAACTCCTTGCCCCTTCCCCACCCAAGATGAAACCAAACCGGGCTGCTAATGCTACTCCTAGCTATATGTTTGATGGCCCAGTCAATACTATTGGCTCAGGCTACGCAATGTCTGTGGGGTATGGAGAGATGCTTATTGGCTCCCATGTGGTGAGTGCAGAGTTTTACTCTGTCGAGGAGGCTTTGAACCCCCTTACAGCCGGTGCCACTGTTCAAGAAAACCAATCCTCAGTAGGGAGCATTATCAATGGGTGACGTGGATAAGTTTATCCGGGGTGCCGGGGGCAAGGGCGGCGCTGCTAAAGGGGGTGGGGCTGTCGAGGCGGACAATACCCTCCGCTCCCGCCAATGGGCACAGATTATCGACGTGCTGGGCGAGGGGGAGATTGAGGGCCTGGTTGGCCTCCATGCCGCAGGCACGGTTGAGCAGAAACAACAGGCTGCGGAGCAGAGTATCTACCTTGACGGGGTCCCGCTCCGCAACGAGATCGGCACCCCCAACTTTGACCTGTCGGGCATCTCTTGGGCCTTCGTCCCAGGGACCCAGGATCAGGCCATGCTGCCGATGGGTGGTGTGGTGGCAGCCGAGGTCCAGGTCGGCCAGCAGGTCAAGGCTGGCAATACAGGCGGGGGTCCGGTAGTTCGCCACGTCGCTGAGAACTACTTGGACGCTGTACGGATCACCCTGATGGTCCCGCGCCTGACCACGCAAAGTACGACGAATGGTAACCTGGACGGGGGCAAGGTCGAGTTCTCGGTAGAAACTCAGAGCAATAACGCTGGTTTTATTGAAGCGATGCGCGGGTCCATCGAGGGCAAGACCAACTCCGAGTACCAGCGCAGCTATGAGATTCCCCTGCTCGGACCCGGCCCGTGGGACATCAAAGTAATCCGCCTGACCCCTGATTCGGATAATTCCAGTGTTACGAACGATTTGCATTGGTCCTCGTACTCGAAGATCACCAAGGAGAAGCTGCGTTACCCCAATACAGCGATGGTTGGACTCAAGGTGGATTCTGCTTTGTTCAACCATGTTCCGGCTCGTGCCTATAAGTGCAGGCTGCTGAAGGTCCGGATTCCCAGCGGGTACGACCCCATCGCCCGCACCTATCCCACGTTCTGGGATGGTACCTGGGACTATGCGTGGACGGACAATCCGGCATGGTGCTGGTACGACCTTGTTACCAATGAGCGGTACGGTCTGGGGAATTACCTGGATGTGTCCACGATTGACAAGTGGGCGCTGTACTCTATTGCGCAATATTGCGATGAGCTGGTCTCGGACGGTAGTGGTGGCACGGAGCCACGCTTCCGCTGTAACCTGATTCTTCAGACTCGTGAAGAAGCCATTAAGGTTATCCTTAACATGGCAAGTATCTTCCGGGGTATTGTTTATTGGCACACGAATGCAATCTTCTGTTCACAAGACCGTCCGAATGACCCGGTAAAGCTGTTCACTCCGTCCAACGTGATTGACGGGGTCTTTACCTATTCCGGAACTGCTCGTCAGGCCCGCCACACGGTAGCAATGGTGTCGTGGAATGACCCGGAGAATATGTATAAGCAGGAGGTGGAGTACGTCGAGGACAGGGAAAGCATCTTGCGCCTGGGTGTGCGGGAGATCGAGGTCACGGCGATGGGTTGTACCAGCCGCAGCCAAGCTCACCGCCTCGGGAAATGGACGCTGCTCACCGAACGGGAGGAGACCGATACGGTGTCCTTCCGCACAGGGCTGGAAGGCTGCGGGGTGATGCCTGGGGAGATCATCCAGACCACCGATCCGGCCCGCGCCGGAGACCGCATGGGCGGGCGAATTCTGTCCAGTACCCCCACGACACTGACCCTGGATGCCCCAGTCACGCTGAAGCCCGGCTTGACCTACTCGATTGCCGTGGTCCTGCCTTCCGGTGTGATTCAGGAACGTGATGTTGTGTGGTCCGGGATCGTTGACACGGAGCTGAGCACCCTTGACTTGGTGACCGCTCTCGATGCCCTGCCCCAAGACATGGCAGTGTGGATTCTGTCCGCTAGTTCTCTGGTCCCGGAACTCTGGCGTGTGATGTCTACCACCGAGGTTGAGGACGGTGTCGTAGAGATCACTGCACTTGAGCACGTCCCTGGGAAATACGCTGCGGTTGAGCAAAACATTAAGCTAGAACCAAGACCTGTCAGTAACATCAACCTGAAGCCGGATGCGGTTACAAACCTGACCGCTTTCACTGACGTAAAGCGGCTTAATGACTTCCAATACTCCACCCGTGTTTTGGTGAGCTGGAGCCCGGTTTCCGCTGCGGCCCGGTATGTGGTGTCATACCGCAGGGGTAGTGAAAACCCCAAGACTCAGGTGTCCAGTGTCACGTCTGCGGACCTTGATGATGTGGCAGCGGGTACCTTTGAAATCACAGTGTATGCCGAAAATGCCTTAGGTGTTGCAGGACCTTCAACCACTATTACTCATGTGGTCGATGAGGCATTCATCGAGGGAGACATTACCAATCTCCGGTTGAATAAGGACTTCCTCGGTAAAGACTGCCCGATCATCTGGGACCGGATTGAGTGGGCGATTGCCTACGTGGTGCGTATTTACAGCGAGGGAACACTCCTCCGCGAAGAAACAATCAAGGAGAACTCCTACACCTACACGTTTGGGGCTAACTCGGCGGACGGCGGACCCCACCGTTACCTGGACTTTGCCGTTAAGGCGCTCTCGTGGCGCGGGAGGAGTGGGAACTGGGTCGAGCTTAGTGTTTCCAACGCGGCCCCGGCTGCCCCGCTGGGCGTGAACCTGGACACTGGACCCGGACAGATTGCCGTGACGGCAGGAATGCCCAATGAGCAAGACCTGAAGGGGATGATCGTCTGGTATGGTACCGCACCCTTCGCAGCAGGTATTAATGGCACTAAGGTTTATGAGGGCACCAGTAACCACTTCCTGCATACCGGACTCGTACCTGGAACCAATTACTTCTACCGTGTCGCCTTCTATGATGAGTTCGGCAAATCGGGACTGAACGAGTCTAGCCTTGTCTATGCTTCCCCGGCTAATGCGGGGGGCATTAGACAGGTTCAGGTTCTTCCTGCCCACCCCTCGGACATCAATAATGAGATGGCCGTGTTCCTGGATGTGCCTGATGAGAACATCCGTGGCCTATACGGATGGGATGGCACGCAGTGGCGCTACACCCGAGACGGGGGCTACCTTGTCGCCAACTCCGTAACTGCGGATAAGATGTACGTCAACCAGTTGTCGTCCATCTCGGCCAATATGGGGAGCCTTACCTCCGGGAATATCACCCTTGCGTCCAACGGGTGGATTCGTGGCGGTGCCCTGGACTACAGCGTAGGTAACGGGGTGTTCTTGGGGTATGACTCTTCCAATAGCAAGTACAAGTTCCGAGCTGGGTATCAGAACGGTGCTGGGATTTTCTGGGACGGGGACAGCCTCACGATTCGTGGCAGTCACGGCAACAAGCTACTGACTACAGGTGAGGGCCACTTCCTGAACGTCGGTCTAGGTGTGAATCAGGTCTTTAACGGGAACTATATTGATAGCCTGATCGGAACCCTTACCGGAAACAGGACGGATAATGGCACCACCGAGCTTGGAAGAAACCTTCCCGGTTTCACAATCCCTGGGGAGGGTGTGGCCTATATCCACCAGTCCGGAACTGTTTCCAATTCCGTCGTTTTCGAGGCAGAAATATGGGCCGGGGCAAGCTCTACCAGCTACTTCACGGTAATGCCGGGGCGTAGGTACGAAGCCTACGCATGGATGCGCAGCAGTAATGCCAAGGCCAGTATCGGTATCCGGTTCTTCGCCCTGGACGGGTCGAAGATTGCTGACGTGCTCGGTCCCCCTGTGACTTTCCCGGCGACGATTACCAACATGCCTGACGTTGGCACATGGTCCACAGCCGACCCCACGGACTATTTTGTAGATGCTGAGTATCTGGACGTAGGTTATTTTGAAGGGGATACCAACTCCGGTACTGTAGGCAACACCACTACAGAGATTGTGACCAACATCAACGCTCAACCCAGTGTTGGAGGAGTGACCAGTATCACTAAGTTGGGCGATTTGGTTCAACACCTGATGTTTGCTACCGCACCTCCTACTGCGGTCAAGGCCCTGGTCTTTGTTCGTGCTTCGATGGCTGACGTAGTTGATCCGTTCGACCCTTACGTGTTCTTTACCCGCGTGTATTTCGGAGAAGCTGGGCCGTACCAGTTGGATGCTTCTCCGTGGACACCTGGACGTGGGCTTACTCAGATCAACAGGAGTAACGTAGATACTGCTATTGCCGACAAGACTATTTACACTCGGCAGATTGAAAGCATTAAAGCGTCTACAGGCTTCATGACGGTGGACACTCAGCAATTCACCCTTGATGAGCAGGGTAATGCCACCTTCGCAGGAAACCTTGTTGCAGCAACAGGGACGTTTGCCGGGACCCTTGCGGCAGGTGTGGTAAATGCCAGCTCTTTTGAAGCCGTTGTCCTCCCGGCCTTTACCACTGCCGGCACCTTCAACACGACCGTTCAAAGCCACCCTGAGTGGTCCGCTGTCGCGATGCGGATCAAGCTGGTTGGGGCCGGGGGCGGTGGTGGTGGCGCTACACATGGTTATGGTAGCCGCTCGGATTGGGTCAACTTTGGCGGCGGTGGCGGCGCAGGGCATAGCGTGACGGTCCAGGACGTGATCGTGACTCCTGGCGCTTCCCTGACCATTGTTGTGGGAGCGGGCGGTGTCGGGGGCAGCGGCCAGATCAATGCCCCAGGCTTCCACGGCAATGCAGGCGGGCAGTCTTCGGTCTTGTACGGCGTAAATACTCAGTGGATTGCTGCAGGCGGTGGTGGTGGTGGGGGCGGTCTCAGGGACGTTGTTTATGCCCCGACCTATTACCCGGACATACCAAACATCTACTCCTATATACAGGTGGAGTTTGGAGGCGACATTGGAGGTCAGAAAACTCTCAGACCTACTGGGAATTCCATTGTTGACCCCATGACTGAGCTTTCCTATCCAGAGTATATCTACCGACCCGGCAAGGGTGGGTCATCCAAGTACGGAACTGGTGGCACAGGTGGCAACGATAACTATGACCGGGGCCTCCACGTCAATGGTTACAACGGGGGTACGTCTGCCGGCGGCGGTGGAGGCGGCTGCGGTACTACCGGCTGGCGCGGCCGCTTCGATGACAACATTGGCTCTGGCGGGCGTGGAGGTGATGGATATGTCTTGATCGAGTTCTACGACCCGAACACTGTAGTTCGTAATTCCCGCTACAGCCGTCTGGTTGAATGGCTTGAGGGCTTCCGTACCTCTTCCTCCTACGCTACCCCGATTCCTAGTGAGGCTCTGTAATGGCTATCAAACGTGAAGTAGTTTTGCCTAATGGGGATGTGGTCAGGTACCACCACATCTCGACCTTTACCTATCGCCCCGGAGGGTCCGTGATCGCGACCTTGGACTCTTACCGGGACTTGGATCATCGAGGTTGGTCACACATGCCGGTAGTGGCTCGTGAGATCGAATTTCCCCACTCCGGCAACTCCCTGAAGCTGGCAGAAGAGGCTTACGCCTACATCATGAACCTGCCAGAATGGGCAGAGTCAGTTAAAGTTTGAGAATATTCAAAGAGGATAAGCGATGATTGTATTCCGTCAAACCAAGGGGCTCCCCCTCACCCACGCCGAGATGGACAACAACCTGCTGGAGTTGTCCACTAGTGCAGAGACGGCAGCTACAGCAGCAGGTAACGCCGCTACTGCAGCGTCCAATGCCCAGAGCCTTGCCACTACCGCCCAGAACCGCGCTGACAGCGCCTACACCCTGGCCGGGACAGCGAACACGACAGCCAACAATGCTGCGACCGCAGCGGCGGCAGTCGATAGCCGTGTAACAGGCGTGGTGGGAGACCTTGCCGCTGAGGCTGCGCTGCGCCTGCAGGTCGCCGACGAGGTCAGCGCCAGCTTCTACCGCCTGTTCCCGGACGCAAACGGGGTCTACACCACCCTTGAGTTCAAGCGCAGGAACGGGACGCTTCTCAAGCGGTCGGTGCTGTCTGGTGGCACCAGCCCTGAGTACACCACACGGACAGAGACCCTGTACGGGACCAACGGAACGACTGTGGTAGAGACCCGGACCTATTCCCTGACCTACTCCGGAGGTCAGATCATTTCGGAGGCGTGGGTATGAGGTACGACGTTCATAACGGGCATGGCAACGAGGCTCCGGTTGCCGGCTCAGGAGGGACTACCGAACCGCTGTGGGTCCGCCCTTCGGACTGGATCGCGATGCCGACCCTGTCCCCTACCGAAGAAAAGATGGTGGCCCTGTTTGCGGTCAGACCTGGGGCAACAACTGCCTGTTTTGAGATCACGGACGGGGTCGCGGTCGATTGGGGAGATGGGAGCCCAGTTGAGGAAGTTGTTGGTGGGGGCAAGTTCCTGCATGTCTATGATTACTCCAACACCTCTCTTACCTCCTGTAGCCGGGGATACAAACAGGCCCTGATTACGGTTACACCCCTGACCTTAGCCCATATTGGTGCCATATCTATCGGCTACGACTACACAAATACTTCTTTTATAGATAACTCAGCCCCGGATTCTGGATTTCTCGACATCTCTATAGCCGGGCCTAACCTCTATAATTTGAGGATTAGTAGGGGGCTAGAGAATACGTATATTATGGATAGCCCGGATGGCAGGTCTAACCATGACCTGCTGGAGAGGGTGCGAATCATATCCTCTAGCTTAAATCAGGCGGATTATCTGTTCTGCCTCTGTAGAAACCTACGCTCTGTTGAGGTCTCTAATAGTCCTGGAATCGTGTCATGGTATAGGACTTTCTACGGGTGCAGCTCTCTAGTAGAAGCTATAGGCTTTGACTTATCCGGGACTACTACGGTTGGGGAAATGTTCTCTGGATGTTACAGCTTGAAGGCTATCCAGAGTATCGACACTTCCTCTGTGGTTAACTTTACCGGGATGCTGCGTGGGTGCAGCAGTCTTATCCAGGCCCCCTCTCTCAACACCGGGATTTCAAATACCCTCAGCGGCCTTTTTGACGGGTGCCGTAGTTTGGTATCTATTTCGTCTATCAGCCTCCCTTTTGCCACGAGTATTAACAGCCTGTTCAACAACTGCTACAACCTTAGAGAGTCCCCTCCCATCTCCATGCCGGAAATACATGATGTCAGCTCAATGTATTCCGGGTGTCGATCCCTGGCAACCATAGGGACGATGTCTCTTCCTGTGTCTGCCACTATGGCTGATGCCATGTTCGAGGGGTGCAAAAACCTGAGGTCGGTCGCCAACCTGTCTTTTGCGGTTTCCCCTTCTACTCCTTACTTTAACGGGAGCACAAACATAACCGAGGTTACTACGGGCTCCATGTTCAAGGATTGTGTTTCCTTGGAGAAAACGGGGCTTACTGCTCACACAGGGTATTTGCAGAACCTGATGTATGCTAACTGCCCTGCACTTAGGGAAACCGGAACCATCCATATTCCTACCCTGTGGGAAAACCGCCCCGAGTATATCTACTGGCTGGTTTTTGATGGTGACACTAACCTCTCTAAAATCAACTTCCGGGATGTGGACGATAGCCTTAATCTTAGCAGTCTAAATCTCCCGAAGTCGACACTCTTGGATATTGCCAGCAATATGACTACTGCTGCGACTGACTCCAGAAAGATAATTCTTCGCAACGTGTATAGCGTAGATGCTGAGGTCATCAGCGCCTTTAACGCCAAGGGCAGGACGGTAATTACAACATGAGCATTGCACTTCTCCACATGCACAATATCTACAGGATCGCTGCCCCTGGATCGGGCGGGGGTACAACCCTGACCGATCCGTACACACCTGAGAAGTGGGTACGCCCCTCAGACTGGCCGGCAATGCCTACCATTGGCCTGACAGAACACAAGGTCGCGGCTTTGGTCATGGTCAAGGACGGCCTCAACCTTGTATCTGTGAAGGCGGCTGGCGATTTTACGGTGGACTGGGGCGACGGCACGACCGAGAACTTCTCGGCTAACACTGTTGCGTGGCATGTCTACGACTATGCAGCCACCCTCCCGTCCTGTAGCCGTGGGTACAAGACTGCGATGATGGTGATTACTCCTCAGGCTGGGCATGTTCTATCTAGCTTGAGCTTCATCGAACAGAGTGGTCATGCTTATGCTGCCAGCTTTACCTCTATCGAAACCGGGCTCTTGGACCTTTTAATATGCGGCCCTTCGCTCACTGAGCTGAAGATGAAGAACTGGCAGGGGACCTACGATAAGGTCCAGCTCAGTTATCTGGAGAGGGTAGTTATTCTCAAATCCCAGATTCCGTGGGCTCCTCTGGATAACTTGTTAAACCTCAGGTATGTCTCTATACAGAACTCCCCAACGATTGAGCTGTGGAGCTACACCTTTGAGGGATGTGTCAACCTTGTTGAAGTGGGGACTTTAGACACAGCGGCAGGAACTGACCTGAGCTATATGTTCGTGGGGTGTGTCCGACTAGACGACATACCAACACTTGACCTGTCCTCTGCCCTGACGGTTAGTAATATGTTTTCAGGGTGTGAGGGGCTAAGAACAGTGCCAAACCTTAGTATGCCTCTGGTAACGGATGCGTCGGGGATGTTTAATGGGTGCGTCTCAATGAGGACCTGTGATTCCCTGTCCTTGCCTAATGCAACGACCCTTGCTTCTCTATTCTCCGGCTGCAGTTTACTTACCACAGTTCCCACTGTCACTGCACCGCTGGCTACCGACTTCTCATATATGTTTGAAAATTGTAAGTCGATTGAGGCGGCCCCTAGCTACGATCTGACCGCTGCAACCGACGTGCGCTCCATGTTCTCCGGTTGTGAGAAACTGAGAACATCTCCATCCGTAACAATTCCTACTGGATGTTTGTATTCCGGTATGTTTTACGGCTGTGCCTCTCTGGAAGAGGTTACCTTCAATTGCACGATAACCGATCACGCACACTTGGCAAACACCTTCTATTGCTGCTCTAACCTCAGGAAGATTACAGGGTTGACCTTCGCTCTGACCTCCACCTCCGGGGAAATCTTTTCCAAGACTTGGAGCCTTCAGACAGTAGGAGCGACTGGCCTTGACCAGAGCGTTACCTTTCAGAATATTCCGATCTCCAGAGAGTCCCTTACCTATTTCTGTAACGCACTACAGACAGTTGCTACAGGGAGTAGGAGGCTCACTCTGCTGTATCCCCCAAATACCTTCAGTAGTCCAACTCACCCGTTTCCTAGCTACATCCAGGCTGATTTCCAGTCTGCGATTAACAAGGGCTGGGAGGTGGCCTTGAACACCACGGTTTACCCGATTTAAAACAGTTTGTAGGGGGTTTCCCGCATCGGCAACGGTGCGGGTTTTTTGTTGTCTACCAGAGTTGATTGGCGAGGTCGGACCCCCGCAGGTTTAGGTATCGCATGAACATGCGGTGGTCTCTGTGGCCGGTAATCTTCATGATCTCTTCCCCGCTCAGACTTGTCCGCTCGAAGAACCGGGACGTGGCCTCGTGCCGAAGATCATGAAAGCGTAGGTCCGGGCAGCCTGCCTCTGCGAAAATTGAGGAGAAGAGCCGACTGAGGTAGTTGGACACCACCTTGCGATTTCCTCCTGGCTCCCACCAGGGGAAGATTTCAGACCCCTCCCCTGTCTGTACCCGGCGTTGGATGATTTCTGTTGCAACAGATGAGGTCGGCACCTGCCGCTTGTCCCCGTTCTTGGTCTTGGTCAGAAACACTGTCCGCTTCTCTGGCATGACTTGATCCTTGCCCAGCGTGTAAATCTCGGACAGGCGCATGGCCGTCTCCAGAGCCAGAGTGAACAGGTCCCCCAGAGCCTGAGGGTCCTCAAGGCGCAGGGGTCTGAATTTCCTCCGTAGCACCCCACTCCTTATCACCTTCAGAATCGCCTCGCTCTCGCCCGCCTGGAGCCTCCTGTCACGTTCCTGGTCCTCGACACGCTCACCGGCCAGGGCAGTGTCCTCGTCCGTGTAGCTGGCGTAGCCTTCGGGCAGGGTCCGGAACGGGTGATCGGGCAGGGTCAGCAACCCCTGCCGAACGCCCCAGTCCGTGCACCGGGCCAAGGCTCCGATCTTGGCCCGGATAGTGGCCGGGGCGAGCTTCTGTTCGTGCTTCATCCTGGAGACAAGGTGGTCGACCCACCGAACGTTGAGGCTAGTCAGGGGGACGCCGTCCATGCTTCCCGCAAGGGAGGCAAGCACCTCCTGATCCTTCTTCGTGGCCGTAGTCTTGCGCAGGTACAGGTCGACCAGCCCTGCAAGGTGGGTAATCCTTGCGCCCCCTCTGAGTTCGTCCGGGACGATGCCCCGGTCCAGCCAGGACTCCACTCGGGCGCAGTAAGCGTCTCCCTCAGCCTCGCTATCGAATGTTAGGTACAGCGGCTTCTCCAGTACCCCTGCCCTTTTGATGACGTACTCCCACTTCCCGGTTCTAAGTCTCTTTGATGCCATATAGTTTCTCCGTAGTTCGCCTAGTGTAGAGCGAATCACGGGTGGAAAACAAGGTAATGTTGGTTGGTGAGAGGGAGCTATAGGTAGGTAAAATCACGTGAAAACAAACAAAAACGGCTTAGGTTTTCGCCTAAGCCGTTGTTTTTAACTACATTTTTTGGTGGGTGCTGACGGGATCGAACCGCCGACATTCGCCTTGTAAGGGCGATCCACGTTCTTTAGAATCAAAGACTTACAGACCGCCCCAACTAAGCTCATCCAACCTGGACTAAGACTATACCTAGTCCGGTTGGAAACCGTCAACCTTTAGTACCTCTCTTACTACGCTTTTTGATGAGGGTTAGAGGTACCCCAAGCCGCTCGTCCGTCTGCGCCTGGGCACGTTTTTCGATCAGGTCCATCACATCTTTTTCTAGCATAACGTAGGACCTTCCAAACTGTGCCGCTCGAAGCTCTCCGTTGGAGATCATCTCACGGACCTTGTTGTGCCCTACCCTTAACAACACCGCTGCCCCTTCTACACCCACCGTACTCATAGGTCACCTGAACTTTTTGATCTTCTGACCCTTAAACTTCAGAGGCACTGGGGCGGGGGTATGAACCACCTCAAGGGCCTTATCCAGTGTATCGAGGACAGGGTCCCCTGTACTCCGCAGGGCAGAAGGTGCCGGCTCAACCTTGATGATTTCTCTCATTCGAGCCAAGTCTTCCAAGATACTCTCCTTGGGGGTTTCCCCGTTCAGGACCATCTCGCAGACTGTGTCTACAAGGCTGGGTACCGGGTCGCGGACTTGGGCTCGGGCGAAGTCAATCCTTCGCGCAAGGTCAGAGGCCCACGTCTCATGGTGCAGTGAGTGAGGCCCTTTCAGGACCATCCCATGTATGTTCTGCAGAGCTTGGATTAGAGTGGCTTGACGCTCCTCCTTGGGTGCGTAGCTCAGCCGTTGTTGGCAGTCGTAACAGACCAACTCGGCATCCAGGGTGTAGCGGGCAGGATCACCGCAGTAGGTGCAGGGGCTCATTCCAGTGCTCCCCATACTTCAGGAACTTGGGTACTCAGGACGGTGCTGATTTCCTGAGCGATCAGGCGGTGCTCCTTCTGAGTCTCCGGGCCTGTGCGCAACTGGCAGTAGTGCATCCAACTGCGCAGTGTTCCACTCATATACAGGCGGCTAGGAGTCAGACCTTCCGGAAGCAGAGCACGGGCAACTTCTTTAGCAACCCCGCGCTGGAGGGCGTATTTGTAGTTGGCCGAGGCAATTTTCCAGACCTCCTCCTGATCCGTTGTCCACTCTTTAGAGTGCGCTTCGGACACACCATCGATACTGTTCTGCCTATTCTTCAGGTCCTGGAGACGGCACTCACGCATGACCGGGTCCCCTAGTTGGGAAGCGTCAGCGTACCTTTGGCTGAATTCTTGAAAACTGAAACTACGGTGGCGCAGAATTTGACGGGCAATGTCGCGAGTAGTGTTGATCTCAAAACAGGCACTAACCATCTCGAAGGGGGACCAGTGCTGGTGTTTAACCATGTACTTCAGAAGTCCAGAAACATTCGGGTTGTCTTGGTTGGCCGGGTTGGAGACTCGTGCAATGTAGCCAACCAGTTTCTCGGCTTCCGGGGTGATCCAGATCAGGGACGCGTTCATATTTTCCTCACAGACGGATGACGTTGTTAGCGAAACTCTCACTGCTATCATTATGGGTAACGAGTAGCACCTGCTTGAAACCACAACCAGCTACATACCCCAGCATTGAATTGGTACGGTCCTGGTCACAGGCGGCGGAAGGTTCATCGAGAATCAGGAGCTGACAGTCAGAGATAAAGGTCTTGGTCAGGGCGCTGCGGACAGCAAGGCCTAGAAGGTCAATCGTGCTTCCCGAGTAGGAGGACAGAGATTGACCATTGACCTTGAAGCCATCCTTTCCTTTGGTGACCAGTGACTGCTCCCCCCGCATTGCCGAAAAGATCGTGCTGACACTGGAGAGGACCATTTCCCACAGCCTATTGCCGACAACGGGACGGGCAGACTTAATCTTCTTGACGAGGCTGTTATTCCACTGAAGGGTCTCGATCTCCTCTTCAGTACCTTTGATTTGAATTTCAAGGTTACGAGCCTGTTCCTGGTAGTTCTTATACGCCTGAACAGCCTCGTTGAACTTTGCCGTGACCTGGACCTTATTGATATTCTTGAAATGGATTTGGGCAGTAAGGTCGGCGATCTCAGCCTCCGCGTTTGAGACACCCATAGCCGCAGATGCGTGTCGCTCTTCACTGTACTGGCTCTGGAGCTTTTCAATCTCCTTCTCTGTCTGGGTCTGCTGCTGGGTCAGGCGCTCAAGAATCCTCTGGAGCGTTTCAACCTTGGCCCTGGCGTCTGTCACAATTTTGTTGGACGCTTGTGCTTTCCTGAGGTTCTTTTTTAGGGTTTCCACATCTACCGCGCTGAGAGAAACTTCCCCGTCTGTCCAGGTGTATTTAGCTGGGATGGCAGAGGAGTCAAATGAAATGTACTGGGTACAGGGTCGAACCTGCATAGCCAGCTTAACGTCAAGGTTGATGACTTCGTTGGCCTTGCCTTTCTCCGCTACAAGGGTTTCCCATTCTTTCTCAGCTTCGGCAATACTGTACTGGCAGTTACGGATTATCGCCTCCAGGTCTGCATTGCGCTGCGCCACTTCCGAGAATTGGCTCACATCTTGCCCGCAGATATCGCAGACAGAAGAGGTGGTCAGCTTGGCCTTAGCGACCGCTTCATCCTTGGCGGCAGCATGGGCAGTCGCCTCCAACCCCTTAATGCGTTCCGCGATAAACTTATAGCGAGTCTCAAAAGCCTCTCGGTCCTGGTGCTCTACCGTGGGCAGGGACTCAAACAGGGTCCACGCCTTGAGCCTCTTATCCTGGTGCTCGGCGTCGTGAATGGCCTTCTCAATGATGCTTGTGTCCTGGTACACATCCTGGGCAGCGTTCAGGGCAGCGTCCATATCCTCTTGGGTGCTGCGGACTTGGTCCGAGACCCGGCCCTTCTCTCCAAGTGCTGAGATAAGGTTCTGTTTCAGGGTCTGAGCCTCTGTAAGCTCCTCGCGTAAGGATTTCAGGGCTTTCCTCTGGGCATCATGACGGGTGTTGTTTTCCTGAATCCCATTCTCCAATTCAGCAATCTTGACCTGGAAGGCTTCTTCGTCCGGGCTTTCCACGTCCTTAGGCATGGAGGCTGCTTGACTGCGAAGGCTGTTCAAACGGCTCTCCAGCGCGGAGGCACTACCCAAGGTCAACTTGTGCTCTGCAGCGTCGAGGATGCGGTCGAAGAGGTCGAACTCGCCAAGCTCTTCGATCAAGCCTGCCGTGGCAGTGGGGCCACCTGTGAGAATGCCGCGAAGCCCCATCTGCGAGGAGAACATCAGGCTTTCAGCCAGCTTGGCCTTGGCTCCTACCAACGTCTCACAGAACCGGGAGACCTCTCCCTGCCCGGTGGCGAAAACCTGACCCATGCAAGTGACCTCGGCTCCTGATTTGCTACGGGTAATCGTGTAATCACCCCACTGAGCAATGACCTTGAGTTCAGAGGGCTTGTGGCCCCAGGTCACAACATCGTCCAGAGAGTTGCGAAGACCTGCCGCACCAAACAAGGCATAGTTGATGGCTTCGAGGAGGGAGGTTTTACCTCCTTCATTCGGGGCTCGGATAACGTTAAGCCCTTCCTCAAAGTTAACCGTCAAATGCTCATGGGTACGGAAACACTTCAGTTCGATTTTTGAGAGCATAGTCTTTTCTCCAAGGCAGTAGCGGCGTTTCGGAACATCTGACGCCTGACACGGAAAGGCATTTGTTTAATTTCGAGGTAAGTAGCAGCGATAGTTACGCTATACAGTTTTCCCTTATAGCTTTTAATGAGTCGATACTGGACAGCTTTCATACTTTGGTTATGATCCTTTAGCAAAACATAGGACCTCCCACCTACCCGGACCAGTATCTTATTTGAGGCTAAGGTCATTCAATCAACTCCCGGACTTTTGCCCCTTCCTCGGGGGTCAGCAGGTCACATAAGGCATCGAGCACTCGGAACGTGCTGATGTTCTCCATCGTCATTTCGGCGAGCTTGTCGAAGCTGGCAAGGCCGTCAATCTTTACTGCATTGGTGATAACCAAGCCAGGAGAACGCTGTCGGTAAGAAGCTACAGCATCAACAACCTCAGCCGCCTCCTCGGCGGTGGCTGTGCCCTCGATGCGGGTAAAGGGGATGTCAACCACATCGTCCAGGTTGCGCCAGGACTTGCGCATGAAGTGGGCGTTGATGTCCAGGAACGGGACCAACCGTGCCGCGTTTTCATCAATACTCAAAAAGTATTTGGTCTCAGGCCCCAGGCAGTCCGCGACGCTGGTGGGGATTTGATTCCCTACCACGATCACCTTACCTCCCTTGGCAAGCCGGCTTTGATGTTCGTGACCGAAGATCAAGGTCCATCCCGCCTCAATAAGCGCATCGGCCTGCGCCTCCGAGACATTCAGGCTATGGTCGGCCTGTTCCGCAAACTTGTTGTCATAGTTGGCGTGAAGGAGGAGGAACTTTCCTGTAATGGTGCACGCCTTCTCAATCTCCAGGTCGAACAAGTCCTGGTTCGGCATGTGTGGAATGCAGAAGGTCTCTAACCCTACCCGGCTAAGGCCGTGCGTGTGGTCAAACACGAAGACCTGGGACGGGGGCAGGAACCGGGTCAGAGCATGAAACGAGGAGACCTTGTCAGCCTTGGGACTCCAATCGTGGTTGCCGCAGATCAGGGTCAGGCAGTGGTCCTTGTCTTCGTTCAGCCAGTCCATGATCGTGTAGTAGGCGCGGACCAAGTCCGCAGTCTCTACCGTGAAGCGATCAAAGAGGTCCCCATTGATAACGATGTGTTTGTCACCGCACAACAGACGCTCGAAGTGGTTGAATGCGTACTCTCGGAGTCTGGCCTGAGACTCCAGCGTTGTCCCAGCCTTGCGGGCTACGCCCAGATGAATATCGTTAATAATTTTCATGGTGCCTCCTGTACTTTTAACTTTAGCACTGGATATACAAACTGACAACTTAATAGAAAAGCCCAGCACTAGGCTGGACTTTTTATTGAGCTGCCAGGGTTAAAGTTTTACCGAACTCACAACCTTGTCCTGGTTATACCGTCCTCTCGTTGCGTAGCTACGATCAGACGGAACCGCTACCGAATGTTTGTGGAACAGCATCTGTCCAATACGCATACCAGGGGTAAGACAGATGGTATGGCAACCAAGGGTATTGTGCAGCTCAAGGGTGAGGCTAGAGCCGTGCCAGCCGGGGTCACAATGGCAGGCAAAGAGGTTATTGAGTCCTGAACGGGCACCACTGGATTTCAAGCGGAACTCTGCAGAAATATCATTAGGCAGGTTGAAGATTTCAACTGTAGAGGCCAGGATAAACTCTCCAGGCTCCAGCAGGTACTCGCCCTCTTCCCTGATGTTGAAACGCTTTTGAGTAAAGTTGGTCCGCTTGGCCGGGTCAACGATCCCGAAGGGGGGAGCACTCCAGTCCGGGGTCATCTCGATAATGATCTCATCCCCGAGGCGAACATCGATAGACGAGGCGTTGATCTGGTCGTGATCCTCCAGGCCCATGATGACCCCGGACTCAACCAAATCAACCAACTGTAGGTAGCTCATAAGACTCATGTGTTTTCCTCCAATGTCTTCTTAGCGGCGTTCAAAATCTCGCTGATAACCCGATGCTGGTGGTGCCAGATCGGGGCGTAGGCCATCGCTGTAGCTGCAGCGGTGATGGCGGTTTGAAGAATATCAACCTTAGCCTGGGTGACTTCAAGGGCGTCGGCTGCTTTGGCAAACAGTCTGTCCTGTGTCTCTTCATATTTGCCTCTAAGCAGGGACACAATGAATTCGTTAGACACGTCTTCTCCTAAAAGGGACAAGGCTGACCTTTCGATCAACCTTGCAGGTGCCGCCGACTACTTTTTCCAGAAGTCCCTTTCTCCTTTCGAGGTTGAGGGTGCCGGCAGCGGTAAGCTAAGTCAGAACCTTAGCACTGAGTTGTATTTTTGTCTACTTATAACAGCTTGCCAGCGACACGGTAATGCTCATGTTTTGGCAAACCTCGCGGGAGGCTTGACAGTAGATGTCAAGGTTTTTGTGTAGTCTGGACTCGAACAGATGGAAGAACTCGTCATCTCCGTAGACGGTGCCAGTGCCATAGCATCGGGATTTGTTGAGGTCCCACCGAGGGGTGTGGCAACGGCTCGGCATTGAGAGGACGACCGGGATCAACTTCGCCGTCGCCTGAACAGAGAGAAGCTGCCCCACGTCGTACTCGTCTGTCCTCTGCATCGACGGGGACCCAGCCGCCCTCCAGGTCTTTTTCGAGAAAGCCATAAAGGCCGGGGCAGCGTAGGGGGTTTGATCTCCGGCTGGGTAGTGGACGTTAGCCTGAGCTACCCCCGCCACAGCACCATTGCGGGCCTGATCCGTCAACACGTCGTAGGCTTCCCGAGTGACCGGGAACGCATCTACATCTGCGAAAACGATGATTGCATCTTCCTCAGCCTTAGCGATAACCCGATCCATCCAGACCCCGTGAGGGGTCTCCTCACGATACTGGTACAGCGGGATGTCATGCTTCAGGAACACATTCACCTGAGCATGGACAAACTGCTGAGGGGTACCAGGCCAGAATAGCGTGTGCGTAACAGGTCTGGTCATTTACCCATCCTCGCTGCTTCAAACTGGTCACGAACCTGCTGCAAGGTGTCGGCCTTATTCTTGTCTTTGCGAAACTCCACGATCCTGGGGTGCATCAGGGCGGCTTTCTGCCCTGTGATTTCGGACAGGTCGTTGGCCCGGACGGTGACAATGGAGTCGAGGTAGTCAGACCAGTTGGCGTGGACGTTGTCCCGGTCCTTGTCCTTGAGGCCCGATGCCTGGGTTTCCAGCAGACCCTCTTCAGATTGCAAGATCAAGGCTCCGAAGGTCTTGGCAAACTTGCCTGTGCCCTGGGTAAAGCCTACGATCTTGAGTTCTACATCGACTTCGAGCTTGAGCTTGACTTGCTCCTTGCTGGTCCCGTCCCTCCAGAAAGCGTGAGGGTTCTTGAAGACTGTACCCTC
>Ga0213919_1000108_pt1 | contig 43749 bp, 70 predicted proteins | sample McNCre317MG_FD_161056 | JGI IMG/M metagenome (GOLD analysis project Ga0213919, IMG submission 161056) | Freshwater microbial communities from McNutts Creek, Athens, Georgia, United States - 3-17 MG | ecosystem: Environmental > Aquatic > Freshwater > Creek | place: USA: Georgia | collected...
GAGCCCCGCCTACCCACCCGTCCGCCGTGAGCATCCCTGCGACGTGAAGACGTGTACTCCGCTGAAGAAGCCAGTATGGCCGCTGCCGTGTGCCACCTGTCAGCCGATAAAGGAGGCCGATGCCACTTGATCCGAAATCAGAAACGATGTTGCTGAAGGTCCATCCCGGCCTCGCTCGCCGTGTGCGGGCGCTCTTGATGGCCTGCGAAGCGAAGGGCTGTCCGATGCGCGTCACACAGGGGCTGCGGGATGGGATGGAACAGACGGCGTTGTATGCGCAAGGACGACAGGGGCTTGATGAGGTCAACCGCCTACGGAAGTTGGCGTGTCTCCCACCCATTACCAGTGAGCAGAATCAATGTCCCGTCACGGATGCGCGGCTTGGGTTTAGCTACCACAACTACGGCTTGGCGATTGATCTGTGCTACGCGACAGGCGATCCCTACCACGAAGACGGGCATAGTCTGACCTGGGAGCAGATCGGGGCGATGATCGAGGCGAATGGATTGGTCTGGGGTGGTCGGTTCAGAATGCGCCCAGACCGTCCACATTGCCAGTGGTCAGACGGCGTGTCGTTAGCGGATCTACGAGCGGGCAAGGTGCCGCCGATGGAAGCCACGCCATGAAAACGATATACCTGATTGGTATAGGATTTTCCCTCCTCATCCTCGCCGGCTGTGGTGGCGGCCACGTCAGCCACCCCACACCCCCGATCAGCGAGATCGGGATGAACTTGACCATCGACGACCTGATTAACCGCGTGGATGGACCACAACGGGCGGCCACGTACCTGGATGAGATTGAGAAGGCGGGCTACCGCAAGTCGGTCCGCATGGTCTATGACCGCTCCTGGGGGCCGAAGTTGTCTACGTGGCTACCTGATCTATTGCGACGCAAGGGGTTTCAATTACTTGCTATCCTCAGCCCCGGCAAGCACGTGGACGGGATGGTACTCATCGACGCCGACCGTCAGTGGTTCCAAACTGGACTCCCGCCGATTGTGGACATCCTGGAAGGGGTCGAGTTTGCCAACGAACAATGGAACTCGGTTGGGCGTGGGGACAACTACATCTTCCCGCCGGCGGACTTCGCGGCCTGGCATAATGCGCTTCTGCCAGTTGTGCGACAGATCGCCCCTCTTGTGACGATTGCCGAGGGCGACATTGGAGGTGGTGGCGGTGACGACTGGTGGAACCAGGTGCGGGCAGTCGGTATCACCAATGTCGGGGCGCTCTCGGAACACCTGTACGGCCATAGTCTCACATCATCAGACCTGCCGATCTGGATCACGGAAGCGGGATCCGTGGCGGATTGTTACCCGACCCTGCCATGCTGGTTGTACACGTGGAATGAGGCTTCGAAGTGGGCGAAGCGGCCTGGCGGCGGAATTTTGCCCTGATGTACGGCCCCTGCCGAGCCAAGACGCCCTACGGCCCCTGTCCTGGCCGGGCGCAGTCATGGGAGGTACGATACTGTTACTGGCACGCGATCAGAGGATGGCTGAGCCGATGGCTGGCGAGCTAGACGGGTATACGCTGCTCCACATCCTGGGCGTGGGTGGCGTGACGGCAATAGCGTTGGGTATTGTATACGGGATTGTCAACATGATTGAGTGGATTGTCAACGGAAGGGGGTGATAACATGAACTTCAAAAGCTTGCAACCGATCCTCGTCACCGTGGTAGTGGGCCTGATCGGCGCCTTTACGCCGCAGGTGACGGCGTGGGTGTCCGCACATCCCGATACAGCGGTGACGCTGGGGACGATCGTCGCGGCGGTCCTGCACGCCTTGCAGTCGCCGGTCAACACGACCACACCGTCCTAATCGTGCGAGGCCGATTGGCGGTTCTAGCCCGCCTTGGCTACTACGGGAGCGAGCAATGAAACATATCCTACCCGGACAGAAGATTGTGCCCTGCAAGCAACAAAGATAAGACGTGGCTAGTTTAAACACAAAATTTAATAGCATAAAACAGGACTGGGAAACTCCATTAGAATTATTCAACCCTCTCAATGCTGAATTTAACTTTACATTAGATGTTTGCGCGACCTCCGCAAACGCTAAGGTTTCGACATTTTATTCAGAGCATGATAATGGACTAACAAAAAACTGGAGCGGTACATGCTGGATGAACCCGCCATTTAACCAAGTCGGTAGATGGGTTCAAAAAGCCTATTCTGAGAGCTTGAAAGGTGCAACGGTTGTATGTTTGTTGCCTTCTCGAACAAACACAAACTGGTGGCACGATTACTGTTTAAAGGGACAAATTCGATTTATTAGAGGGCGACCACGTTTTAATGGTGCAACACATGGCCTTCCACAGCCACTAAGTATCGTTATATTTAATCCATATTTTAAGGGAGCACAACATGATTGATCTTGCAGCAATGGGCGCCTTGATGCCCGCGATCACGGCGGGGCTCGAACTCGCCAACGCGGGAGTGAAGAAAGTGCAAGCGGCGGGGGAATTGAACGTGTATACGGATCGGGCGAAGGCGTTTGCGGACCTGTTCGACGCGGATCTGGAAGTCAAACAGGCCGCCTATGCTACCATTTTCTCCGACATCCAGATGCTCTGCGCCAAGCATGGCATCACGCCAAGCGCCCCCTATTGGGATGAGGCCAAGCAGCAGGGGAGTCCATGCTTGAGCATCCCGATAGCGACGCTGATGGCGCTCATGGATTGTGCGAGCCGATGAGGAGTGCGATGAGTAAGGCAATCGCGATAATCGGGATCAGTTTCATGGTCGCCTCATGCGTTCACAAGCCACCCGCGCTCACGATGCCCCATGTCCCGACGGTCACGACGGATCAGCGTCCGGGGGCCTTAACGAGATAGTATTGGTCGGGGGCGTGGGTACGGTCTCTGCTCCCCAATCTGTCGCCCAATGGCGACTGTCCTCCACGTAGACGACGCCCCGACCATTCTCCCTTTAGTCTCGCCCGCACGCCCAACGGATCGTGATCCATACATCCGAGACCGGCACAACGCTGGCGTTAAAGGCCGACACGCTCATCTCGGTCGGTGTCAGGCCACCCAGCGCCGTGACCAAGCCAGGAGCCGCCCCGCTATCTGGCCCTCCGTTACTGACCCGCAGATGGTCAATCGTCTGCGGACGGCAATGCTCGCCGTGCAGCCCAGCGGGAAGTGTGAGGACGGCGGACCGGACCTCTCCGGGTGAGAGGTCTCCGAGCGAGACTGAGCAATCACCCTGCCGATAGGCGATCTCTTGCGCCCCGAAGATCGGACGCGGGTTCGGCGGACAGTCGGCGGTGACCTGCGCTGAGGCCACTCCGAACGACAAAAGACCAACGACTACAGCCGCAAATGCTATTTTCAAGCACCACATGGTTCCCCTCCTATGATGAGCTGCGCCAAATGAGCGGTTGACGTGAGAGGCGAACGGGAACCATGACGAAGGCGGCGCTCGATCAAGGGGTGTCAGAATCCCCCGGATTATAAACTCCCCCCGAAAATCCCTATTGACGACGCTGTAACTATGCGAAAAGGCCGAAGTCGGTCTGTAAGCTAGATTAGCGAACGTGCGCTTGCTGACGTGGGGTGAGGAGTCCATCACCACATCTCCATCTGCTTCGCCTCTGTTGCCTCTCGTGCCGCTCGTTGCGCCTCTTTTCGCCGTGTCGTTACCCACTTCACCACATCCTCGCGGATCAGTTCGTCGGTCGTCGGAATATAGTAATACTCACGCCCTCCATACGTGCAGCCGCCGTAATGCCGGGCGATGCTCAACTGCGACTGGCTCACGCCACCGATCACGTAGGGCGTGAACGGATCGAGCCCGCTCGATTGCACGGCGTCAAGTTCGTCGGTGGTCAAGAACGACATCGTTCGCACTCCTGGCAGTCTTTTTATGGTTGGCTAGAGGTTAGTAGTTCCACATGATTTAACGCCTCGTTGCCCCATGTTGCCCAGCCGAGCCTATTGCGGCGGGCGAAAAGTTCCAAATATGGGCCTGGACTCACTGATTCCACCATATCTATGAAGGCTTCGGGTTTCGCAGAGTGTCGTCCTCGTTTCCAATTCCACCATGTTGACGGCTCTCGGCGGAGCGGTCGAAGGCCACCACGATGTCCGAAAATGACGTGCTCGGTTGTGATTCCGAAAGCGTCACCGAGCCCAATGCCGATTGGATTCTTTGCCCATGTCAGCAGTACAGATGGCTTGAAGCCCCACGCTTCGACAACTTCGTATGCCGGTCGAACTAGAATATTGGTTGTCCAGAGGTATAAGTGCGCGGCCTCGTCTGCGAGTTCTCCGACTGGTAGGGCTTTGATTTCCGCTATCGTCATTGTCGGATATTTGAGCTTCAAATGTCCACTGCCGCCATATCCGAACCCTGCTGGCCCGGTTGTGGTTCGCCACGGTGGGTCAGCTACGATAGTCTTGAACTTTAACTGTGCCCGCAAATCACCGGATGCAGCGATGGCACCAAGTTCGTCGTCGGTCAAGTAGCTCATTTCGCTCCATCCACCGCCAGCCAGTAGATGAGCCGAAACGGTTCCGCTCGCAGCATCTCCCGTGACGCTTTGCATCCCTGTCGAGCTCGCTTCATCAGTGCCGCCTGTTGGACCTGCCGGTCGGCGGGGTCGTCACAGGGGAAATACGCATGATGCTGCGAGGGGCGCGTCGGGCTTGGCGCGGACTCCCGCATGGCTTCGACGTTGTGTCGGTCTGGTAGTCGCCCCTTCGCTCGTTCCGCCACAAACCGTTGCCAGTCCTCCGCCTTGACCATGTAGGTCCACTGTTGTCGGCCCTTGCGGGCCTTCTGCGCCGGGAGTCTACCGGCCCATATCCATTTGCGGATACTATGCGATACCACGCCGATTTGTTGCGCACACTCCTGGACGGTCAGGGTCATGGTTTGCTCCTCCTTGGCACACCTCGTGCCGCACAGAGCACCTGCTCGACAAGCTGTTGCCACGGCAGCTCCCGGCGATGCCCCTCGACGCGGCCATGCCACAGTTCCTCCTGATTGACACAGACTGATACGTCATAGTTCCCGATCGCCCTGGTCCCGGTGCCGTCATTGTGGATTTTTACGAGCAACACGCTCAGCCTCCTCCTGGACCGACAGGACCACATCGCTGTCGGTTCTCCTCCGGAACGCCCTTATCCTGGGTCTCTTCCCATTCTACGATTGCTTTCCCGCAACAGAGAGGCATCCCCGTATCATCTACCTCCCATTCATAGCCGCAATACACACACTGGTCTTGGTAGACGCGCTTCACTTCCAACGTGGCCGGGTCATGGGAGCGGTGATCCCGGATAAACTCGTGGAATTCCTTCACCCACTGCTCTGTCTTCTGAGCTTGGCGTTCGAGCGATAGGCCAACACGGCAGAAATGTGGTGGGGCGCATTCAATTTTGATATCAATAAGTACACGTTTCTTCATGGCCACTCCCTCCTATCGTTTTCTTTGATTAGGACCGTGAGCGCGTCGCTCGGCTCGACTGGACGACAATGGGTCGTGTCATTCTCGTTGGTTTTATGACAAGTTGGGTCTTCATCGTGTTCATCCCTCCCTTTCCAAGTCCTCCAATTTTTCGAATGCGGCATAGAGTTCATCTTTCAACTTACACGCCGGACAATCCCGGACTTCGTAGCAGACTTCATCGTGGCCATCGTCACAGAGATTCATAGTTGCTCATCCTCCTCCTTGGGCTCCACGTAGGGCACCACAATGATCGTACCCCCGCAGTATCCGCAATAGCGTTGACGATTCTCGACTGGGCCGCCCTCGATGAAGACAAACGCTTCGTCGCATTGCGTATGCCAATCTCCCTCCTCATCCTCGGTCCAGCGGCAGGAGTCGGGGTGGTCAATGATCATGGCCTCCCCTCCCGCTCTCGATCCAGCCGTCCCACAATCGCCTGTGCCGCCGCCTTGCCGACTGGCTTCATCTCGACCGCGTGGTGTACCTTATGCTCGGCTTCGTACTCCTGCCGCCAGACCGCGAGGTTTTGTTGGATCGCAACGATCTGGACGCCGTGCCACGTGTAGTCCAAGGCCGCGCCGAGCAGGAACGCCACGAGGATGGAGACGAAATAGAGTCGCCACCACGGTCGGCGCGACTCGCGCACGAGGGCCGAGATGCGACGGGCGACGGGATAGTCATGGAGACCATACCCGCGCAGTTCGTCAGTGATGCGGTCAGAGAGTTTCATCGCATCCCCCACACCATCCATCCGATAGCCAGTCCCACGATCACCGCGCTGAACGCGATGAACACGCGGTCCACGATCCTCAACGCCTTGCGCGTGTTCGGCCACATATCTCGTGGCTGATTCGCCAGCCGTGACGTGCTCAAGATCAGCCGGACTTCCTGCTCACGTTGCTCTCTCTGGCGTGCCTCAGCATCAGCCATCCTCGCCTCGATGGTCGAACGGAGACGCTCAATCTCTGCAACCGGAGAATCGTAGAGTCGTTTCATTATCTCCCCTCCTCCAGATACTCGCGCCACGTCCGCACCAGTTCTAGCGCCTCGTCGATCTTGGTGTCAATCTCCCGTCGTAACTCTAGCTCGTGGACCGTCCCGGCATAGTCTGGCGTGTCGCCTAGCGCATTACTGGCCTCGACCAAGGCGTTACGGAGGGCGTCAAGGGGTGCTGGCATGGTCGCGCTCCTTCGCCTCGCACTCTCGGCAGCGCATCGTGGCCGGGTTGACCTCAGCTTTGTGCCGTCCGGGGTAGACGCCGCCGCAACCATGGCAGCGCACGTAATCGGGCTCAGCGAGGCGCACCTTCTTCCAATCTATGACTGCGCCTTCCCATAACCGACACTCGACGATTGGCATATCAGTCCTCCACCATCCCGAAGTCCTGCGAGACGGGGATATGTGAGATGGGCGTCAACCGCATCTGCTGCATTGCCAACGTGATCCCATAGCCCACGCCGGCCAAGTAGACCGTCAACCCGATCTCCTCGCCGATGTGCGCGGTGATGCCTGGATGCTCCTCTAGCCAGCGGAGGAAGTGGGCGCGGGCTTCATGGAGGGTGAGTGGGTCCTCGCAGTGTTCCTGCTGTGGGAGTAATTGTAGGCTCAGGCCATCAGTCACGGTTCACCTCCAATCCGGTTCGTGCATACCAAAACGATAAGAGCGCCTCAAACATGCGCCAGCCGCGTTGTAAGTCCGCTTCTTCGCACTGCATCACCTTCGCGGCCCGATTGAGCGTGGACACGAAGATGATGCCGCAAGCGGCGTGAGGCAGACCCAACCCCTGCCGATAGGCCGACAACTGCATAAAATGTGAGTCATAGAGCTTCATGTCGGCCAGCGGCTTGTCGGTGGTCTTGATGTCCATAACGAGCCCAGTCCACGAATCCCGCCAGTAGGGATCGTGCAAGTCTACCTTCCCGCCGAAGCGGTCAGTAGCAAACGATTGCTCGACTCGCCACGGGACTTCTCCAAGATATTCTGCCTTCAACGCTGCTTGCACGGCATCGTAATACTCGATCCCCAACGGCGTCACATCGTCCATCCGTCCCTCGAACGCTGCCTGTATCCAGGCGTGGATCTGCGTGCCGCGTTCTGCCGCCTTCCGTGCCGTCTCCTTCGCGTCGGCTTTGATCCGCTCCACCCACACGTCCTCTGACTCTCCCTCAATGCGAGGGAGCGTGAGTGCGGACAGCAGCACTTGATTCTCTTTCCAGTTATTCAATCCTGGGGCGTTCGCTTCGTTAGTAACCGTCGTCACGCTTGGCAGTAAACCAAGCTGCCGTGCATCTCGAAGCGTGGTGGGGCGCTCGGTTCCATTTTTGCCCTTCACGGTGTAGGCCGGTTCGCCTGTGCGGGTATACCAATGGCCAGCGGCGGATACGTAGGGGGTCGTGATAAGCTCAGCCATCACGCATCCATCCCCGGCTCATAGCCTTGCGCCGCGTCTGCATCGTACCCGCCTACCACTTCCATGTCCGTCACCGTCAGAAATTGGCCATTCTGTTTGTAGTGCAGGACCACCGACTGACCCGCCCGCTCACGGGCGCCCTCCCCTATTATCTTGTCAAACGTGCCGTAGGTCTGGCCGTTCATCACGATGCCGTAGCGCGTCCACGGTTTACCCTTCGTGCTCCCTTCCTTGACCAGCACGTCCACGATCACGCCCTCGACGGTCTGGACATCCTCGTCAGCAGCGGTGGTCTGAGGTGCGGGGCGCGTAACGGGTTCGTTCGCGGCTTGTGTGGCGGCTGGTGCCTGCTGTGTAGCAGGGATCTCCACCACTTCACCCGTCTGCATGTCCACCACCGCGCCCATTTCATCGGGATCGTAGACCCCGCTCAGGATGTCGGGTGCGATCGCCTTGAGCCCGTTGCTGGCCGCTCGCCAGCGCAACATGATCTTTGGGTATGTCGTCCAGTTGCCGCCCTTCTTGAGCAGTCCAGCACGGTCCGCATCGGCCAGCGTAAACGTCTCGGTGTGCGTATCGCCGTTGGGATGAGTGAGGGTGATGGTGGCGTGACTCTCATCAGAAGCCACCCATTGCGCCCGCCCGCCGCGCTGCTTGAACAACGCGAGCTGGAGTTCGGCGGCGAGACACGGCTTGCCCTGGATCACATTGATGAGCCGGAGCGATTTCATGGGCGGCAAGCCCAGCTCTTGGCCGGTGAGGATGATGGCCACAGCTTGCGCGGGGGTCTTGATCGCGGTGGGGAGAAAGCCGGTGGTGACCAACTCCTTCGCCAGCGCCATCAAGGTGCGATAGTCGTGGTGCTGCTGGATAACTTTCGGTTCGTGTGGGGTTGGTAGTGCTGATTCGCTACTCATCATTCTCCCTTCGCCTCCGTGGATTCGGCCTGTTCGTTCATGTAATACGGTTCTAGCATCTTCTCCAATGTATTCCTACACGCCTGGAGGGCAAGCCTGCTGAGGTCGGTGGGATCGTAATAATAGACTTGGATGGCTGAGCCATACGCCTCCAACGCCTTAATGGTGGCGAGATGTTTTTCCTTGATGTAGCTCATCGTTCTCCCTCTTGTTCCATCCATCGTTTTGCCTCATCCATTTCATCCGGTCCTCCATGCTCCTCCACCTGCCGCCTGATATGCTCCCGCTGGATCGCCTGGATGCGCAGCAGGGCCGATGCGTAGCCAAGGTAATCCTCGTTGTGCTGGATCGTGATGGTCTCAGTCATTACAGCCTCCGTTGTCGCTGAGCAAGCGCCTCTACGCTATCTAGATCATAGTGGGCGCAATCCTGGATCAGTGAATCGTACCCGCGAATCTCTCGCACCCGTTCCCGTGGTTTCGCGTCACGCACAGTCAACACGAGCGTAGTGCCGTCGGTGTACCTAATCCCGTAGGTCTTCTCAGCCCAAGCACGGAGACGCTTGAATGCACCAGGATGCACAGTCCGATGGACGACGTGCCGCTGGGATTCACCCTCGATAATAAATCGTGACTTAGTTGTCATGCTCACCCCCTCCTCTCGCCACCAAGCTCATCACCACGACCGTTACGAGCATCAGCGCGAGCCAGGTGAGGCCCCATAGGAGCCAGATTGCCGGATTTCCAAAGAGCGTCATCGTGTCCTCCTTTCTGGACATACAATAATCCCTCGTTCTCGCAATGTCAAGAGAAATCTTACGGTCTATGTAAAATAATTCTTGACTCAAACTCTCGTCTGTCGTATTGTATGTACATGCTCACAACAAATGCCTATCAAAAAGTCCATGAGTCGTGTAAATTTTGCGGGAAACCGCGTGACGGCAAGCCGATGCTGATATGCGCCGACTGCCGCAAGGTGTATAATCGGGAGAAACGCCAGGAATCGAGGATGCGCCGACTATCTGATAATGAGATTGGAGGTGATCGGCTGATGGCGAAGGCGAAGAAGGCGGCAAAGAAAGTGGCGAAGAAGACGTAACGTCAACTCCGCGCCCTCGGATAGCTACCGTGGGCAGCCGTTCACTCGGCACGCGGCTGGAGGGGGTCGCCCGGCGTCCTTGGGTTCCGGGTGGCCCTTCCAGTAACCCAAGGATGAGATATGATGTCTCCCAGGATGCTCCAATGCCAAATCGAGTGATTAAGGACTCCATTTGGTCCTCCCCTACGCTCGCTAAACTACCGCTCGATGCTCAACTCCACTGGCCTCGCTGGTTGCTCATGGCTGATGATTGGGGCTGCTTCAACGCCGACCCTGATGTGATCCGGGGATTGGTATACCCGAAAGTCCCAAGTATGACGATTAAGAAAATCTTCGATCTGTGTCAGACGTATGTGAAAGCTGGCCTGTTGTTCCTGTGGGAAGAATCGGAACGGCTCTGGGGATACTTCACGTCCTGGAACGGCCACCAGTTTTGTAACGTCACACACCTCGACGAGGACGGCAAACAACTCCGACACAAGCGAAAGACCTCCGAACCACCAGAAAATGAGCTGAAAGCCTATCTTGAGCAACATAAGCAAATAAGTCAATCAGTTAGCAGAGAGTTAGAGCGGATTAGAGCGGGTCAGAACAAATATCGGAATCCTAATCCTAATCCTAATCCTAATCCTAATCCTAAAACTACTATTGTCTCGAACAGTTCGGCTAACGCCGAAGATTCGAGACCGCCTTCGATTGAGCCCTCAAATGGTCACGTGGAAACCCCGGAAGAATGGAAACCCGTAGAAACCCATCTCCGCACCCTCACGATTCTCAATCAGCCTGAATTGTACGATTGGACTTTCTGGAAACGCCTCGATGAAGGCCACCGGGAATTCCCCGATCTCTCGATTTGCGATGAACTCAGTAAGGCTGAAGCGTGGTTACTGGCAAACCCCCGCAAGGCCGCTACCAAGAAGCACTGGAAACGCTTTATTTTGAACTGGTTTACTAATGCCACAACGCGAAAGGTGAGATATGAAAAAAGCCAGCCATACCGATAAACCCACCAAAGCCGACCGTACCTTAATCTGCCCTCATGACGGGTCCCCGTTGATCCGTACCGGCCCTCGCCAGGGATTTTGCGAAAAAGCCGATGGCTACCCCTTGATGCGCTGGTGGTGGACTCCAGAGGCCAACAAGGGCAAGGGCGCATGGGAGGCCCAGGGTTGGGCATGTCCGTTTGCCTGTCCGAAGTGCGGACATGGCCTCGAATGGGATGGCTGTTGTCTGTCGTGTGGGCCAAAAATCGGCGCTCCTGGGGATCGCTATCAGCGTGATCGGAATCACTGGAAGTATGAGCGGGGACCAGAAGCCGCGATGACCCCAACACAGCACGCGGCGCTCTTGCTACGCTTCAAGGCGCTCAGCGCGAGTTTGGCGTAGGGAGGCCCTAACGATGGCATGGCTTGATAGCTGGCGCAAATATATCAGCACCAGTGGGCGCACACCCGACACGCAGACCGTCAACACCTCACCGACGATGATCTGTCGGCTCCCGCAGTCGGCTGCCGCGCTCCCGCGCAATTTCAAGCGGCTGCGGCAACAGCGAGGGCTCACCGTCGCCGAGCTGTCACGGTTGGCGGTGGATCGGGATGGGCACGTGAGCCGGTCCACGATCCGGGCGATTGAGCGCGGCGCGACCAATCCGACGTTGAGCACAGTCCTTGCGCTCGCTCGCGCCCTCAATGTTGGCATAGAAGCGCTGGTCGAGGAGGGAGGGGAGGGGTGAGCCATCACTACGAGACGGTCAGGCGCATCTACGAACCGCAGGAGTGCAATAGCGGGGCGGCGAGAGCGGGAGCGAAACCCGGCAACCACCACAAGGACAAGGGAAATCGGCGCGAGCGCCAAGCGAAGGCCGTCCTGGAGGCGGACGGCTGGCTTGTGGTAAAGGCTGGCGGATCATTGGGCCTGTTCGACCTGGTGGCGCTGCATGTTGACTATGGGGTGCTGCTCGTGCAGGTTAAAAGCAATCGCCCGCCGGCACGGGCTGAAATGGATGCCCTGCATGCCTTCCAGTGTCATTCCTCATGGCGCAAGGAATTGTGGGTCTACGTGGATCGGGAAGGGTGGAAGGTGAAGGGGCTATGAGAGTGACCGCCATTCGATCCATCCGGGCGTTTTGCGTGGAGTGCATCGGTGGGGCGGTGTATGTCGAGGATTGCACGGCAATCAAATGTCAGCTCTATCCGTTCAGGATGGGCAAAAACCCGAATATCTCAGCAGAAACAAAGGAGAAATCTCGCATACGGATGTTAGACCGATTAGCCACACAGGTAGATCAGGCGTCAGTTAAAGGAAACAAACATAATGAAGGCTGAAAATAGTACACCTAAATGCCAGAGACCGGGTTGCGAATTAGACCTGCCAGCGGGTAGGCAACTCTGGTGCTCCCGAAAGTGCTATGACTTAGTAGAAGGTCGCAAGCGGATCGAGCACAATAAGAACAATGGAACCTCACCACGAAGACTGGGGGCTATTTCGGAGTGTGTTGTCGCTGCTGATCTGCTTCGAAAAGGATTTGACGTATTCCAAGCCGTAAGCGATCAGGCTTCGTGCGATTTTATTGCGCTAAAAGAAGGCGTAATGTTGCGAATAGAGGTAAAAACGCTACAGAAAAGCGCCCACGGTAGGGATATATTTCCTGTTCGGTTTTTGCAAAGTGGCCGCTTCGATGTGTTGGCCTTTGTTGCTCGGGACGGCTCTAGTATTGTCTATCGACCCGATCCGACCGTTTTGACGCTCAAAACGCCACCTACGTTGGCTTCTCAAAAAAATAAATAACCCCGAAGGGGATCGAACCAGCTTCGGGGGTATTTGAACGCTGGGACTTTTGAGCCGATAAGCGGCTTACGTGTCGTCCTGCGATCCGACGCGAGCAATCACGCCCAACGCCAGCGCGGTCAACAAGCCAAGGCCGCCCCACGCGCCCAAGATCAGCGCCCAGGTGCGCCAGTGGCCGAACCAGGGAAGGGCGCTCATGGCGTCACCTCTGAATGATCCTGGAGTTTGTGGGCAATCGCTCGCCTGATCCACTCGCTCTCACTGATCCGCAGCTTTTCCGCCGCTTGGTGTACCTGCTCCCGCATCGTGGCCGGCATGTAGATTTGCAATTTGGTCTCCGTGTTGCTCATGGCTCCCTCCCTTCTGCCTTGGCGACGGCTGCTTCGATTTGCCGGTAAGCGTTCCAGTTTTCCACGTCCCCCGCGCTTTCGCCGGTCAACGTCGCCTCGCCAGCCAACAGGCGCTTGCACGCCTCCAGCAGGTCAGGCGCCGCCGCGATCAGCCGGGCGTTGGCGTCTTGCGTCTGTGCATCAGTTTCGAGCCATTTTCCGACGCCGAATCGTGTTGTGCATACAGGGACATCATTGGCCCATACCGCACAAGCTAGACTAAACTTAAGAGGATCGCCTTGGCGAGATGGTATAGCATTATGTTTCCAAGGTCCCGGCGTGTGGTTCATGGCGTCTCTCTTTCTGCCGTCATTCGACGGCTAGGCGGTTATGCGTAGGCCGTCCAATGTGCCGTTGGATAGATTGCCACCCCCGGCACTCCCGGAATCGTCTGTTTGTCAACCGGATAGGCGTATTTATAGCTGGCAAACTTAATACAGTTGCCTTCCATGACCCGCTTCCGTTGTGGCGGTCCGACAAATTGCCCAGGGGACGGTACGCACTCACCTTGCAACCATCCTGTGTCCCGACTGATTGATCCGATCTCCCGGACCTCGACGGTTTGCCCGCTCACTACTGCCGTTACCTCGTAATAGTCGATGTTAGTTTGATCGTATCCCCAAGAGGCTTTGAGAATATCGCCAACGGCGAGCGTGTGCCGAAACGCCCTGCGTTTGCCCTGTCGCTCTTTCATGCGCTCCGCATGGTCGGCGAAGTTCTCAAGGTGTTGGTCGCTCCGCTCTTGCCTCGCTGCCTCAGAGCGGAAGCAAAAATGCCAGTCACTTTTTAAGGACTTGCCATGATAGGCGATGGCGGCCACTTTTCCAGCTCGTGTCGTGTACCAGTAGACAATGGCCCCTACGCCGTCCCGAGTGTATGGGACGGCATCGACAGGAACGTAACGGGTCGTTGGTGTGAAGCGGGTCAAGGTTTTCATGGCTCTTGTCTCCCTTTAAGCGGCCAGCTTGCGTTTGACTTCGCCAAGTGTTTTCGGTCTGAAGTACAGGTCCAGTTCTCCCCCGCATTCCAAGATTTCCGCAATGCTGATATAGCCGAGTTCTCCCCCATCCCCTAGGTCCGCCAGTCCAAACGCTTGGACCTGGCCGGTTCCCGGTTCATCATCCGGGCTCCCTGCGTCCTTCTCCGTAATCCACCAGCTTGCTTGCCCACCCGCGAAGTAATGCAGGTAGACAATGGCGTTGTCACCCTTGCCGTCTTGGTCGTAGGTCTTGGGCATGGTCTCTATGAGGTGCGCTAAGTCACAGAGCTTCGAGCGGAAGAACTCCCGTTCCTCGCCGCTTCTCGCCATTTGTGCCAAGACGGCGACCTGCTGAGGTCCGAGAAAATCCTTGAGCGTGGTAAAGGCTTGTGCGGTTTCGATTAGTGATCTCATGCTCCCTGCTCCTCTCTCTGCTCGTCGTGAGCCCAAGCGAATCCTTGTAGAGCTTCCGCTTGTGCGAGTAGTCGCGCGGCTGCCGTATATTTTCGGCTTTCATTCAATCCCCACGCTTTCCTCATCAGCGTCAACGCCTTTTCAGGTTCGTCACAGGTTGCAAATAGTGCAGTTTCTTCCCAAGGTTTTCCTGGATTGTAATGCACTATAATCTTATTGCCAGCTATACTATACGTGGCGGCCATTTCCCTTGCCTCCTTGCCCTTTCGGGCGGTTAGCGTACAATCGCCCTAACACCGCCAAAACATTGTTCAACGTGGGTTTTGGCCTTTTTTATCGCATCGTGTAAATCGTCCGCCCGGAAAAAGCATCCCGATGTATGGGGGCGGTCGGCGCTTACGATGTCATACCCCCACCCCTGCGAGTAGTACACACAAAAAACTGTATGTTCGTCGTCATCGGCGAACAAATACGCCCGCCGACTGGTGTTTTCCGCTTGTTCTAAAATCGCCCGATGTAGGGCTTTTTGTGCATCTGTTTTTGTCGCCCCTTCTCCCTCAAATCCAGCACTTAACGTGCCGTCGCTTTCCAACGTGGCATGATAACGACCATCAAAACGATTTTTCACTATTCCTACTGGTAGCATGTGTTCTCCTTTCCGCATGTTCAGTACCGTTAATCAACTACGTCCGTTGAGCAGCAAGACTTACAATCGTGATACCTTCAGCTTTGAGAGTGTTTCTGACAAGCTTTTCCGCTTCATCCATTGTGCGTGATGCGCCAAGTACGAGTATTTCAATGTTGAGCATTTTGGTATGGAGTCCTACCGGTCGAAGCATAAAAAACCGCCAACCTTCCGTACTTGTTACGCAATCTACAAAGTCTTGGCCTATCGTGATTCTGTCGCCGGCTTTCGTTATCATCATCTCCCTACCTCCTGCCCTTGTGGGCGGTTAGGCTGCCGTTGTCCCTCGATCCCGTCCGCGTCGCCTGGTCTGTGGTCCGCGTCCGACACACTCATCAGCTCCAAGCTGTCTCCGGGATCACTCTCGATCTACTGCTAGTATAGTGTTATGATGTTATACTGTCAATAGTGCAACATATCAACGATCTCGCATAGTTACACGACCGATCTAGCGCATTGTAGCGTATACTGTCATCTTGTCCTACCGGTACTTTTTACACGATAGCACCTAAGTGCGTGATTATAGGCTATTTGTGGGTGTTGATCTTATGTCAACGGAAAATGACATCAGACTACGATTATCCCGCAGATGCCCGTCTAGCGCGGGTTGGCAGGGATTGCGTTATTGATATTGTGCGGAAAAAAAATATAAAAAATTTGGGGCTTGACAACGTACCCTGCTATGTGGTATGTGATCTGATATCACTAGGTCCAAGTGGCGGGGAGGTACACTATATGGCACGCGGTAAGGCCATTACGATGCAAGACGTGGCAAACGTTGTCGCCGCACGAGTCCTTGATCCGGTGGCCAGTAAAAACACGATAGGGGCGCTGGTAGGGCGTGATCATAGCACGGTCGCACGGATAGAGGAGCGGTATAAAGGGTTGATAGAGCAGTACGCCCCCCTCCAAACGCGCAAGCTCTTGGACGACCTCGATATCACCCGCCGCGCCTATCTATCGAGATTACTTGATCCCGATGTCCTTGAGAGCGCCTCAGCTCGTGATACCGCGGTCGTGTTTGGGATCGTCTCGGACAAGCACGCGCTGCAAGCTGGCATGCCGACCTCCATCACGCTCAATGCCAATCTGGATGTGGCAATGCCACAGGTCCTGGAGCGGCTCCAGCGGGCGATACAGGCACGTAGCGGGCAAGTGGGCGAGGCTACCACATCTGGTAGTGGGAGTGAACAGGATGTGCCAGCCTAGTAGATATGTCAACAGAGATCGCTGTAAGTCTATGATTCTACTATGCTGCTAGAGATACGTCAGAGAAGATGCATTATGTCACCCTGGGACTTGGGTGAGTGGGTAATGGGCAACCCCCCCTGGGGGGGGCGAAACTTAGGGTACCTTCTCCCAGAGCACTCCATCTAAAAGGTCATACCTCAGCGCTTATTAGTCGTGCAAACAAACGGCCCTGAGTGTAGGCATGGAATGAATCTTGCAGAACCAAACACAGGCACGTTTCTTGGGTATAGGGGGGGTATATTAAATACTTCCTTACAGCGTGGGGGGGAAAAGGGAAATCATGGGACGGCTTCTTCAGGGGACATGGAATACACGATCGGCGTCCTGGTCGAAAGCAAGACGAAAAAAATCCTACGCTCCGAAAGGAGCAGCAAATACACGTGAACGTCTCTTAAGGGGACGTGCCGATTATATGAAACAACAACCCACTGAAGCTGAAGAGCGAATCTTCCACGCACTGAAATATCTCCGTATTCCATTCATGCCTCAAGTTGTTATTGGTCGATATATCGTTGATTTTCTTCTCACCAACCGGAATATCGTGCTTGAAATAGACGGCTCTTCCCATAAGCAGAAACGGGCCTACGATCAAAGCCGGGATGACTTCTTAACACGGTTAGGATGGCAAGTGATCAGGGTTTCGAATGAACACGCCACGATCGAATGGGTGACAGCCCACGTTGTCTCACTGCCTGTGACCGATCAATGCGTGATCATCCAACGATTATCCGATGCCCGAGCAATCGAACGAGATCGAATACGACGTAGGAATCATTCACAGACGTTGCCGGATACTCGACACCTACGCTCCGCCTAGCACAGTGACGGAGCGAGGAGTAGACCATCACAGCAAGGAGAACACATGGCAAAGACGGGGAGTCCTTGGGGAGTCTTTCCACGAGTCAAGACGACGAAGGGGCGGCCATCGAAGAAGGGGGGGTAACCCGTGAGTGAGCGGCCCCTGCTGGACACGATTGCGGAGCTGAGTGAGGAAGAGGCGGAGACGTATCTCGCGTCACTCCCATTAGAGACGTTGGTCGGGGAGGCGAATAGTCTGACCTCGGCCTGGGAGCAGCGCCGGCAGGAGAACGCGATTCTCTTTTATGAACCGGTGCAAGCACAGGCGGCTGAGTTTCATGGGTGTACGAAGCGAGAGATACTGATCTCTGGGGGGAATCGGAGCGCGAAGTCGGATACGACGCTTGCGGAACTGGTGATCCAAGCCACAGGGGTCGTGCCGTACAGTCTGAAGGGGACGTATCCAGCGCAGAAGCTGCAGCGACGCCCCATCCGGGCCCGGGTACTGTGTAAGTCCATCAAAAAACTTGAAGAGGTCATTAAGCCCAAGCTCCAATATTGGCGGTGGAATGGGCCGGGTGTGCCTGGGAGTGATCGGGGCCACTGGGGATGGATTCCCCGTCAGTGTTTACGAGGGGGAGAGTGGAGTAAAGCCTACAGCGAGAAGTACAACACCTTGACGCTTGCCGATGGCGGGTGTTTTCACTTCAATACTTACGAGCAGGACGTGGAAGAAATGGCGGGCGGAAGTTTTCACGTGACGTTCTTTGATGAGTTGCCACCAGAGGGGCACTACAAGGAATGTCGGATGCGCTTGCTCGACACCGGCGGTCAGCTGATGACCGCCATGACCCCTCCAACAGAAGCCTCTGGCGTCGCGGCCTCCTGGGTCTACGATCAACTGTATCAACCCGGCATGACGGGCCATGAGGACATCGCGGCCTTTGAATTCTTTACGGAACACAATCGCATCCTTGGTTCGGAAGAACTCCGATGGATTGCCTCCGGTCTCACGGATGAGGAACGGCAAGTCCGGTTCTACGGCAAGTTCCTGCATCTCTCAGGGCTTATTCACCCGCTGTTTACGGGGGCCACCACCAGGCAATGGTGTCTGACGTGTGATCGACCCGTAACGGCCATGGATGGGGGGCGGTGTCCGGCGTGCCTCCAGGGGGATCTGCTGCCGTTTACTCATGTCATTGCACCGTTCTCCTGGCCGAGTCGGTGGCCGGTGGTGATGGTGATTGATCCGCATCCCAGGAAACCGTGCGCGATTACGTGGACGGTGGTGGATGAAGAGGATCAGTGGATACAGGTGGGAGAATGTGAAGCCACAGGGACGGCCTACGAGGTCAAGGCCGCGATCGAGATGTATGAGGAGCGACATGATCTCCAGCCTGTCTTGCGACTCATTGATCCGAATGCGGCGGAAAGTCGCAACGATAAGATGGAACAGGGGTGGACACTGCGACGGGAATTCGATAAAATCGGGTTGCGCTGTACCCTGGCGAATGATAACTTTACCGTGGGGAAAGACAGGTTTAATGAGGCGCTGCGGCCGGACCCCCTGACGCAACGTCCTCGGTGGCAGATCTTCGACCGGTGCGAGAAGACGATTTCGGCCTTGAGCCGCTTTACCTGGGATGAATGGACCCGCAATCACGAGTTTAAAGAACCCAAACAAACTCCCAGGGATAAACACAAAGATTTTCCTGATACCTGTCGCTACCTGGCGATGGCGAATCCCACCTATCGGGGTTTGCAGACCGGGCATGAGGTCCTTCGGTATCGAGGAGCGGCATGATCCCTCTCACCACAGCCCCACGACACACAACGGAGTAGCGATGTTGGGAAGAGGATAAGCGATGCCCACACTCAACGCACACACGACAGACGTCCCTCCTCCTCCACCACCATTTACCCTGCCAAAGCGCTCGACACGCTCCATACAGGTCTCGGCTGAGGAGGTGGTGGACTCGGTGTTGGAGCGTATTCGTCAGGATCTCCAAGACCGCAGCGAATGGATGGAGCATCATCTTCGTCAGTATGCGAAGTATCGGGGATGGGTGGAACCGAAGTCCTGGCAGTTTCGAGACGCGAGTCACGCGCATCTCCCAATTACGATGTATACCTGCCAACGGATTGAGGATGCCCTGTATAATGCCGTGATGAGTCAGCGTCCAGTGATGCAATCCAAGGCCAATCAGAAACAGGATGCGCAAAAAGAACATCGTATTGACCATCTGCTTGACTACGAATTCTTTCAGTGCGCTGGCGCCGAACGCATCCTTGCTGATGCCATTCAAAATCTCGTCGTGGATGGGACGGTCCATCTGATGATTCCCTGGGTACGCAGCCTCCAGACCACTCGACTCTTTACCCGACTCCCTGCTCCTCCAGATGGCGCGGAACTCCTCACCTATCTCTACCAGCAATTTGTGGTGCTCTACGGAGAACAGACCCTCGTGGTCAACCGCACGGGCCATCGGTTTACCGTGCAGACCCCGGGGGGGCAAGTGGACCTGGAAGTCTATCAGGGGGTGGACGGGGATCTCGAAGTCATTGAACAGCGCGACCTGAGGCTCGATCACTTAGGACTGTCGGTCGAGGATCTGGAAGATATTGTGGTCCCCGCGAATTGCACGAATCCACAACCCCCGTCTGAGAGCAATCCTCGGGGAGCCCACCACGTCACTCGCCTGTGTGCCGCGTCACTCGATACCATCCGTCGCCGCCAACGCCAGGGGATCTATGATCTCCTCAGCGAGGCCGATCTGACGGTCTGCGAGGGGTGGAGTGACCAAGGCATGACCGAGGAGACGACGGAGGCCAAACTCCAAAAAGACGAGATGGAAGGGATCCAAAGTCAACAAGGGGAAGGCGTCCATGGGTCGGTCCAAGTCCTAGAGGTCTATGATCGGTATGATGTCAATGACGACGGGCTTGAAGAGGACGTGATCTTCTGGATTCTCTGTGACAAGGACTTCACGGAGGGACGCCTCGCACGGGCGCGCTACCTCACGGAGATTGTTCCGCCGGGTCCGCATGGGGCCAGGCGTCCTATTGAGAAGATCGACCTCTTCCCCGTCACCAATCGTTACTATGGCATCGGGTTTCCTGAGTTGGTGGAGGGGTCACAAGACCTGATGAATACGATGTTTAACTTCGGCGTCGATGCCGGGGTGTTAAGCAACATGCCGTTCTTTTTCTACCGGGCGGCCTCTGGACTCAAATCGGATATCCTGAAGCTCAATCCAGGAGAGGGGTATCCCGTGGATGATCCTCGCACCGATATTTATTTCCCGCAACTCCCCACGGCGGGCGGATCCTGGGTCTTCAATGAACTCTCGTTGCTCAACCAGTTTCTCGAAAAACTCACGATGCAGAGCGCCCTCGCGTTTGGGGGGATTCCTCAAGGCAAATCGGCAGCCCTTCGAACCTCCGGGAATATGGCGTCGGTGATGAATCAGGGGGATATGCGGAGTGAACGGATTCTCCGGCGACTCATGGAAGGGTTGTCTCGGGTCTGGGATCAAGGGTTAGCTCTGCTGCAGCAGTATCTCCCTCCGGCGACCGAATACCGGATCCTCGGTGTGCCGGAGTCTCAGGAGCGATTTGACCGTATTCAGGACCGTGACGAGATAGCGGGACGATTCCATTTCCAGTGGAAGGCCACGATCCTCAATGCCAATCCACAGGTCAAGCAACAGGCCGCGCTCTCGTTGGTTCAGATTCTGTCGAACCCCATGATGCTTCAAGCCCAACTCACGGGGCCAGAGGAACTCTATCGTGCCATGCGCCGGTACATCGAAACGCTCGATGAACCCAATCCCGATCAGTTCCTGAAGCGGCCCCCTGGGGTGGGGACGAGTCAAAAACTCACCGCAGAGATGGCGATCTCCATGATCCTTGAAGGCCGGATGCCGGAGGAGGTCAACCCAGCAGAACCTCTCCAAACCCATGCGGAGACGTTGACACAGTTCCTGCATTCCGATCTATTCGGGGTCCTGACACCCCAACAGGTCACACTCTTTGGGGCCTATCTCAAACGGGTCATGGCCGCCGTGCAACGCATGCAGCAACAGGCGCAACTCGCACAAGTGGCCCAGCAAGCGCAGTCGTCCCTCGGGGGCGGCATGATGCCACAAGGACAACCCGGGCCACCTCCGGGTCCCCCCGCTCCACAGGCCACGAGTCTGAGTCTGGCGACACCAGCCGAAGCAGGACAAACACCGCAGAGGCCAATAGGAGGGTAGCGGACAGATGGATCGTCGATGGAATACGTGGAGACAACTACACTCAACCCCACTCGCTCCACAGGAACCGGAATCGTCAGATCATCAGGCGTTGGCGGCCCTCCTCACAGAGGGTCGGGAGAGTGAGTGTTGGACGCTCCTGACATCCATCATCACCACACAGATTCGGAGTGCAGAGTCACGGTTTCTTGATACGTTAGCCCCGTCGTATGAGGTGTACCTACAGGCGTGGGCGAGGCGGCAGGCACTTATTGGGGTGCTTGCCCTCCCACAGGCGCACACACAGGAGGACCACCATGGCCGCGAAGACAGGACGAACGGGATCAGCAGGGAATAAAAAGGGCACGCCCGCCTTCTCCACAGGACATCCGCGTGACTTGGAAGATCGACGTCGAGCCCGTCCGACGTTGCGGATCAATATGCGGAATCCCATGATCTTTTTTACAGGCGCCACTCGCAAGTCACCATCACGGAGTCCACACGAATGATTGCGCCAGCCTGGGTCGTCCAAGTCATGCAGGAACTTCCCCCTCGATTTACGGGGTATGTGCAGATCAATTGCGTCGAGGGTGGGGTCGCGAACGTGACGAAACTTGAAACCTTTCGGCCAGCGAAGAAAACGCTTGACACCATCCAGAAGGTTGTGATAGTCACCAACGTAGAGTAGGGCATCGGGTTGTTCGGCACACACTGAAGCCCGTTCATGGAGGAATCTCCGTGGACGGGCTTTTCGTATATTCGGGCGTTTACTCCCTGGTCGCCGCAGGGTGACATCGCGGAACAGGCGCGGCAAGGAGAAGACATCATGGCAGACGAACAGCAGATAGGAGTCGAGGAGGCCGCCGCTCCTGTTGTCGAATCGGGCGTACCAGAAGAGACTCCTGCCAACCAGGAGGGTGGAACTCCCAGTATTCCCAAACCACGTTTTGATGAGGTCCTTCACCGGGCGAAGGCGGCGGAGCAGCATGCACGAGACCTGGAAACGCGGGTCCAGTCCTTAGAGCGACAACCCGCTCCCACGCAACCCGCGCAGCAGTTGCCAACCCTGGCCCAAGTGTTTGACTTCTATGAACGTGGACAGATTACGGAAGCGCAAAAAGATCAATGGGTGGTGTACCATACCAAGGAGGCCGCCAAGCAGGAATTTGGACAGGCCATTCGCCAGACGACCATGTTAGCCAAAGCGCAGACCACGACAGCCGAGTACCTCAAAGCGTATCCCGCGTTGACCGATGGGTCCAGTCACGACTTTCAGGCGCTCTCAGCCACGTACAATGAGTTGCTGAGTGAGGGGCATCCAAATAGTGTGGCGACGCAAGCGGCGGCCCTTCGGATGACCTTCGGACCGATCAAGGCCGCGTCACAGATTACGCCGACTGAACATACTCGTCAACGGGCTGATACCTTCTTGGAGGGTGCAGGCGGAGGGGGGCGCATGGCGGAGTCAGATGTCCTGAAGCAGGTCGATGAACGACAGATCAAGTTTTGGAAACAGAAAGGCTATACAAAGACACAGATGACCGATGAAGCACGATACAAGGGCGTCGGGAATATTTCGGACTACCGTCGAACCAAGAAAAAGGCTTAACGATGGAGATCCTCGTCAAGCGGACATGGACGACACAAGATCGTCAGAAGGCAGCGGAAGCGCCTGGTCGTCACTGGAAACGAGTGGCTGGCGGGTATATTGCCGACTTGGCCGACTTGCGAAAGAGTGTCGTGTTGTGTAGTCAGTGCGCGTGTAAGTTCAACCCGAAGGGCCATCGGTATCGTCGAGAGACAGATTTTCCTCACGTGACCGGGCGTTGCGACGGGTGTAAGGCGCACGATATGCGATGCATCCTCTACGTGGCTGAGGAGATTTACTCGCAGGTGAGAATGACCAGGGACGACACACGCTCCATGGCACGACGCGGGTTTAGTTTTGTAGGCGGATAGCTGGTGGTCCGTCGAGACATCAGCATCAGACCCGAACCGATAAAGGAGAATACATGCGACTTGCCTATACGATAGGAGGGGGTGCACCAGTCTATAAGCGGTATCAGGTGGCTGCGAGCGTCACGACTGTTGGCGTGCCGTTGCTTATTCCAGCCGCTAATGGGGCGGGGTTGGCGGCGGCCACCACCACGTCACTCGCTGACATGGTCGGCGTCACCTTTGACACCGCGACCTATGTCACCGCGCAGCAGACGGATGGAAGTTCAGCCGAACGCACAGTCGGGGTGATTATTAACCCTGATGCCGTCTGGGCAGCCTTAATGAGTCAGGGGGCCACGCTCGGCACGGCATTGACCCTTCGCACCGTGACCACGGCGGCCACTGATGGATTGTCGGTCACGACTGCGGAAAGTTGGACGAGTACAGAGTACGATGAAGGCGTGGTCTGGGGATACGATGGGGCCAATGTGGGACAGGCACGCAAGATCACCTCAACCTCAGCGACGGCTGGCACGGTCACGGTGGCCTTCGATCAGGATACGGTGGTCGGTGACAACTTCATTCGTGCTCCGTGGTGGCCGGTACAGAGTACTACGATGCAGTTAACCACCAACCTCGATGGTGCCGATGCGAGTATTGCCGTGGGCACGGGTGCCGGCGCAAAGTGTGTGGAACTCTTCCTTGGCAATCAGAGCAACAATGGACGCACGGATAGTTGGATCCTGTGGGTTCCGACGGATCATGTGTGGGGTATCAGACCGACGTAATTAACGTCGAGCGGGAGGAAAAGATAGATGCCAGCGACATCAGGAAGTTTTGGGGATCTACTAGACGCACGCTTTAAAAAGATTTTCTATGAGAAGTATGACGCGCTCCCGTCCATGTTGAAGGAACTCTACGGCTTCGATGATGTGGGGCCGCAGAAGAACCAGACACGGTATTCCAGCGTCGGGACCTTCGGGGACTTTTCGCAGTTCACTGGCAACATTATCTACGATGAACTCTACCAGGGGTATGACACGACGTTGACCTCTATCGAGTTTGCGAAGGGGTTCCAGATCGAGCGGAAGTTGTATGACGATGACCTGAGCAATATCATGGATCAGCGTCCAAAAGGGTTAGCCACTTCTGCTCAGCGCACGAGGGAGGGGCATGGTGCGAGGGTCTTTGCCAATGCCTTCAGCGTCGATACCTACTTCTACAATAACAGTGAGGGGGTGTCCCTGTGTTCAGATGCGCACACCACCACCTCTGGGGCATCCACCGCAGTAGGGTTTGATAATAAAGGGACTGCGAGTTTGTCGGCCGTCGCTGTGGCAGCTGCTCGCAGTCAGATGGTGAACTTCCGTGGGGATCGCGGAGAACGGATTGCCTGTATGCCGGATGCCATCCTGATCCCATCGCAGGGCAATATGTATGAACAGGCGTTCGAGATCGTCTCCAGTATGGGCAAGGTGGATACCGCCTCCAATAATGCCAACGTCCACTACGGACAGTACGATATCATCGAGTGGAACTATCTGCCCGATGCGAACGACTGGTTTATGATGGACAAGAACAACATGAAGGAGAACTTGAAGTGGATTGATCGCACCGACTTGGAATTTGGCTGGGTGGAGGATTTCGATACCTTGATCGCCAAGTACCGGGCCTACATGCGATACGCGAACGGGTGGTTGGATTGGCGGTGGATTGTCGGGAATCAGGTCGGCTAGCGGAGACGGAGTTACGATGGCGAATCGTCGATACACGGACTTTAAGGATCGCGCAATTTGTTGCAAGACCTCGCCTCCACCGAATGGGCGGAAGGGGCCGAAAGCGACCCTCCCAAAAGAATCCACGGCGAAATGGCCTGGGATGAATAAAGAGGGTCGCTCCAGTCGTGACCGTGGGTTGGGCATGAAGCCCGTCAAGACGTTTGTGGCTGGAGCCTACATGCCTATGGGATCGAGTAACTGGATTGCCGGTGCCATCAAGAAACCTGGGGCGCTCAAACGGTCGCTTGGCGTGCCAACCGGCCAGACCATTCCCCCGATGATGCTTGGGAAAGCGGCAAAAGCGAGTGGGGTCATGGGCGCTCGTGCGCGGCTTGCACAGACACTGAGTAAACTTCGAGGATAATCCGCCCGAGTCCCGGTATGGGGGTGCGCATACGACTGGGGAGGGGCCAATCGTGCCAAGGAGTGTTCGATGGGGTATTTGACCAAGTGGGGAGGAATCTGGGGATTTAACCCAGTCACGACAGGCAGTATCTTCTTTGTGGCTCCGGTCAGTAGTAGTAGTGCCTCGTATACCATAGAGAATCGGTCCTATACGGCGTCAGACGGGAATGATGGGTTAAGTCCAGAACGCGCCTTGGCGACGGTCAAGCAGGCTATCTCGCTCGCCACGGCCAACAATGGTGATATCATTTGTCTGTTGCCCGGCACACACAATGCCAGCACGGCGACGAACGAAACCGCTGCTGGAAACATCGCCGTCAACAAGGCTGGGTTGACCTTTATCGGGTTGCCGGCGATTGCGGATACCGTAGTAACGCCTGGGGTGATCAAGCCTCCAGCGATTATTACGGCACCGGCTGCGACGATTGCCGTCAGTGTTACTGCAGCGAGAACCACGTTTCTCAACCTCTCAATCCTGCCCATCACGCAGAAAGCGGGTATTGATTTTACCACGGCGGCGAATCATCTCACGGTGGCCAACTGTTTCTTTGACCTGGCAACGCCTGTCGGCCATGCGAGCACAAAAGGTCTTGCCGCCACGGGCGCGACGCAGGCCCCGACCTACCTGTACGTGAAAAACTGTGTCTTCGAAGAAGACAACACCGGCACGACACACGGACCGGCGCTGGATGTGGGCGCCGCGATCGCCTTCAGAGTCGAAGGCAACTCGTTCTATAACCTGGGGACTGGGGCCGCTGTCACAGCCTGGGCCATTGCGGTGCAGGTCAATGATGTCGCCCATGGAATGTTTGCCGGCAACAAGTTCTTCACCCTCCTCGGCAGTGCCGCCGCCATCACTGCGGGAATCAAAGGGGTCTCCATGACTGGCGCGAGTGAGCTGCAGTTGTGGAATAACCAGTTTGGCGTGACCGTGACCAATCCCTTCAATAACTTTGCTGGGGCCGACTGTGACCTCTGCCTGAATTATGTGGCGACGGTCGCGGGCGGGACTGGCGGCACGCTCATTACGAGCACCACTTAATAACCTGGTGATCGGCGGGGGGCGTCGGCCCCTCGCCACACCACAAGGAGCAAGGATGCCAGAGATCGTCGAGTGGTTACAAGGAGTCAATCTCCTGCGGCACCGGCAGCGTAGCGAGATGCAAGAGGAACGAGACAATCTGGAGAAGCAGAGCAAGAATCCACACCTGCAACACCCGGGTGAGGTGGTGAAAGAGATGCGCCGTCTGGACAAGCAGTTGCTCACACAGAGTCCAAAAACCTTGACCCCCATCGAGAAAGATACGCTGTCGAGGGTACAGAAGGAACTCACCGACTCCATCCGGTCAGGGATGGTCTCACATGAGGATATGCGGCGAAATCCACCGGGAGCGGTCCATCGACACATGCAATGGGAGAAGGCCAACAAAAAAAAGATCCACCTCTGGAAGAATATTAAGATTCAACTCGATCCAGAGAACGCTGATCCCGATCTGTCGAATTTGGAAATGATCCGTCCTCATGTCACAGAGACGGGTGCCGCGACCTTCAATCCGAACGCGCAAATTCCTGGTTCGTTTGCGATGACACCTCAGGCCAAGGCGAACTGGCCTGCCGAGATGCCGCAACAGGGGACGGTGAACAGTCCGCTTGTGCAGGCACAACGACGTGAGAAGACCCCCGAAGAGCGGATGGCGTTTGGCGCACGGATGAAGGCGGCGAGAGCGGCCAAGAAACAGACCGTAGGACAAGGGGCATAGCGAATGCCACAACAGTTTAGCGAGTTGAGTGTCCAGAAAAGCGATCAAGCGGAATCGTCTGGAGAGAACCCGTTGGGAGCGAATACGCAAATTCGCATTCTGATCGAACTACAGATTATCTCAAACCTCCTCGCCAAGATGAGTAACGAAACCTCAGATTTGGCGATTATGCGACATGACATTAGCGCCTCTCTGTTGTCGTATCGTTGACGGAGGGAGGTGAAAGGAGCACGATGCTTACACAATCCATCGTAGGTCCGCAGCGTGGGCAGACAGGCGACATCAAAGTCATCCGAGTCGGAAAAGATGTGGATCACATCGTCTCAGAGTACCAACCGCGCTACTACAGTCAAGTCCTCGATGGCCGCGTCTATACCTGTACGGCGGTCTCGACGTCGACCATCATTTACACGACGGCGGCGGGGACCGGTGGACCACTCTTGTGGAATAATTCCTCGACGTACAATGCTGTCATCATGGGGGCGATGATCGACGTGACGACGGCATCCGGGGTTGCGGGAAGTATTGGCATTACGGGAGGATTTCAAGGCACGACCGCTCCCAGCTCGACGACGGCTATTGATGCCGGACCAAAAAACCTGTTGCTGGGCGGACCGGCCTCGCAGACGACCCAATATCGGAAGGGCACCGTTGCCAACGCGGGAGGGTTCTACATCCCGTTGTTCACCGTCTCCACGGCGGCGACCTCCATCCAGTCCGGGTGGAACTATGTGGATATCGGAGGACTGGTCGTGGTACCTCCTCAGTATTATGCCGCCATTACAGCCAGTGCGACGTTAACCTCTTCAGTGAATAACATCGCCTTGGTGTGGGCGGAAGTGCCGGTGTAGAGGAGTCCTCATGCCAATTGATACGAAAACCGTTCCGTCGAGAATTGCGACGTTGACGAATGTGTCGTCGAGTGCGTCCTCTGTGCCGCTCCTCCTGGAACAACCAGCGCGGTTAGGGGCGACGATTATGAACGACTCGACACAGGTCTTGTACGTCAAGTTGGGGAAGGTCGCGTCCACGACGAGTTACACCGTCCAACTGGCGACCATGACGTACTATGAAGTGCCGTTTGGTTATACGGGACAGATTGATGGCATCTGGGCGGCGGCCAATGGGACGGCCCGTCTCACGGAGGTCTGCTAATGCCACTGTTTAATTTCGGGCCTCCCTCGACGGGCGACCAATGCACCAAATCAAGTCAGGTGAGTACACTGACCAACGGGATGACCCTGTTTACCATTGCCAACGGGCCGATTGAGATTGTGGAGTTGCAATCAGTCTGCCTGACGGCGAATGATGTGACGGCGTCGACATTGCAATACAGTTCCAGTCCGACCGTTGGGAGCGCGAAGACACTGTCTGCGGCCTCAGCGACGTTAGCGAGTGCCACGGCCGGGACTACGATTACCCTGAATCAGACCTCGCTCGCCACAGCGCCAGATATTGTGACGGCTGCCAACGGGGGCGTTGCCATTGGTGCCAACGTGGGGAATAAGATGATTGTCCAGGCGGGGACACTAACCGCCGTCATTGGAGTCGGATCAACGACTGGCACGTGGGCGCATTATCTTCGGTGGAGGCCGTTACTGAATACTGTTACGGTGGTGTGATGTCCACCAGTTCACAACCGACGACGTTTGCGGATCTTTACACTGAACTCCTTAATGCGGTGCGAGAGTCCACGACCGTCACGGCGACCACCGATATTGCGAAGCGGTATATTAACCGCGCCCTTCAGGATATGCACATTGACAGTGAGTTTCCGTGGGCGGTTCGACGCGATGTCCTCCTGACTCATCCTCCCTACACGGATGGTACCGTGACGATCACGCAGGGGAGTACGAGTGTCACAGGAGCGAGCACTCTCTGGAATACCACGAACGCCTGGGCGCAGGCGAATGCGCGCGTGGGGGGGAAACTCACGGTGAGCGGCACCGATGTCTATACGGTGACTGTCGTGGGGGGCGACACGAGTCTGACCGTCGATACGAAATTTGTGGCCGCCTCCGTCTCTGCGTCCGGCTATACCTACTATGAAGATGAGTACGCGCTCGCCTCGGATTTCTGGCAACCCGTGGATAAGCGGCAGTTCACTGAGGCCCTTCCACTGGAACTGATTGGTCCTCGGGAATTCTACCGACGGTATCCCCGCAATAGCATGACCGGCACCCCACGAGTGGCGACGATGATTGAGTTGGGGCCTTCAGGCTCCACGTCGTCACGTCCCAGAATCGTCCTCTCGCCGGTGCCAGCGTCAGCGATGCTCATTCCCTATCGGTACCTGACCAGTAATCTTGCGGTCACGAGCGCGGGAACGCCTGCGGCCAACTTGTCGTCGGACACCGACGAACCGATTGTCCCCTTGCGCTATCGCCATGCCATCATCCTCCATGCGCTCTACTTCTGGTACCGTGACCGTAAGGACGATACGCGAAGTCGAGACGCCCGGGCTGAATACGGAGACCTGGTGCGGCGCATTCGACAGGACACGACGCCCACGGATGACCATCCTCGCCTTGTCCCAAATCTCTCGCGTTATCGGCCGAGTACGCGCTACGGCCGTGGCGGGCGATACGATATCAACGGACGGTTCGACCGATTGGATGATTGGTAGATGCCGACGAATCGTAAGATTCTTCCACTGCCCTTCAAGGGAGGATGGTCCACCTCGCTCGGTCCACAAGCCTCCGACTTAACGCATTTCCTCGCCGCCGAGAATGTGTACTACGAACTCGATGGCGGCTTTCGAAAGATTCCCGGCGCCGTCGCTATGAATAGTACGCCCCTGACGGAATCCGGCACCGCAATTACGATCAATACGCTCTTCGATTATTGGAAAAGTGGTACGGCAGGCAGTGCGGTCCAGAAGCGGATGGCGTATGCCGGCACGCAGCTCTGGAAGGAAGACCTCGACGGGACCTGGGATTCGATCAAGACCGGGCTCGAAGCCAATAAGCACGGGTGGTTCACGCAGTATAACGATCTGTGTATCTGGTCCTCGACGTCCAATACGGATGTCCCACAGAAATGGAATCAAACCGATGCCACCACCAGTGCCCTCGGTGGCACGCCTCCCAACTTTGCCTTCTGCATCCCTCATCGAGGGCGCTTGTGGGCTGCTGGGGTGGCCTCGAATCCCTCACGACTGTACTACTCGGCCCTCGATAATCCTGAAGATTGGGTTGGGGCAGGGAGTGGTTCCATCGACATTGATATCAGTGACGGGGATGATATTGTGGGGATCGCCTCGCATAAGCAACAATTGTGGGTCTTCAAGGGACCCAACCGTGGCAGTATCAGTTATATCTCCGGGTCCTCACCAACTGGGAGCGACGCCTTTGCTAGGGTTCCGTTTTCCCGTGGCGTGCCCTGTGCCGCGCAACAAAGCATCCTGACGTACATGAACGACCTGGCGTGGATATCCACTCGCGGCGTGCATTCCCTTGAAGCCACTCAGGAATTCGGCAATATGAAGGAAGGCTTTTTGTCCTTCCCCATTCAGAAGGTCTTCCTGCAGGAATCAGAGATCACGCTTGACGTGAGTGCGCTTGCGAGTAGCTACGGGGTCAACCACAGTCAGCGCGGGGTGTTACTCTGGTCGGTACGTCAAACCGGGCAAGCCCAGAACAACCTCGTCCTGTCGTATGACTATCGGTTCAGGCCGGGTCGCTGGTCGCTCCTGACTGCCTACAAGTCGGCGTCGCTGGCCGTGATCTTGCACAACAGTCAGCCTCGATTGTTCAGTGGGGGCTATGATGGCAGAGCGCTGCGCCACGATGAGGTCAACCGGAATATCAATGGCACGTCCTATACCGGGAAGGTCAGGTTTCCCTTCCTCCATTATGGGTCCCCGGATATCATGAAACAGACCGCGTGGGTGCGGTTTGGCATTCAACCGCAAGGCACGAGTAGCCTCACCCTTGAATGGCAGAACGATGAAGATGCGGTGCAATCCACGACCGTTTCGCAATCGAGTGGGGCCGTGTTGGGTGGGGCAACCGGATTCACACTCGACACTGATGTCCTTGGGGGCGGCGCATACTTGCAGCGGTACTTTAACCCGCCAGGCTCGTATCGCGTGCAACAACTCACTCTGTCACAACCAGGGAATAACGACGATATGGAAATTCACGAAATGGCCGTGCAGGTTGAAGGCGCTGGATTGTCGGAGGTCTAATGGCGCTCTCACGACTGACCACATGGTCCGCGGGCAACGTCCTCACCGCGACCGCGCTCAACGCGGAGTTCGATAATCTTCTCACGAACTCCTTGTCACTTATTTCGACGGCGAGTGTGGCGACGAAGGGACTCATCTTAGTCGGGAACGGGTCAGCGTTGGCGGGTGTCTCGGTCGGGAGTGATGCCTGGGTGCTGACGGCAGACTCGACACAAGCCACCGGTGTCAAGTGGGCCGCTGCGGCAGGGGGTGGGGCACCAGGGTGGAATACTATTACGAGTGGCACGAATACCACGGGGGCCTTTGTGATGGGGTCGGGATCAAGTCTCGTTCCAACTGGGACAGGGATTCTCCGTGCGACGGATCTCCAGTTCGGATCTGATGCCAAAGGAGACCTTGCCGTGCGTGGGGCATCCGTCTATGGACGGGTAGCAGTGGGCAGCAATGGGTCGGTCGTGAAGGCAGATTCCACGCAAGCGTCTGGGCTCGCATGGGGAGCGCCAGTGACGAGTGGAACGGCAACGGTTGCCACTGAAGAGTCAACCACAGCGACATCGTATACTGATCTAGCCACGTCTGGACCAGCAGTCACCCTCACTGTTGGGCCAAGTGGGATTGCGCTCATCTTCATCTCGGCGCAAGTGAGAGTACAGGACCTTCACGCTGGCTATGTTGACGTGTCTCTTTCTTCCGGGAATACACGAGCAGCATCAGATACGACCTCGCTTCACTTTTCTCCTACTAGTGGGAGTTTATTATTCAGGGCCACCTCGACAGTGACCCTCACGGGACTCACGCCAAACAGTACAGTTTTTACACTTCAGTATCGTACCGATTCAACTTCGGCAACATTTTTCAAGGACCGTTCCATTACCGTGCTGACATGGTAGGAGTGTAGGATGGCCCTGTCACGCTTGACAGTCTGGTCCGCGGGCAACGTCCTCACCGCGACCGCGCTCAACGCGGAGTTCGATAATCTGGTCGCTGGAATCGTGACTAGTGGGGGAGTCTTACCAGTCACCTATGCGATTGGCGATCTCCTGACGGCCAACTCCACGACGACCATGACCACACTCGCTGACGTAGCGGTTGGTTCGTATTTGCGATCTGGTGGCGTGGGCGCAACTCCGCTATGGTCTACGCTCTTGCTCCCCAATGCCGCCACAACGGGTGATCTCCCGTATGCCTCATCCACCAATACCGTCAGTATGCTCGCTGATGTCGCCACCGGCAACGCCTTGCTCTCTGGTGGCGTCGGAGTGGCGCCCAGCTATGGCAAGATCGGGCTGACCACACATATCACCGGCACTCTCGCGGAAGCCAACGGCGGGACGGGCCTGACCAGTCTATTCGGGACGGCCAATACATGGACTGCGAACCAAACGATCTCTAATACCGCCCCCTCACTCGCGTTCACCGACACCACGGCGAGCGCGAAGTCCTTGACTGTGGCCGTCGATGCGAATCTCGCGCAGTTGCGAGAATCGGCAGGCGCGAGCGGGAGTCTGCTAGTGCTGGACTTGGCGAATAATATAGTCGGCATCGGGACGGGGAGTCCGGGAGCGTTGCTGCACCTCAACGCTGGTGCCAACAACGGTGTCCGACTGGACAACGGCACGGTCAAGGTCATCTTGTACAACACGGGCAACAATTCCGGGTCGATCGGGACCGTATCGAACCATCCAATGCTGATGTTTACGAACAATGCTGAAAGGATGCGGATCGACTCATCCGGCAATGTCGGCATCGGCATGACCCCCACCGTCCAGCTCGAACTCTCCGGCTCAGTCGGCCAGAAAGCCAGTGGGACCACATGGAGCAACCCGTCGGATGCACGGCTCAAAGACAACGTGCAGGACTATACAGACGGTCTGGCGGTGCTTCGGAAGGTGCGACCCGTGCGCTATGAACTCAACGGCTTAGCGGGTACACCGAAGGGACAGCGGGGCATCAGCATAATTGCTCAAGAAATGCTCGACGTCATGCCCTACACGATTGAGACGTACAAGGCGAAGCTGTATCCAGAGGATGTCAAAGAGACGGAACTGTATCGGTTCGAGGCTAGTGCGCTGACGTTCGCGCTGGTCAACGCGGTGAAGGAATTGGCGGCGAGAGTCGAGGCGATGGAGCATGGAAAACCTGGCGTCCAATAATGACGCGCGTTCTTCGATAACATAACAGGAGAGGAACATGGAACAATTTATGTTTCAATTAGGGGCGCAAGTGCAGCAACTCACGCAAACCATTCAGGCCCATACGCAGCTGATTCAGGACACCAGAGATCTGTATGAGGCACTGGCGAAGCAGCAGGGATGGGTCTATTCCCAGGATAAGAAACAATGGGAACCCATCCGGTAACGTGTTCCTCACGTGTCACTATTCGCCCCTTACACGAGACCGATCAGGACGCCGCCCTACGGTTACTTGGACTTGATGTCCATGACACGATGGGAGGGGGGATGCTCTGCTTGGTTGCAGAATATCGTGACGTGGTGGTGGGGATGCTGTGTGGGTGGCTAGGACGCCCCTATGGGCATGTCCAGTATTGCCATCTCGATCCAGAGGCGTCGCCTCGCGCGCGAGTTCAGGGGTTTTTGGGGCTCCACCAGGCGTTTGAGACCGCGTTGATTCGGCATGGGGCCGCTGGGTGGACGGCTCAGACCGAGACCGGGAATCACTCCATGCTCCGAATGCTGACGGAACGAGGAGCGGCGACGCTCCCAGGAGAGCGAGTCGTCGTGATGAGACGGTGGAGGTAGACGATGTGCTTAGGTGGTGGAGATACAACGGTTTCACAGAAGGCTGCGCCAAAGACCCCAGAGGAGATCGAGGCGATTAAGCTGGGGTTGGAGTCTATGCGCCTTCGCAATAAATACCTTCCGGCCCTGATGCAAGAGTTTGGGTATGGACAGGACGCGCAAGGCACGATGATGAAATTACCGCCAACCCAGGAACAGCAGCAGCAAGCACAACTGATGACGACGAGTTATCAGGGCGCTCAGGATGCGGCCGGCACGATTCGATCACGACTGGGCATGGCGGAAGGCTTATTGCCTGGACTCCTTCGGTCTGTCCAAGCCTCGATGGCGCCAGGGACTCGGAGCGCCGGAGCCATCGGGGGACCACCACAAATGTTGCCTCAATTTCGTCCACAGGAACCCTCGCTGTTGATGGCTCCTCCAGCGGCGACAAGTCCTGTGCCTGTTGGTCTTCCCGTAGGGACGCCACCGGGCACAGCACCGGGAGTCCCTACTGGTCCACTGAGTCGAGTGGAGGAAGTCACAGCACTCTATCAGACGCTCCTTGGAAGAGCCCCAGATCAGCCAGGGTTAGATTCCTGGGTGAATTCTGATAAAAGTATTGACCAAATCAAAGCGGAGATCATGAATTCACCTGAGTACCTCGCCAAACAGGGACCCCCGCCACAGGGTCCGCCGAATGCCTCGTAAACGAGAGAGTCAGAGAGAAGGGAGGGACTGACGTGGCGACCGCCAACACGCTCGCAGGATATCTCAGTGCAAGAGGGATGAACTCGTCCGTGCCGCTCCTCCAAGCGCTTGATGCGTTCGGGATGTTACAGAATCAGGCTGTCCTGAACTTTCTATCAGCACGAGGGATTCCACTCACTCGTCCCTTCAAGCAAGTACAGAACGAGCTGGGATTAACCGGACAAGAGACCCTCGACCAGGCGTGGGGAAAGATGCAGGCACTTCCAGCCCCTCCCGACTCGCGGGTAAGAAGTGAAACCCCACAACCGGTTCCCTCACTGCCCACTTCACTGACCTCGAATCCAGCGGGCACAGGGGCAGCAGGGACGGGGTTAAGTGCAATTCCCATCACGGGTGGTGTGGGAGTAGTACCTGGAAATGTGGGGACGTCTGGACCGGTGATAGGGCTGGCGCAATCGAATCCAGCGAGCACAGGGGCAGTGGGCGCCAGTAGTTATCCTGTTGGTGGTGGCACCAGTACGACTGCGCCGACTCCGCCCGTCTCAGCGGCGATGCTGCCGGTGGGGAATGCTCCGCCTGGACAGCCGGTGTCGTCCAACTCGGCCTCGAATTACCCGGCAGGCGTCTCCCCTCAAGCGCCTCCCCCTCCCAGCCTGATCCAACTCTTGACGAAGGCGGGAATGGATTTGAGTACACCGATTGGGCAAGCCCTTCCGGCGTTTCAAGCCGATCCGAAAGTCGCGGCACTCCTGCAATCGAAGGGCGTTGATTTGAATAGTCCGATTGGCGATGTGATGAAGGCGATGGGATTAACGGGGCAAGAACCCCTCTCCGCAGCGTCCTCAAAATTAGAGAGCATGGCCGCGATCTCGGCGCCACCCGCAGGGCAGTTCCCGCAAGTCCCGCCGATTCAGCTGCCTCCGGGATTGGGACCGACGACGTTTAACGCCCCGCCGGCGCCGAATCTTCCCAGTACGGTCTCGCTGCCCCCGGAATTGCAGTCACTCATGGCGTCCCTCAAAGCAAATTTCGACACGCAACAGCAGACACGAGACTCGTTGCTCTCAAATCTTCAGGCGGGGATTGCCCAGCAGCAGGCGAATGCCAATGCCAACCAACCTCTCCTTGATGCCGCGTTGCGAAACATTCAGTCCGTCCTGACGGGGCAGGCCATGTCCCCGGGTGTTGAGGGACTCGTCAATTCGGCGTTCGCTCCAGCGGAGAACGAGGGACAGATTCGACTCAGGCAAGCCGCTGAAGAGGCCGCTGCGGCCCGTGGAATGCACGTCACGGATACTCCGATAGGACAACCCTACCTCGATGAAACACGACGGTTCCTTGAACAGATGGGCGGTCAACGCGCGCAAGCGGCGATAGGGATTCGCAATCAAGACGCCACATTTGCGGAGCAGGTACGACAATTTCAAGAAGGGTTGAAACAGCAGGCATTGACCAACCAGACAGATGTGCTGCGGACGTTGGGTACGCCAGAACAGGCGGCAGGTGTCCTCTCAAATCTTGGATTGGGCGCACGCAACGCGGCGGTGCAGCAGTTTGGCATCCAAAGTCAACAAGCCTTAGGTGCCAGCGATCAAGCCCTTCGTGCGGCGTTGGGACAGGCCCAAACGAATCAGGGCAATACGCAATTAGCCCTCGCGTCGCAAAACCAAGGGTTTCAGCAGCAACTCGCGCAACAGCAGGCGAGTATCCAGAATCAACTCGGCCTCATGCAGGCGTTGGGGGATCCGTATCAAGCGTTTAACTTAGGCTCGACGACGGGCAATACCCTGTCGCAGCAGCGACTCAGCAATCTCTTGAACCTCAATTCCGGTATTATCGGTTATACCCCGAACTTTAGTCCGACAGGCATGACCACAACGACGTCCCAGCCAAGTACCATAGGATCACAACTCCTCGGTCTTGGGGGAACGCTGGGAGCGGCATATCTGATGGGAGGAGTATGACAATGATTGGAAGTGAAGGATTTCCGACACCTCCCACGATGGGAGACGGGATCGGTGGAGGCGCTGGGGCTGGATTCCTTGATGCGCTGAAAGGGAATCCACAGTTGATGAGTTTGCTGCTTATGAGTCTCGGCAGCATGGGACAATCGTCACCACAGTCCAATCCCATGCAGATGCTCATGCGATTGCAAATGATGAAACAGATGATGCCGCCTCCACGCCCACAGGGAATGGAGGGCAGTCCCAATATGCCCGGTCAGTTCGTAGGGCAGGGCACAGGCAATCCACTTTCCTGGCTCTCCTCACTCCTCGGTGGCGGGGGTGGCAGTCCGACTCAATAACAGGGAGTGACCGTCATGGCACTATTTGATCCGACTGCTGACCCGAGTCTCGCTGATTCGACGCCAAGTTCAGGGTCTTTCTCTAACATGGCTCTCCCATGGCTCCTCCTCTCCTTAGGGTCATTGGGTCAACGGGGACCTCAGACACATCATGACCCCACGCAAACGCTGCATAACCTAGCCTCGACGTTTGCTCTCTTCTCGAAACTGAAGACGTTGCAGGAGCAGCAGCGCCAGAACCAGGTCGCGGGCGCCCAAGATCAGGCCGGGATGCAAGGACTCACAGACCTGATTCAGCAGAGTCAGCCCCTTCCTCTCAGTGGAGACACCACAACACCGACTGGGGCAGAAGGGTTACGCCCGCTCGAACAGACGGGGTTTGCTCAGCCGGACGCTTTTCATAATCAACGCTCCCTCGATCCAGTGGCCGTTCAGCGGTTGATGTCTATGAGTCCGTCTGTGATGAAGATGATACTCGACGCAAACTATCAATCCTATCTGCAAAATCAAGGACTGGTGGTGCACCCCGACCAGGCCAAAGCGACCGTCGCGGCAAGGTTACAGGCGCAGAATGTTCCCACGTTGAGTGGACCATTTGCCGAAGCCAGCGGACTGTCGCCTGAGTCGGCGCAGGCTATTGTTGGGGCGGTCCCGGCAAAAGACTTGCCACAGTGGGGGGCGATGCAAACACGCAGCAATCGGGCTGACACGGCACAACAGTTGGCGGATCTCCGATGGGCCATCCAACAGGGCGACACGCCGCTCTCACAAGCCATCATGAAGAAACTGGGGATGACAGCCGAACATCTCCAGGCGCTCACGGCCAATACCTTAGGAGAGACGGCCCCAGCTCGCGCGAAACTGGCACTCACAGAAGAGCAACTGAAGAGCCTTCAGGCCCTCACGCCCGCGCGAGTCGGTGCACTGGAAGGCCGAGCGGCGCAATCGAATGCGAGCGCCGAGCGGACGGTCGCTGAGACACCGTTTATCGCCCCAACAAAGCAAGCCGATCTTGCCTTGAAACGCAAGCGACTGGCTCAGGAACCCACGACGCCAAAAGAAGCACAGGGTGATAAGGATGTCAAGGCTATTGCGATGCAGATGCGACAACTTACGGATGATCCGAAATCCTTTTGGGGCAATCCAGGGAAAACCAAACAGCAAAAAGCCATGGATATGATTACGCAGATGCATGCGTTATCCCCGGCACAAGCGCCGAAATACATGCGAGCCTATCAAATGGTGTACGGAGGAGAGACGCTTCCCACGACTGGGCAACCAGCAGCCACGACCACTCGACCAACCACCGCATCCGAGTGGTTGCAACTGAATAAATAAATGCCACTCACAGCGAAAGCCCTCCTTGATTATATGGCGCTTCCTCCTGACGAGCAGGCCAATCTACAGGCTGATCCGACGGTAGGACCTCAACTACAGAGCTTTAGTGCGCTTCCACGTGAGGAGCAAACCAAAGTTCTTGACCATCTCAGCGCTGGAAATCCTGCGGTTGCGTCACCGCAATCCTCCGTCGATCACGTCCCTGGGGCGTTGGCTCGTCTTGCCGAAGGACTCCCTGGTCTGGCCTATAATTTTACGGTGGGCCCCCTTGTGGAGGCTGGTCGTATCCTCAGGGAGGGTCGGACTTCCGAACAGGCCGCCGCTTTCGAGGCTATGACGCCAGAGCAGCGGGCGCTCTATAAGGAATCAGGGCAAACCTATCGCAATCCGATGGCGCCGTCCTCCTATGAACCGCTCATGGGACCATTGCTGGGTGGTGCAATGATGGCGGCATTCATGGGAAAGTCTCCGTCATTGACTATGCGGAGCGGTCCGGCAGAATCACGTGCCTTCCCTGGTGGGCGGCGAATCCCAGGGTTGGAACTGACCCCAAGCGAGCAATGGGACAGCGAATGGGAACGTATGCCAATGGAGGAGCGCCAGAGGTTGATTAACCAAGGGCCTCCAGCGTCTGTCCCGGTGTCTACGCCAAAAGAACAGGCGGCGAGGACGGCAAAACTCGCCATAGAGCGCAAACAATGGGAAGCCGAACAGTCGGCACTTGCCCAGGAACGGGCGGATCAGCAAGCGGCGCAGCGGCTCGAACGCGATCGAGCCGGCACAAGGGTGTCTCCGCAAGCCGACATGCCACCAGTAGAGGTTGGCCGGACACTCACCCCGCAAGAGATAAGAAGTGCCGCAGAGATGCGGCTACCCGTGCCGCCCTCACCGACCATTCCACCGGAGTTGGCCGCTGTCACGACTGGCGAGGCTAAAGCGTTCCTCCGTCCGTCGTCTGCAGAGGGGACAGTGCCGACCGTTGGCGAGCAAGCCCTACAGGGCGTGAATCTCAAACAATACGCCTTGCAGGCTGGAGTGGGCTACTACAAGAGCCGAATCACTGGGGCCGAGGTCGTCTTCGACCCGAAGCAAGTGACGCAGAGTCAACTGAAAGCGATGGACAAACAGGGGATTCTTCCTGATGTGGTGAACGGTTCAGGCACGTCACCGAAACCAGCGGAACCGACCACAGCGGTGACGGCGAGGACGCCAGAGGGCACAGAGGTCCGCACGGTACTGACCGATACACCGGAGGCCACAGCCTCAGCGGTACAAGCACAGTCTCCTTCGTTACAGACAGAAGTGAAGCCGTCGGCAGAAGCGGTTCCGCAAGTGCTTGCTGATCGGATGCAGGCCATTCGGCGTGAGGCGGAAGGCGCTACCGGGCATCCGTTCGGGAAGCAGTACGGGTCGGTGGAAACGGAGATGGGTCCACAATCGGTAGCAATAGGCGCGGCCAAGTCGTTCAGGGAACAATTTGCAGACCTCTATCCAGAGCTTCGGAATCTGCCGAATGTCGGACCAAAGGAGATTGCCGAGGCGATCAAGAAAGATAAGGACAACAAGCTCTATACCATCATCAAAGAAGAAGTGACGAAGCAGCTTGAACGGGAGAAGGTCTCGCCATCGGCTATTGAGCAGCGCCCATCAGACTTTGAAGCCTTCTCGAAGGCCGTAGACAAGCCTGCTGCACAGCCGGAACAGGCGGTGACGGGGGGGACGGGTGGAGGACCAGAACAGGCCGTGGCTGGTGGGATCGCCAAAGAGCCATGGCAGATGACGCGGGAAGAATTTAACGCTATAAAGGAACGGTATCGCTCTCTTTACCATCAATGGATAGATGCTGAGATAGCGTTAACTGATGCGCTTGAAGGTGTAGGCCCTGGCCGCACCGGATTTGCACCAACTGCGAGTAAGGCTCAAGAAATTATTAATAATATACGAAAAAAACTTCCGAGTTGGGTCACGTTTGAAGAAGGATTCGACTATGACGCCTACCTTAAAAAAGCGTTGGCGGCTGGTGAGCCTGTTCAGGTACCATCATCCTCGGAATTACCGCCTGTGACGGGTAATCAAAGTCAATTCTATCACGGCTCTGGAACCGTTGGGCTGACTAAAGATCGGCTCAATCCAGACCTGACCAGGATCGAAGGACTCTTCGGGGAAGGTATCTATCTAACTGACAACCCGGAGATTGCGGCTGGTTATGCGAAGGTGCGTAGCACACGCACCAAGACGCCAGTGGTATACAACGCCCAAGTAGATCCAACGGCCAAAATTCTCAACCTCGAAGAGCCCGTAATTCCGGAATTCGCTGGTACGTTAAAAAAAGCGGCTTTTAGTGTTGACCGTATGGCGGGATCTGATGAAGTTCTGAAAGCTGTGAAAAAGGCTATAGCAACTCCAGGTTCGACCAATGAACAGGTATATGTAGCCTTCTCTAGGGCCATCGAAGAAGTTTCTCACGCTGAGCAAATACCGATAAGTGAACTTTCAGAGATATTCCAAATCCTGAGAGATGATCTCAAGGAATTCGGGTACGACGCACTTTCTTATACTGGGGGCAAACGAACAGGAAAGCTTCCACACCGGGCAGTGGTCGTCATTAATCCAGATATTATCACTCAGTTTGATCCGACCGTTAGTTCCGTTAAACCTCCCGTTGGCGTACAACCACGCCTCCTTGATACGCAGGCCACGATGCCACCGACGCCGCTCCAGCCAAAGGCGCCGCAAGTGGAGCATGGGGAGTTGTTGGCAGGGATGCGACCGATTGAACCGCCTCCGCCGGAGTTGCCGTTCAGCGGCACCAAGGAGATGCGTGCTGGCCTGCCAGTACCCGAGACGGTCACACCAGCCGAGGTCTCTTTGGGACGTTTCAGGACCTTTCTGGCCGAACAGCGAAAGAAATTACCGTCAGAATTACGGGTCTTGAGGGAGGCACCGAACTCGTCAGTGATGAGTGCTATTGATGGAGCGGCGGCGGATGTCACGAATGGTGCGGAGTCCATCGTGACCCAACCGTGGGCCAAAGCCTTGCAGCGCCGAACCCCGCAAGAGTTCCAACAGCTTGAATCGCAGGCGGTTAGGACATGGGAGCAGGGAGGAAAGACCCCAGAGGCGATGGAACAAGCCATTTCCGCATTGCCACCAGATATACAAGAGATGGTTCGGTATCGGGCCTCTCGGTTGCCGATTGAACAGGCAGCAAGACGCACGTTGGGACTCCCGGAGATCCCGGAGACGCCAGGACCATATTTTCCTCGGCTCAGCGAACATGGCCTCCAGGACATTCAACGACTTGGGGCGGGTGGTCGTCTGGCCGGTGAACTCCAAACGACCCTCCGATCTTTTCAGCAGTCCCGTTCATTCCCAACCATGGCAGAGGGACAGGCGCAGGGCATGATCTATGCGGATCCGCGCAAAGCCTGGGCGTTACGCGAATGGTACTCTCTGAAACTCGAAGCGACGGCCAAACTCATCACAAACCTTGAAGACAAGGGCGTACTCTTTCGGACCGCTGAGGCGGCAAAGGCCGCATCGCCGACCGGCAAAGCGTTCGGCATCGAAGGACTCCCAGGGTCTCCCGAATGGTTTGCCTCCACGTCGGCTGAGCGAGAGTTCATCTTGCAGAATCTCTCTAGGGCCAACCGTGGGGCGTTGGGGTCCGCGATTACGCTTGGTAATCAGATTTTCCGCAATCCCAACCTGTTTAACCCCTTTCCACACTTCACCAAGAACATGCTCTATAAGTTTGGATTGAGCGGAGGCAGTCCAACAAAAGTCGTCCCGGCGATGCTTGAATATGAACGCGGCTCTTCGCCAATGGTAGCGCGGTTCAAGCAGGTGTTCCCAGCCGCCGATACCGCGCAATCCGCTGGTCAACTCTTCGATCCCTTTCTGAACCCAACTGGCGTCACCCATAAAGTGCTTCGCGCCGTTGGCGAGATCAATAAACCGAGCAGCACGGCGATCTTTGCCCATCTCGACCCGGCCCTGCGATATGCCCGATGGAAACAGTACATCGCCAAAGGGATGACCGATCAGGAAGCCGCGAATCATGTACAAGTGGATTTGATTCGCTATGGGACCAGGTCTGATGCCGTGGATTTCTGGAAATCAATCCCACTGAATTTCTTTGTGCCATGGCGCACCGGTACGGTGACAAGTGTGGTAAAGCAAATGACATCTCACCCGCTTCGTGCGGCGGCACTGATAGCCGGGATTGATTACCTGCGAGAGGCGAGATACCGGCAGAGTGGACGGTGGACCCATCTGCCGATTGACTACTTGGAGTCCCCGATCGCCCAAGTGGTCGCGCATCCCACGCCGAAAACGGCTGCTGCCATCGCGGCGACCACGATTGCCTTCGGACCCGGTGGGGCCTCAACAGCCTCGACGCTGCGAGATGCGATTGACGACATCCGTGGCGGGGATGAATGGGGGCGGATACGCAATATGTTCTGGGGAATCTCGCAGCTCTATGAAATCCCAAAGGAATGGCAAGCGTTTGAAAAGACCGGTGACAGCAGCCACTTAGTCAACATCCTCAGTTCGTCGCTTGTGGCCGAACATTCGGCGTTGAACTATTCGCCAAGGAGACTTGCCGCGTATCTCCCAGAATATCTCCCAGGGATGCAGAAGAGTGAACTCGTTCAAGCCGCTGAGGCATTACAGACCCAGCAGCAACGCCGAGGCGAGGCCATAAGAGCCCGACAGGCGCTCCGTCCGGCGCGGACCATTGAGGAGAAATTACAAATAGCCCCATAAGGAGATCCCGTGACCGACCACGATCTTGACACCTGCCCGCTCGCCCCTGAAATCCAACGATGCGACCGTGAACGCGGCGTGATTATGGCGACGCTCACCTCGATCAGTGCGACCTTGGCACGCCTGGAGCCGATGATCCAGGCGCACGAAAACAACATGAATCGACAAATCGGGTATCAAGGGTTGATTGGGGTGATCTCAGGGATGATCGGGGCGCTCATCGGGTTTGTGGCGTCACGGCTCTGGCGATGACCGCCTACCCACCCGTCAGCCGTGAGCATCCCTGCGACGTGAAGACGTGTACTCCGCTGAAGAAGCCAGTATGGCCGCTGCCGTGTGCCACCTGTCAGCCGATAAAGGAGGCCGATGCCACTTGATCCGAAATCAGAAACGATG
>Ga0213919_1000109_pt1 | contig 43652 bp, 43 predicted proteins | sample McNCre317MG_FD_161056 | JGI IMG/M metagenome (GOLD analysis project Ga0213919, IMG submission 161056) | Freshwater microbial communities from McNutts Creek, Athens, Georgia, United States - 3-17 MG | ecosystem: Environmental > Aquatic > Freshwater > Creek | place: USA: Georgia | collected...
CGTTTTGCCAGCAGCACGGCCTTGCTCTACCGAGTGTGAGCACGATTGGACGCATGATTGCCAGCGCGCCTGACAAGCTACGCACCAGCGCATGGCACACCAACGCGCGAGGGCAGCGCAAACGCTTCCCCAAACTGGATGGTAAATCGGTTCAGCACGGGCTTCCAGTTTTGCACCGGCATCGTCCACTTCTTGGCTATGTTGTTCAACGCCAAATAGAACAATTTGAGCAACGCCTCGTCACTGGGGAACGCCCCTCGGTTCTTCGTGATTTTGCGCAAACTCATGTTCACCGACTCGATGGCGTTGGTCGTGTAGATGATCCGCCTGACCTCCGGCGAGTAATCGAAGAACGGCGTGATGCGCTCCCAATTCCTTCGCCACGATTGCACGATCGACGGGTAGTCCGTTCCCCACTTTTGTTCAAACTCATCCAAGGCAGCGGTTGCCGCCTCTAGCGTCGCCGCCGCATAAACGGCTCGCAGATCCGCCGCCACCGCCTTGCGCATCTTCCAGCTCACGTAGTTCAAACTGTGGCGCACCATGTGCACCACGCACAGCTGAACAGCCGTCTGCGGGTACACCGATTCGATCGCCTCGGGGAAGCCTTTCAAGCCATCCACGCAGGCGATGAAGATATCTTGCACGCCACGGTTCTTCAATTCCGTCACCACTTGCAGCCAGAACTTGGCACCCTCTGTTTGCGCAATCCACAAGCCCAGCAACTGCTTGTTGCCCGTCAAATCAATGCCCAGCGCCAAGTAAACGGCTTTGACTTTGACCACTCCAGCGTCTCTTGACTTGACGTGGATGCAGTCCAAATAAACGATGGGGTACAGGGCATCTAAGGGGCGCGACTGCCAAGCTTTGGCTTCGTCCATCACGGCATCGGTGACGGTGGAGATCAGCGTGGGTGAGACCTCTGCGCCGTACATTTCCTCTAAGTGCGATTGGATCTCACGCACCGTCATACCACGGGCGTACAGCGACAGGATCTTGTCATCGAAGCCCGTCCACCGCGTCTGGTGCTTGGGCACGATCTGCGGCTCAAAGCTGCCGTCTCGGTCACGGGGGATGTCAATGGGCAGTTCGCCAAATTCGCCCTTGAGCGTTTTCTTGCTCTTGCCGTTTCGGGTGTTGCCCTTGGGGTTGGCAACGGGTTCGTTGCTTACGGTCATTTCTCTTCCTTTGAAGATGAAGGCAGTTTCCTGCCATTAGACCGTTTACACAAAATCTAGGACACGCCCTTTTCAGAACCCACACTGCCACCTGAATTGCGTCCACTTGCAGAGCTATTGACCTATTGTCAGCTCGACTCTGGGTCGCGCCTCCATCAAACTAATGCAAATGCCTCACCACAGTTGCATTTTTTGCGCTGCACACTTTGCCAAATGGTCGGGCGTAAATCGTTGATCAGTCAAGCTTGATGCCCGCCTTTTGCAGAGCTGGACCCCATGAAGTCACTTCGACGTCCATTTGTTTGGCCATTTCCGCAGGTGTCATGGTGTAGTTTTCGTATGTGAATGGGCCAAGCTTGTCTTTGATTTCTGGGGTTTGCATGGCTTTGACAATGCTGTCATTCAAACGTTGAATCACATCGGTTGGCGTGCCTTTGGGAACAAGAAGACCGTTCCATCCGCCCACAATCCAAGTGGCGGGAGCGCCGGTTTCGGAAGCGGTAGGCACTTTTTCGTAGCCTGCAATGCGTTTGGGTCCGGCTGCTGCTAAGAAGCGCACCTTGCCAGCTTGTAACAAAGAACCCGCAGATGCGGCAGAGCCTATTGCCCAATCAAGTTCACCATTGGCGACAGATTGATACAACTGAGCGGCTTCTTTGAACGGTACGTGATTCATTTGGATGCCAGCGGCAGATTCCAGCAACAGTCCTCCCAAATGTGCAGGCGTTGCTACACCCCAAGAGCCATAAGTCACACCGCCTGGACGCCCCTTGGCGTCGGCAATCAAGTCGCTCATGGTCTTGTACTTGGAGTTTGCCCCTACCACCACGAAGAAGTAGTTGCGAACCAATGGGGTCACCGGGTCGAAGTCTTTGGTCGCGCTGTAGGGCAGACGGTTGAACAAGTGCGGATGTGTTCCGATGTGGAAGCTGTCCATGTGCACCAAGGTATAGCCATCTGCAGCGCTTCGCTTAGCTGCGTCGAAAGCGATAAAACCGCTGGCACCTGGCTTGTTCTCAATGACGACAGGTTGACCCAGCGTTGCGCCCATTTTGTCGGCGACCATGCGCAACAAGACGTCGGGGCCTTGTCCTGCCGGGAACGGCGTCACGATCTTGATGGCCTTGTTAGGGAACGTTTGTGCCCATGTGCTTGTGGTCAAGCAAGTTATGACGGCTAGAGCGACTATTTTTTTGAAAAATGATGTGCGCTTCACGGTGTCTCCTGTCGTTGTATGTGTGAGGAAGCGCCAAGTTTATTTGCCGAAAACTGGAATAATTATTCGCAAATAAGTTTTCGTTTATTCCTTATTTTCACAAATGAAGGTGGTTTTCGATCTCAGCCATCGGCTTGCGATGCCACAAAAAATCTGGTTTTCAGGGGCGTCACCCCAGTACTTTCAGACTGTCCGAAAACTTAGTGAGATCTTTGGCGATCCAGTCAACAAGCGCCTCAACGCGTGCGATTCTCATGCGACGCTTGGGTACATAGGCCCGGAACCATGTGTCTTGGAGCGGAAAACTCGGCAACAAATGCGTCAATTCACCACTGCGAATCGCATCAGCCGCCACATAAGTTGGGAGAACTGCGACCCCCATGCCGAGCAAAGCGGCTTGTTTCAACGTCAGGTTGTCGTCGGCCATTAACACGGGCGAGACCTCTACGGAGAGGACGCCCCTTGTACTTTGGAAGTTCCATCGACTGCCTGAAGGAGAAAACACCAAGCAGGCATGCTCGACGAGTTCGCGTGGGTGAGCGAGCACTTGTTGTTTTTTCTCGAAGTAGCTAGGCGCAGCAACCAACACAGGATGCGTTGAACACAACGGGACATCGACCACACCTTCGTAGCTGGCGCTCCTGCCGCTGATCGCAAAATCGAATGATTGCTCTTCGGGGTTGCTGGAGAGGTCCACCAGTGAAACTTCCATGGTGATTCGATCGTGTTGAGCCATGAACGTGCTGAGTGTTTTGCCAAGATGCATCATGGTCAAAGTGGTTGGCGCCATGATGCGAATGTGACCCTCTAGTTTTTTGTCATCACGCTGGACGCTATGAACAACGTCATCAAACTCGGCTAACAGCCCGGATGCGCGACTGCGTAACTGGATCCCCGCTTCTGTAATTACCACGCGCCGTGTCGAGCGCTGAAACAGCCGCGTGCGCATTTCCTTTTCTAGTTGCGAAATGCGTTTGGCCACGACAGAGGGAACCACATTCAATTGCTTCGCAGCATCCGAAAAGCCGCCATATTTAGCGACTGCCACGAACGTTTTCAGGTTAGTTAGCGTGTCCATATTGTTTCGAAATCGAGATAAAAGATAACTATAAACGGATCTGTTGTTTCTTTGCAAGAATAAATAAAATCATTCTCTCTGAGTCCCTGAGCGTGTTGATTTTTGCCAAGAGAGAGCTGATCAACTTGACGCACATGGATTGATATCAACACTTTTTTTCATCCAGACCCTATGACTGCCCAGATCATTGACGGCAAAGCCTTGTCACGTACCTTGCGCCAGAAATTCAAGTTGCAAGCCGACCATCTTCGTAGCAAAGGAATTGTTCCTGGGCTTGCAGTTGTTCTTGTGGGCGATAACGCAGCTTCTCGCGTCTATGTTGGCAACAAGATCAAAGCATGCGAAGAATGTGGCGTGCGTTCAACCACCCATCAGCTTGCGGCACATGTTGGCGAACCCGAGTTGCTTGCGCTGATTCAATCGCTCAATGACGATGACAGGGTGCATGGCATCTTGGTGCAATTGCCATTGCCCAAGCACATTGACATGCGTCGTGTACTTGAGTCCATCGATGTCAACAAAGACGTGGACGGATTTCATCTTTATAACGTAGGTGCCTTGGCTACCGGTAACTCGATATTCCCCCCATGCACGCCGTACGGCGTTCAGCTGCTGCTGGAAACCACGGGCATTGAGGTTGCGGGGCAAAACGTCGTCATTGTTGGGGCTAGCAACATTGTGGGCAAGCCGATGGCCATGATGCTGCTTCAAAAGGAAGCAACGGTCACCGTGTGCCATGCAAAAACCCGCGATCTTGCGCAACACACCGTTTTGGCCGACATCCTGATCGTTGCCGCTGGTCGCCCCAATCTCATCGTTCCTCAAATGGTGCGCACAGGTGCCGTGGTGATTGATGTTGGCATCAATCGTTTAGAGGACGGACGAATCGTTGGCGATGTTGACTTTGATGGCGTCAAGGAGAAAGCCTCTTGGATCACGCCCGTGCCGGGTGGCGTTGGACCTATGACGGTGACGATGCTCATTGAGAACACCTTGAGCAGTGCATTGCGATTTGCCGGAGAGGGGCAGGGCATTGGCGCACTGGGCTGGGACGCACCCACTGTGCCTACCGGTGCGTGATTTTGATGATCATGATTGATTCCAAAATGGAAATAGTGATAACTCAAAATCACTGTAGTTGTCGCGATTAACAATTGATAGACTAGCCCGACACCCCGAAACACAAGGGGTCAAAAACATATCTATTCCTGACACAAACGAGGTGACACATGTCAAATTTTTCCCTTGAAGACAAAATTAAACAAGTTGGTAATCCGGTCGAGATGCTTCGGAACTCACAAGTCGGGCCGTATGTGTTTCCCGTGCAAAGCGAGTACACCAACTGGCGCGATGAGCAAGAGTCATGGATGAAAGGGGCTGTTCTTTTCAACCAGTCGTATCACATGACGGACACTTACTTTGAAGGCCCTGATGTTTACCGTCTGTTGTCTGATGTATCCGTTAACGGGTACAAGAATTTCCCAGTCAATAAGGCCAAGCAAATTGTTTGCGTGAACCATGACGGCTACGTGATCGGTGACAGCGTGCTGTTTCACCACGCCGAAAACAAGGTCAGCATCGTCGGCCGCCCAGCGACACCCAATTGGGTTGAATTCAATGCCGTGACCGGTGGTTACAACGTGAAAGTGCGTCGCGATGAGCGCAGTGTCACCAACCCCAATCAACGCACACGTTTCAGGTTGCAGGTTCAAGGCCCGACTGCGAGCCAAATTTTTGAACGCGCCAACGGCGGCCCGATGCCAGAAATTCCGTTCTTCAGCATGGCTGAGTTCAAGATCGGAAAGCACACGGTCACCGGCCTCAACCACCGCATGTCGGGTGCCCCTGGTCTTGAATTCTGGGGACCCATGGAAGAGATGGAAGACGTGATTGCTGTTCTCATGGATGTGGGCAGTGATTTGGGACTCAAACGTGGCGGCAGCCGCACCTATGCCTCAGTTGCGCATGAGTCTGGCTGGATTCCTTCTCCGACCCCCGCCATTTACTCTGGCGAAAAGATGAAGTCCTATCGCGAATGGCTGAGCGGCAATGGTTTTGAAGCAAACGCTTCTATTGGCGGCAGCTTTTACTCGAACAACATCGAGGATTACTACCAAACCCCTTGGGATCTTAGCTACGGGAAACTGATCAAGTTCGAAGACCATGAATTCATTGGTAAGCAGGCATTGCTTGCCATGAAAGATGCGCCACACCGCACCAAGAAATGGCTCAAGTGGCATCCTGAAGATGTCATGAAGGTGTTCCAAAGCATGTTCAACACCGGCGATCGCTACAAGCACATGGAAATGCCCGCAGCGCATTACGCCACGTTGCCCTTCGACCGCGTGATGCTCAATGGAAAGATGGTGGGCGTATCGCTTTATCCCGTCTACACCGCCAACGTGCGCGGCTGGATATCGTTGGCCATGATTGATGAGGTCAGTGCACAAGATGGCACAGAGGTCGAGATTGTTTGGGGTGAGGAAAACGGCGGCTCTCAAAAACCAATTGTGGAACGCCACATCCAGACCACGATTCGTGCACGCATTGCCTCCGGGCCATTCGCCTAAAGCCAAGTGGGTGACCTGAATGGTTGAACAAGCAATTTCTGGATTGATGAGAAATTTCAGCATCGAGACAACGCCCAAAGGTGCTGCGAAGATTTTGAATTTCAAAGATCACTTGATGGCGGGGACGAAGGTGTACGTCACGTCTTTGCCGGGCAGTGATTTCAACGAAACCATTGCAACGTGCAAGCGATTGCATGAGGAGGGCATGCAGCCCGTCCCTCACTTCACGGCGCGCAGCATTGCGAGCCAGGAGCAGTTGCGTGAATACATTGACCGGATGACTTCTGAGGCCGGCGTCAAGCACATCTTGGCATTGGGCGGCGCAGACCGTGAGCCTGCCGGGGAGTTCGAGGATTCAGCGGCCATGCTCGAGACGGGTTTGTTTGACAAGTACGGGATCAAATCGATCGGTATTGCAGGACATCCCGAAGGAAGCCCTGATATTGAGAAAGTTTTCCTGCGCGAGTATGGGCAGAGAAAAATTCGATATGCCGAGCTGACAGATTCCGAGATGTACATGGTCACTCAGTTTGTGTTCGAAGCGCAACCTATCGTTGATTGGATTGAACGGGTCAGAAATGAAGGGAATTCACTGCCGTTGGTGGTTGGCGTTCCCGGACCCGCAAGTCTCAAATCATTGCTTGGCCATGCAAGCAACTGTGGTGTAGGGCCATCGATCAAGTTCTTAACCAAGCAAGCGAAGAATGTTCACAAATTGCTCATGCTGCAAACGCCAGACCGGCTTGTGCAGCAACTGGCTCAGTACGCCAATGAGCACCCGAATATCAACATTCGAGGCGTCCACATGTTCACCCTGGGCGCTTTTTCGACCACGGCAAAGTGGGCGCAGGATTTGGCGCAAGGGCGTTTTAGCGTCAGCAAAAACGGAATCGAAATGAGCACCCAATGAGCAGATACATTTTAAAAATTGATTGCCCTGAGCGGATGGGAATTGTCAGGAGCGTGTCGAACTTTATGTACGAGATCGGCTGCACGGTCCTTGAAGCCGCTGAATATGCGGACTTAGAAAATCAGCGGTTTTTTGCGCGCTGGGAGTTTTCTAATACATCGGAAGGTGTGCGTGATCAGGGGCTTGATCAAATATCTGAAAAATTCAAGTCGCTTGCAGAACAATTTGACATGCGCTGGGATTTGTACAGCGCGACTGCAAAACCAAGAGTCCTGATCGCGGTCTCGCAGCATGGACATTGTTTGAATGATTTGCTCTACCGTTGGAAAGAGGAAGACTCATTTCCTGCTGAAATCGTAGGCGTCATCTCCAACCATGAGGTTTTCAGAAGCAAAGTCGAATGGCACGGACTGCCTTTTTATTACTTGCCAGTGAACGCGCAGAACAAGCCAGAGCAGGAAAACAAGATCTTGGAGATCATGGAAGAGTCCAAGGCAGAGCTGTTGGTCTTGGCGCGCTACATGCAAATCTTGTCAGATGGCATGTGTCGCAGCCTCCAAGGCCGCGCGATCAACATTCATCATTCTTTTTTGCCAAGCTTCAAGGGCGCAAAGCCTTACCACCAAGCGCATGCGCGTGGCGTGAAGATCTCTGGTGCGACGGCACACTACGTCACGAGCGACTTGGACGAAGGGCCCATCATTGAGCAAGATGTGCAACGTCATGAACACAACCACGACAGCTCAAAAATGGCTCGGATGGGTAAAAACATCGAAACACTGGTGCTGGCACGCGCGATTTACTGGCATTGCCAACGTCGCGTCATATTGGACGGCAATAGAACCATCATTTTTAAATAATCGATCAACACCCCCCTTGGGTTGACACATGTTTTAAGCGTACAGATAGGAATTTGGATATGGCAAAGATTATTGGGGGCATTGGGGCCTCGCATTCACCCACCATTGGTTATGCCAAGGACACGGGCAAGCACAACGATCCAGCGTGGAAACCGATCTTTGACGGCTTCGATGCCATTCGTGGCTGGGTGCATGACAAAAAGATCGACGTGATCTTCATGATCTACAACGACCACATCACGTCCTTCTTCTTAGACCATTACTCGGCCTACGCATTGGGCATCGATGACCGCTACCTAGCCGCCGATGAAGGTGGTGGCCCGCGCGATGTGGCTCCGGCCATCGGCCACTTGGGCCTGTCACAGCACATCGGCATGTCGCTGGTGGCCGACGAGTTCGACATGTCCTTCTTTCAGGGCAAACCGGTGGACCACGGTTTTCTGTCGCCGCTATCGATGTTGGGTGATGCAAATGGTCCATGGCCGGGTCAAGTGGTACCACTGCAAGTGGGCGTGCTGCAACTGCCTGTGCCCAGTGCCAAGCGCATGTGGAAACTCGGTCAAGCCCTGCGCCGCGCCATCGAGAGCTACCCCGAAGACCTCAACGTCGCCATCATGGCCACGGGCGGTCTGTCGCATCAGGTGCATGGCGAACGCGCGGGCTTCCTCAACGAAGCCTGGGATAACGAGTTTCTTGATCTGCTGGAAAAAGCCCCTGAGCAACTGGTCAACATGCGCATCGCCGAGTACGCGGCCAAGGGCGGCATGGAGGGCGCTGAAGTCATCATGTGGTTGATCATGCGCGGTGCGCTGTCGCCGCAGGTCAAACTGGTGCACAAGCAGACCTACGCACCGTCCGTTACTAACATTGCCACGCTGGTGTTCGAAGACCTGGGCGGCGAGCCTGATGCGGCGGAGATAGAAGCGCACCGAACGCACATGGGCCACGAGCTTGAAGGCGCGGGCACGTTGACCGGCACTTACCCCTTCACGCATGCACGCAGCCACGACAACCTGCGCATCAATCGCTTTTTGCACGCTTTGACTCGGCCAGAGCACCGCGCACGCTTTGTCAACGACTTCGAAGCGCTGGCCACGGAGCACGGCCTCAGTGAGGAAGAAAAGGACCTGATCCGCAACCGCAAGTGGATCGAGATGATCCGCCGTGGTGTGATCTTTTTTGTGCTCGAAAAAATGGCCGCCGTACTCGGTGTCTCCAACCCCGCCGTTTATGCGGCGTTTCGTGGAGAGACGTTGGAGCAGTTCCTGGCTACGCGCAAAGTTCCGATGACGTATTCGGTAGCGGGTGGCGACAAGGTCAAACAAATGGACAAAGCATGAAGTTGCCGAATGTGAGGTCGAATGAAAAAACCTAACATCATCTTCATCGTTGCCGATGATCTAGGGTTTGCCGATCTCGGATGCTACGGTGGCCGTGACGCCTTGCTCGGCCCGGTATCGCCCAACATTGACGCTTTGGCTGCTGGGGGGGTGCGTCTGACGCAAGGCTATTCCAACTCGCCTGTTTGCTCACCCACGCGTTTTGCCCTGATGACCATGCGCCACCAATACCGGGTGCGCGGGGGCATGGAGGAGCCCATCAACAGCAAAAGCAAGGGCAGTACAACACTTGGCTTGCCCCCTGAGCTGCCCACGCTCCCTGCGCTGCTACGGGATGCAGGCTATGCCACCGCCTTGATTGGCAAATGGCACTTGGGCTACCCACCCACGTTTGGCCCCTTGCGCTCAGGCTATGAAAAGTTCTACGGCATCATGGCCGGTGGTGCGGACTATTTCACGCACCGCTCAGGCAAGGGTGACCACGATTTGTACATCGGCGAGGAAGAGCATCACGAAATTGGCTATCTCACAGACCTGCTGTCGAACCGAGCGGTGGAATACATCGAGCAACAAACCTTAGAGGCCAAAGCAGGCAAGCCCTTTTTCTTGAGCCTTCACTACACCGCGCCGCATTGGCCATGGGAGACCCGAGACGACGCTGAAGTTTCTGCCAAGCTGGCCAATCTCTTTCATCTTGATGGTGGGAATATCCACACGTATCAACGCATGATTCAGCACATGGATGAGGGCATCGGATGGATTGTGGCGTCATTGAAAAAAAACGATCTTCTAAAAGATACCCTCATCGTCTTCACTAGCGACAATGGCGGTGAGCGTTTTTCTGATAACTGGCCGCTTGTCGGGGGAAAAATGGATCTGACTGAGGGCGGTATCCGTGTGCCATGGATCGCTCACTGGCCTGCAGTTATTCCTCGCGGCACAACCAGCCCCCAACATTGCATGACCATGGACTGGTCAGCGACCATTCTTGAGCTCGGCGGCGGTAGCGCCCACCCAGACTACCCTCTGGATGGCATCTCGCTGAGCGCTATTCTGCGTGATCCATCTCAAACCATTGAACGCCCGCTTTACTGGCGAATGAACCATCGAACCCAGCGTGCACTCAGACGGGGCGACTGGAAGTATTTAAAGGTGGATGACAACGAGTATCTATTCAACCTTAGCGTCGATGAACGCGAGCGCGCCAATTTGGCGCACCGTGAGAGCGATCGCTTCACGGCCATGAGAAAAGCCTGGATGGACTGGGACATGACGATACCGCCGATTCCTGGTGATGCCGAGGTCAGTCACAGTTACTCGGACAAAGACATGCCTCAGCGCTAGAGCCAGTTCAAAAACACAAAGAGACAAGCCAATGAACATTCGATATTTTTCAGCTGCGGCACTTTTTACCCTGAGCGCTGCCATGGTTCAAGCGCAAGCATGGCCTGAAAAACCGATCAAGCTGCTGACGCCATCGACCGCTGGCGGTCCACCCGATGCCTATGCCAGGGCTTTGGCCGATCACATGGCAAAGGCTTTGGGCCAAGCCGTGATCGTTGAAAATGTGCCAGCGGGCGGCGGCATGATCGCTGCCCAGCAAATCATGCGGGCCCCCGCAGACGGCTACACATTGCTGGTGAACACCGCTGGGATGATGACCATCACCCCCCATGCCAACCCACGCGCCCAGTACAAAGGAAGCGACTTCACGCAAATATGTCAGGGCGTAGATGCTGCCTTGGTTCTGGCTACCCATGCGCCATCAGGGCCGAAAAACTACGGTCAATTGGTTCAATGGCTCAAAGCCCAAAACCCGCCTCCCACCTACTCGTCCTACTCACCAGGCTCGCCAGCACATTTTCTCGGCTATCAGCTTTCGGAGTCATTGGGTGTCAACATGACGCACATTCCCTACAAAAGCAGCCCACCTCAGATCACCGACATGATCGGTGGTGTATCGCCCTTCGGTTTTGTACAGATCGCCACAGCAGCGCCCCATATCAAAGCTGGAAAGCTCACCGCACACGCCACCACAGGTGATAAACGGTCACCTTTGCTACCGGATGTGCCCACACTGGCCGAGCTGGGTTTGCCACAACTGACAACCTCAGTCTGGTTTGGCTTATCCGGTCCCAAAGGTCTCCCACCGGCCATCACGCAACGCCTAACGACGCTCCATCAACAAATGGTGACGACGCCAGAATTCAAAATGCGCATGACCACATCTGGGCTCAACCCCACGCCAGATATTTGTGGCACCGCCTTCATGGAAAAGATGAGCCGTGAGACAGAGCGTTGGGCACGCATCGTCAAGGCAACTGGTTTTGCGGCTGACTAAACAATCAGCTTTGGGCTTGGCACTCATACAAGAGACATCTTGCAACGATGACTGCTGAGCAGTTGGCTTGAGCGTTACTGCGGTAACGGTGACTGATAGCGAAAATATCTCACAAATGGAGTTGTGACGGATGTAGACGTTGTTGCCAATGTATTTTCGTTTGTGAGAATCTGATGGACGGTCGACCGTGTCCATGGTCGATCTAAGTCAGTTGTTATGCTCAAGCCGTTAAGTCGACTGGCAATTTCCGCTTCGAGGATGCCATCGTTGATGAACCAATCGTAGATTTGATTGACGACCTTGATTTCTTCTTCGGGGCCTGGGCGTGTCCTAGATTTTGTGTAAACGGTCTAATGACCGTAAGCAACGAACTGATAGACCGCCTGTTGGCTCCAGGGATCAATTCGGGTAACGAGTTGAAGAAAATCTGCCATGGTGGTCTTAGTTGTTGAGCTGTGACGGATGATGTGAATCCCTCCGTTTCAGAAAATACGGAGAAAGCTACGAGGACTTATAAAACTAACTCATTAGAGCCAAATGCAGTCCATCCACCATCTACAGGTAGTACTGCGCCGGTGATATAGCTAGATCTAAATGAGATTAGAAAAGCGATCGCCTCAGCAATTTCAGAGGGTTGAGCCATGCGCCCCATCGGTGTGCGATGGTTGATGCCCTCTACATCAAGAGCTCCTTTGTGCGCTAATTCGAGCACCAAATTTGTTTGTACATAACCTGGAGCGATGACATTTACTCGGATGCCCGAATGTGCCCATTCACTGGCCATTGCGCGTGTCATACCGATAATTCCCGCTTTGGCTGCGCTGTAGGCGTTGCGTGATGCAAGTCCTGTTAGGCCCGCAATGGAGCCTATGTTGACAATTGCTCCGCGTTCGTTGGACCGAGAGCCTGTAGTCTTGAGCATGTGTGTTGCCACCGCACGGCTCATCAAAAAGTTTCCGCGCAAATGCACTGCTAAGACGTGATCAAAGGCTTCAACACGTTGAGTGATGGTCGCGCCAGTCTGATCACCAATACCCGCGTTATTGACCAGTCCATCAATGTGACCGAAATACGCAACAACGGACTCAATGGCCATGTTGACGTTGGTTTCATCTGTGACATCGCAGGCAATGCCGAAGTGTTGTTCACCCAGTTCGCGTGCACGAGTCTTTACTTTTTCCTCGTGCACATCAAGCAAAGCGATACATGCGCCGTCAGATGCAAGGCGCTGGGCCGTGGCCCAGCCAATGCCATCCGCGGCGCCTGTGACGATGATTACATCTTGCACAGAGGAGATGGTGCAGGAATGATGGAGGGCGAAAAAGTTTGCTCGATCACGGGGCGCAACATGCCGTCGACACTCTTCGCACGTGCTACGTAGCTAGGCAGCAGCATTTGGTTGTCTGCTGCACGCATGGTGATGTTGCCGTAGATTGAGTCGATTTGTGCGCCACGCAATGCTTTGCTCACGTCTTCAGGTTTGACGCTTTTGGCTTTTTTGACACCTTCAAAAATAACCTGTGCACCGTTGTAGGCTTGGCCTTCGTTGTCAGTGGGTAAGCGTTTAAATTTTGTTTTCCATGCGGCAACAAATGCTTTGTTTCGTGGCGTGTCAATGTCGGCGGTGTATCCGGTGTTGCCGGGTGTACCTTCCAGTGCTTTGCCTGTGCCATTGATCATGAAGTTTTGAATCAATGAGTGGCCGATCAGTTTGGTTTTCGGAACCAAGCCAAACTCTTCCGCTTGTTTCACAAACGCAATGGCATCGCGGCCTGTTTCAGCCACCCAGATAGCTTCGACGTTAGCAGCCTTGAGTTGCGCAATGTACGGCGAAAAATCTTTGGTTCCCATGGGGACGTACAAGCTGAGTGGCACAGTTTTACCCAATGCCTCTGCAGCCTTTTTGAATGACTCGCCAGAGTCACGGCCCCACACATAGTCTGCGGCCAGAACGGCAAAAGTTTTTTCTTTTAAATTTTTAGACCACTCGTTGATCATGGCGATGTCGATCGCATCAGAGTGGTTGGTACGGAAACTACGAGGCTTGCAAGTGTCTCCTGTCAGTTTGTCCGACTTGCTGGCTACTGAAAAATAAGCCGCATCCCAACGATCTAAGTTTTGAGCAATGGCCAATGAGATGGATGATGGAATGGAGCCGATGAGCAAATTATTACCATCGCGGGCTAGCTTCTCTGCAACGCGGCGACCTGCATCAGGTGTGCCTTCATCGTCGCCTTCTTGTACCTCGACTTTGCGGCCATCAACGCCACCTTTGGCATTGGCTTCTTCGATGGCGAACTTAACCGCACGCATGACCTCTTCACCTTGCTCGGCAAACACCCCTGATTTGGATGACAGCAAGCCGATTTTCACAGGCTCTTTGCCTTGTGCGAGAGCGCTCAAGGGTAGAGCGGCAATCAACGTTGCGCTTATTAAGGCACTTTGCAGAGTTTTTATTTTGAACATGGTTGTCTCCTGTTATTGAAAGTATCGGATGCGGTCCGATGGCCGTGTTTAAAAATCAAACCATCACGTGAGCTTCGAGGTCGTTCAGTCCTTCGCGTGAATTCACGACGTGGCCTTCTGCCACAACTGAGCCCTTGGCCATGGCGTAGTAGCGGTGTGCCACGCGAGCAACGAGGCTCATGTTTTGTTCAATCAACAGCAGTGCCGTCCCTTGGTCGGCGACTTGGTTGAAGATCGTGGCTAGCTGGTCCACGATGACGGGCGCTAGGCCCTCTGTGGGCTCATCTAACAAGATGAGTGAAGGGTTCGCCATCAAAGCGCGTCCAACGGCCAACATTTGCTGTTGTCCACCGGAAAGTGCTGTGCCTGGCGTGTGCGCACGTTCTTGCAAGATGGGAAAGAGTTTGTAGATTTCCGCTACATTCCACGGACCTTTGCGACCGACGGCAGCGCCGAGATTCAAGTTTTCTTCTACGCTCAGGTTAGCCACAATGCGGCGTCCTTGAGGGACCACCACTACGCCATGTTGTGCGGCTTGGTAAGTGCGGGGGCGAGGTAGCAACGTGTCATTCACTGCCACCGAACCGCTGCGCAAGCTGGCCAAACCGAGAATGGTGTTGACGACGGTCGTTTTCCCCACACCGTTTCGACCGATGAGTGCCACGCGTTCGCCAGGATTCACGTGCAGGCTCAAGTCATGCAAGATGTGTGCAGCACCGTAGACGGCATTCACTTTTTCAAGTTTCAGTAAGGCACTCATGCGGCGCTCCCCAAATAAGCTTCGCGCACACGCGCATCCGTGCGCACCTCAGCGGGTGTGCCGCTGGCAATGACGCGTCCTAGCTCGAACACGGTGACGACATCAGAGATTCCAAACACCACATCCATGTCGTGCTCTACCAGAAGCACCGAGACATCCCAACGTGAGGTCAACGCCTTCAAGTGGTGTGCCAAGTCGAGAGATTCTTTGACAGACAGTCCCGCCATCGGTTCATCCAATAGCAATACGCTAGGACGACCAACCAGCGCCAAGGCCAAGTCGAGACGTCGTTGTTCGCCGTAGCCCAAGTCTTCGGCCGTGGTGTTGGCCATAGGAAGCAACTCCAACTCTTTGAGTACTGCATCTGCATCGGCCCCAGAGTCGCTCACCCCCATCTTGTGTGAGGCGAGCTCGACTTGTTGACGCACAGACATTTGTCCAAAAATACTGGTGCGTTGAAAGCTGCGCGACAAACCGCGCATGCGGCGTTCGACAACACCCATGTCGCTGACATCGATACCGCCCAAGGTGACTTTGCCTCGCGTCAGACGACGACGTCCTGTGATGGCGTCAATCACTGTTGATTTGCCTGCCCCGTTGGGGCCAATCAGTCCGCGAATTTGTCCTTTGGTCAGGGTGAGTGAGACCCCATCCACTGCCTTAACACCGCCATAGTGAATGGCCACGTCTTCAGCTTGCAATACATAGTCGTTCATTTTGAATTCCTCTCAGTGCCCAGCCGACGCGCGGTAGGTTGGGGCTTTTTGTCCCGTGATCAAGCGTGTCAATGCGCCTGCAATGCCAGTCGGCGAATACACAATCACGGTGATGAGTGCCACACCAAAAATCGCCATCCAGTGGTTGGCGTAGTCGCCCAAGATGTCTTTGGCCAAGAAATACACCACAGCACCCAACGCTGGTCCCCACAAAGCTTTGTAGCCACCAACCACGACCATCATGAGCGCCACACCAGACAAACTCCAGTGCAAGTTTTCAGGGGACACAAAACCGGTGTTGAGTGCGGATAACAATCCAGCCACACCTGTGACGACCGCTGACAAGGCATAGATGGCCGCACGCGGTATGACGGTGCGTATACCAATGAAGCGAGCACGCTCTTCGTTGTCTCGTACCGCTTCGGTAATACTGCCAAAACGGCTGTTTAACAACACACCCAGCAAAGCCAAGATCACTACCAAGGTGACCCAGCTCAGCAAAAATATATGGGCTGGCGTGAGCAACATGGACAGTGGCATGCCAAATAAAGTCGATGGCCAGTCGATGTTCATGCCGTCAGCACCACCGGTGAGTCCACGTGAGCGCGAGACCGTCAAGTACGCCATTTGTCCAACGGCCAAGGTCAACATGCCAAAGGCTACGCCTGGTACGCGAACCATGACCAATCCCATCAAAAATGCAACGACAACCACGGCCAAAAGTGTGAACACGATGGCCGCTTCTGCCGACATGATCTGAAGCTGCAGCAAGATGCCAATGACATAGCCAGTGGCACCAAAAAACAAAGCATGTCCAAAGCTGACCATGCCGTTTTGACGCAGCAAGATACCCACACCAATGGCAAACACCGCATACACAATGGCTTGGGTGAGCAGTGACAAAACAGTTCCAGAAGTCACCAACAGCGTGATCGCACCACCTAGTGCAAGAGCGATGGCAGACACACTGCCTATTCGTTGAAACGACATGAAAAATCCTTTCCGTGACTTAAGTGCGGCTACCTGCAAAACCTGCAGGTTTCCAAATCAAGATGCCCACCATCAACACGAAGGGCAGCAGCACGGCTTCATCTGGCAGGTATACGGCGCCTAGCGCTTGAACCATGCCCAAAACCATTGCGGCAACAAATGCACCAGCAAGAGAGCCCAAACCGCCGACGACCACGACCACAAAAGAATCAATGATCACGTCGCTACTCATCGAGGGGGAGAGTGACAAAAAGGGCGCAGCGACAACACCTGCGAGTCCAGCCAAGGCTGTTCCTAAGCCGACGACGCCAGCGCTTAAGGCATCTGTGTTGACGCCTTGCATGGCTGTTGTTATAGGGTCCGTACTGGCCGCACGTACGAATAAACCAATTTTTGAGAAACGCAGCCACAGGCTGAGACCCAAGGCCACCAGCGCACCGACGGCAATCACTGCCAAGCGGTAGGCGGGTACGGGCGTCCCTAACAAATCAAGCGTCATGTTGAGTGCTTCGGGTGCAGCGACTGATAAATTGCTTTTGCCCCAAACGGTTTGCACAAAGTCTTCAATGACTAGCAACAAACCAAAGGTGACCAGCACCACGCTGAGTGGGTCACGGTCTTGCATCAATCGAAAACCATACCGGTCAAGTAGCACACCTAAGAGCGCCATGATGGCAGGCGCTGCAATAAGCGCCACCCAAAAGTTACTGTGCGATGCGATGGAATAGCCAATGTAAGCACCGAGCATGTAAAGCGAGCCGTGTGCAAAGTTCACGACGCGTCGCAAACCGTAAATCAAAGCGAGGCCCGAGCACATGACGATCAGCAATGCGCCGTAGACCAAACCATTGAATAAGTTGATCGTCAACATGTTTTGACTCCTTGTGTGACGTGGGGCATGTCAACAGCTTTGATCAAGCGTGTTTCTTGTGCGGTGATCAAGTGGCCAGAGGCCGCTAAGTAAGCTGGAAAATCTGGGTGGGTGTCACGTGCATTGCAGCGACGCTCGTAGTCCGCTAGGTTTTCATAGGCCCACAAGTGAATGAATTGATTTTGTGGACCCACTAAGCTGGTGTAAAAAGCGACCGGATGACCGAGCGTGTCCATCAACACGGGCATGGCCAAGCGGTTGAAGACCTCTAAAAATTCAGGCATTTTTCGCAAAGCAATGGTGTAGATCCGGTGGTCGATGAGGGGCTTGCTGAGGTAGCTCATGCTTTCACTCCTGCCTTGTCGGCGATGTGATTGCCGGTGATAAAACCAAAGGTCATGTTGGGGCCGTGTGTGATGCCTGCCGCAGGGTAGTTGCCGCCCATGATGCTGGCGCGGTCGTTGCCCACGGCGTACAAGCCGCCAATGGCAGATCCATCTTCTTTGAGCACTTCACCCACCACGCTGGTTTGAATGCCGTCGAAGGTGCCCAAATCGCCCATGATGACCTTGACCGCATAGAACGGGCCAGTTTGTACCGGTGCGACACATGGGTTGGGTGTGTTTTCGGGGTCTGCCAAGTAGCGGTTGAAGGTGGTGGTCCCTCGGCCAAATTCCGTGTCTTCGCCTTTCATGGCGCCTACGTTGTAGTCGCGTACGGTTTGCTCTAAGCCGGAAGGATCAAGGCCTGCGTTTTGGGCCAACTCTGCCAAGGTTTTGCCTTGGATGAGGTAGCCATTGCGCAGGAATCGGCCAATGGGCATAGGCGCAGGTTTGACAAAACCAATGCCGTATTTGCCAAGCGTGGTTTTGTCGCACACCAGCCACATGGCCGTGTCTTTTTGGCCCTCGCAGGCTCGAATCAAATCAGCGCCTACATCGTGGTACGAGTTGCTTTCGTTGGTGAACCGCTTGCCATTTTTTAGCACGCCGATGATGCCTGGTTTGTAGCGGTCCAGCAGGTGTGGAAACACGCCAAACTCACCATTGGCATAAGGCACATACGACACAGGCATCCAAGCTGCTGCGTCTTTGAAACGAATCTCAACTTTCCCTCCCACGGCTTCCGCCATGTTCACGCCGTCGCCGGTGTTACTGGTCGGTGTGGGGGATAAATGCTTACCACCGCGTTGCAAATGTGGGTAAGCCTTTGCGATGCGTTTGACATCGTGCGGGAAGCCGCCGCAAGCCAAGACCACGCCATGACGTGCGGTGATGTGGCGGTCACCGCCTTCACCCCCCGCACGAACGCCCGTGGCGTGGTTGCTCTTCATCAAAATTTCTTTGACGGGGCTATTGGTCAAGATGGGAATGTTCAAGTCCAACGCAGATTTCGCGAGGCGTGCTGCCAATGCGTTGCCGCTGGTGACGTTGATGCCGCGCTGGTACAGCACCAATTCTTTGATGTGTGTCACCAAACGTTTGGCCACGTAGATGAACGATGTCAAAGATTTGGTGGCTTGAAAGAAGTGCTTCAAATCGGCGTTTGACGAGTTGAACATCATGCCAATGAAGGTGATGGTTTTGAGTGGGGGCTTCAAACGCGGCATGTCTTTGCCCAAACCACGAATGTCAAACGGCGCAGCCAAGATCGAGCGACCAACATCCACACCACCTGCGACGGTGGGGTGGTAGTCGGGGTACAAGGTGGGCACGAATTTCATGTCGGTTTCGCGCTCAAAAAATTCCACCATCTTGGGACCGTTTTCGATGAAGGCATCCACTGCAGCGGCATCAAAGTAGTTGCCGGTTTCTTGCATCATGTAGGTGCGCACAGCCTCGCGTGTGTCGCTTGGGTTTTGCTTGCGGCCATGTGGGTTGAGTGGAATCCACAACACCCCCCCGGACAGTGCCGTGGTGCCACCGAAGACAGGCTCTTTTTCGAGCACCACCACATCGAGACCGCGTTTCTTGGCTGTGATCGCAGCAGACAAGCCTGCCGCCCCTGATCCCACCACAATCACATCGCATTCAAAGTTCAGAGACATTGGGTATTCCTCATTTATGGGTTCTGTAGGGTTTTGTTAAATCCAGGGCGAGGCACCATGTCCATCAACATGGATGACATGCCGCCATCCACCACCAACTCGGCTGCGTTCACATAGGCTGCGCGTGGGCTCGCTAAAAATGCGGCGACATCTGCAATGTCTTGTGGTTCACCCACACGTCGGCTTGCTGTGACAGCGGCACGTTTGGCTTCAAAACCGGGCTCTTCGTAAAACTTGGCGGACAACGGAGTGCGAATCATGCCGGGGCAAATGGCATTGCTGCGTACGCCTTGTGAGCCCCATTCCACGGCCATTTGGCGTGACATGAGCAGCACGCCCGCTTTGCTGGCGCTGTAGGCACCGCTCCCAGTTTGTGGGAACAAACTGGCGATGGATGCGATGTGTACCAATGCGCCTACGCCGGCTTCACGCATAGGTCCAGAGAAAGTGCGTGCGCACAGCAAATAACCTGTGAGGTTGACGTTCAGGACATGACTCCAATCATCTAGGGTCACGGTATCCAAACCGCCTGAGCGGAGCAGTCCTGCGTTGTTGATCAGGGCGTAACAGGTCCCTAACTCCGTTGCTACGCGCGCAGCGGCAGCTTTGACTTGTGCTTCGTTGGTCGTGTCGCATTCAATCGCGATGGCGTTCACACCTTGAGATTTGAGTTGGTTAGCCACGGCTTGTGAGCCTTCGAGGTTGCGGTCGAGTAGAGCGACCTTTGCGCCTGCGTCTGCAAGCGCTTGTGCAATTCCTGCACCAATGCCACTTGCTGCGCCAGTGACAACGCACACACGCTCTTGCAATCCCAGCCAATGTTTTTGTTTGTTCATCGTCAGCACCTGTTGAAGTGCAGGTAGTGTGTGTGTGTTGCTTCTTTTTAAACTTGACTAATCCTGCAGTCACTAGGACAATTCGTGCATTGATACCTAGGACTAACCCTGATGAAAAGCTCAATCCCACGCTATGGCCTGTATGGTGACTTGGAAAAAAGCGGGTGGAGTAACTCGTTCCAGTTTGAGTGGATTCCTGTGCGATCCTCGCCTTATAACTATGACATTCGGCCACATACCCATGATGCTTTGATTCAAATTTTGTACCTCACGCAAGGCGAAGGTGAGGTGCTCATCAATGATGCGCGCTACAAAATCGTCAGCCCTGCCTTGATCTTGTTACCTGCCCAAAACGTGCATGGTTTCCAATTCAGTCCGAACGTTGACGGGCCTGTGGTGACGGCATCACAAAAAACATTGGAGTCCATGGCCGCAGTGGTCATGCCCGAGTTGCTGCCGGTGTTACGTAAGCCGGCTGTTTTGCAATTGGATGAATCTAGCCGTCATGCAGAAGCGTTGATGCCTTTGTTTTTAGGCATTGAACGCGAATGGCGTGTGCATGCAGTGGGGCAAGTGGCTGCGGGCATGTCGTTGGTGATCGCCTTGCTGGTGCAAGTTGCCCGCTTGAGTAATGTGTTGGAACCTGCACCTATGGCGCACAACTCACGCAAAGCTCAACAAATTGAAAAATTTCGCTCCTTGGTGGATGAGCATTTTCGTGAGCGTAGGCCCATCGAAGACTATGCGAGTGAAATGGGCTTGACCGCAGGCCACCTCACACGCTTATGCAGAGAGGTCTTGAATGTGTCGAGCCAAGATCTTGTGAATGAGCGCATCTTGCACGAAGCCCAACGAGAGCTGGTTTATTCGGTCGATGGCATTAAACAAATCGCCAATTTGTTGGGGTTTTTAGATGAAGCGTATTTCACGAGATTTTTTAAAAAACATACGGGTACAACGCCCACTGCGTTTCGTGCTCAAGCCATGAAGTCGATGAAATTAATTTCGAATGAGGAAATGGGCACTCTTTGAAAGACGCCCAATTATGTGCAAAAGACTCGGCGAGGTTCGCTCGCCTCAAGTGAATTCTGAAGCTCGACCGCTTACGCCTGCGGGGCTTGGTAGGTGCGCGAGACGAGTTCATATTGGCAGCAACGGTGCAAAACTTGAGAAACCCGTTTTCTCCAATGAGGTCTTCAGGTTTTTTGTAACCCGCCAACAGACGGTCTATCAATTCGTTGCTTAAAGCCGCCCTACACAAGGGTTCGGAAAATCTTGGTCGTCAAAAAATCAATCAAGCTTTTTGATGCTGGCGTGAGTTCTTGGTGCGAGCGAAAGCAAATTACAAACCGGCGTTTTGCCCAGCTGTCGGTCAAGGCAATCGTTTTGACCAACTGATTCGCCACATAGATCTGTCCCACTTCACGTGGCACGATGCTGACGCCTAAGCCCGCTGTGACAACGCGAAATGCTGAATCGAAATTAGAAACAACGGCACGAAAAACCAAGCGTTTGCCCGCTTGGGCTGCCACACGCGACAGCATGGTGCTGACCGCCGTCGAAGGTGGAAGCCCTACATGAGAAAACGCCAGACTTTCCTCAAAGCTGATGCGCTTCTTTTTGGCAAGGGCGTGGCCCACGGGCACCGCCAACACCAATTCATCGGTGCGATAGGGCCGACTGGCCAAACCATTCAAATCAATGTTTTCCCAGCAAATGCCCAGTTGGGCTTGTCCATCACGCACGGCTTGAACGATGTCTCTGGAAATTTTTTCCTCAATATCCACCTGTATTTGCTCGTGCTCAGGCAGCAGCATGAAGGCAGACACCTCGTCCAACAGCGACTCGGCAATGGCGGATGCACTGGCCACCAAGCGGACATGCCCTTGAATTCCTTTTTTAAAGGCCGCTAAATCAGCCTCGGCCTTGGACATGGTGAACATCACTGCGCGTGCGTGCTCCAACATCGCTTGCCCCTCGGGCGTTGGCTTGGCGCCACTGCGGTGACGCACCAAGAGCTGCGCCCCGCATGAAGCCTCCAAACTCGCCAGCCTTTTGCTGACCGCAGAAGGTTCGATGTGTTCTTGCTCGGCGGCACTTTTGAGATTGCCCGTTTCACACACAGCGACAAACAAACGAAGGCTTTTGAGATCGATATTTCGCATCGGGGTAACCCTTTGTCAAAGTTCCATTCAGGAATTTTAATTGCGAAAAATTACCATTTGAGTTCTTTGAAAGAACCTTCGAGAATTCTCCGCACCTGATACGAAAGATGGATATGACGAACTACCCAAGTCAAGCGGTGATCCGCGAAGTTGGACTGCGCGATGGTTTGCAAAGCATTCAAACCATTTTGTCAACGGAGAAAAAAATGGCGTGGGTGCGACGTGCCTACGAAGCTGGGCAAAAAGAAATTGAAGTGGGCTCATTCGTTCCGCCCAAACTGTTGCCTCAGCTCGCCGATACCGCCGAAGTGCTGGCCTTTGCCAAAACTTTGCCGGGTCTGTTTGCCTCTGTGCTGATCCCCAACTTGAAAGGCGCTGAGCGGGCCTTGGAAGGCAATGCCGATCTGATGATCTTGCCCCTGTCTGCCAGTCACGAACACAGCTTGGCGAACCTGCGAAAAACACCGGACGATGTGGTGGATGAAATGCGCCGCATTCGCGCCGCACGCGACAGCTCGGGCAAAAAAACATTGATTGAAGGCGGCGTTGGTACCGCCTTTGGTTGCACCATTCAAGGCCATGTGGATCCCAACGAGGTGTTGCGATTGATGCAGGCGCTGCTCGATGCCGGCGCCGACCGTGTCAGCCTGGCCGACACGGTGGGCTATGCCGATCCGTTGTCGGTGAGCCGATTGTTTGAAAAGGCTTTGAAGCTCGCGGGCGACAAGTTTTGGTGCGGGCATTTCCATGACACGCGTGGCTTGGCACTGGCCAATGTCTTTGCCTCGCTTCAGCTTGGCGTCTCTCGGTTTGATGCCTCGTTGGCGGGCATCGGTGGCTGCCCGCATGCGCCTGGCGCCAGTGGCAACGCATCGAGTGAAGACTTGGCGTTCATGCTGCAAGCCATGGGCGTGGACTGTGGCATTGACCTGAACCAGCTTTTGGCATTGCGTCAATCCGTCACGCAATGGCTCAGCGGAGAAGCCACACACGGTGCGCTTTGGAAATCAGGCCTGCCCAAAACCATGCGTTGAACCCATTGTTAGAAACGAAAGACATTCATGCAAATAGAAAAAAATGGTCTACCCCTTGAGGGTGTGCGCGTGATCGAGTTCACCCACATGGTGATGGGCCCCACCTGCGGCATGATCCTGGCCGATTTAGGGGCCGAGGTCATCAAAATTGAACCACCCGAAGGCGACAAAACACGAAAGCTGCCAGGGCTTGGTATGGGTTTTTTCCGCACCTTCAACCGAAACAAAAAAAGCGTGGTGTTGGATGTGCACACCCCCAGTGGCTTGGCGTCGATCAAGTCTTTGATTGAGCAGTCCGATGTGATCTTGGAGAACTTTCGCCCAGGCTTAATGGAAAAGCTCGGGCTCGGGTACACCGCCGTCAAAACGATGAATCCGCGCATCATCTATGTGTCGCACAAAGGCTTTCTGCCGGGGCCTTATGAAAACCGTTTGGCGCTGGATGAAGTCGTGCAAAACATGGCGGGCTTGACCTACATGACCGGGCCCATAGGCCGCCCTTTGCGTGCAGGCACATCGGTCAACGACATCATGGGGGGCATGTTCGGTGCGATTGGCGTGCTTGCCGCACTGCGCGAGCGTGACCGCACCGGCGAAGGGCAAGAAATACAAAGCGCCTTGTTTGAAAACTGCTGCTTTCTTTCGGCACAACACATGGCGCAAGCCGAAATGAGTGGCGAGATTCCACCGCCATTTCCTTCACGCGTTTCTGCTTGGAGTGTGTACGACACATTTGAAGTCGCAGAGGGTCAACAGTTGTTCATCGGTGCCGTCAGTGACAAGCAATTTCAAACGCTGTGTGACGTCATCCATCGGCCCGACTTGGCCAATGACCCAGCTCTTGCCACGAATGCGCAACGCGTCGAGGTGCGACCGAGTCTTGTTGCAAAACTGGCAGACAGTGTGCGTCATTTTGAAATTGAAGACTTGTGCCAAAAGCTAGAGCGCGCTGGTTTGCCCTACGCCAAAGTGGTTCGCCCCGACCAACTGCTGCAAGACGAACATTTGCTTCGCAGTGGTGGTTTGGTCCCCATCCAAACGGAGACGAATGAAACCGCCAACGCGGTGCTCTTACCGCTGACGATGGGTGGACGCAGACCGGGCGTTCGCAGGCCCTTACCCAAAATTGGCGAGCACACGCAAGAAGTGATGAATGCATTGAACCCTTAACAAATTCACCATTCACAACAGGAGACATGGATGACAAAAAATATCCAACACCGTTTGAAAGCAGCCGTCGCTTGCTGGGTGCTTGCCGCAGCAGCGCACGCCCAAAATGCGCCCATGCGCATCATCCTTCCCGTAGGTCCAGGAGCGGGTGTCGACTCGATTGTGCGCACCGCACAAAATGCACTCGCCAAACACCTCAACCAGCCCGTCGTGATCGACAACTTGCCGGGTGCTGGCGGCGTGCCCGGTACGTCAGCGCTGATCAACGCCGCACCCGATGGCAACACGATTGCCTTTGTTTCCAACAATCACGCGGTCAACCCCAGCGTTTTCAAAAAGTTGCCGTATGACAGCTTGAATGACATCACGCCCATCAGCGTGGTGGGCGGGTCACCGTTTGTGTTGGTGGTCAATCCTCAAAAACTGAATGTGTCAAACGCCAAAGAACTTGCGGCGGCTTTGAAGGCCAAGCCTACAGATTTCAACTACGCATCGTCTGGCAACGGCACCATCATCCATTTGGGTGGCGCCATGTTTGTGGATGCCGTGGGTGTGCCTTTGATGCATATTCCCTACAAAGGCATGGGGCCCATGCTGACTGACATGATGGGCGGCCAAGTCGACATGGGCGTGGCCGCTGTCGCGGCGGTACAAGGCCAATTGAAGAGCGGCGCTTTGCGTGCCATTGGTGTGATGCACAAATCGAGAATTGCGTCATTGCCTAACTTGCCAACGCTTGCAGAGCAAGGTTTTCCAGAGGTCGACGTTGCCGGTTGGTTTGCCGTGATTGGCCCAGCCAAACTGCCAGCGAGCCAAGTCAAGCGCATTCACGAGGCGGTGGTCGCCGCTTTTAATGAGCCAGAAGTCAAAGCTGCCTTGGCTAAAAAAGACGATTTCATTCAACCCATGACGCCCGAAGCCTCTGCGCGATACTTAAAGTCAGAGCAAGAGCGCTACGGCAAATTGGTGGCCAAAATTGGGGTCCAAGTTGATTGAGTTGAAATAAGGGCATAAAGGCTATGAGCCATATCAAAAAAATCGCCATCGTGGGTGTGGGTGCTGTGGGGGGCGTCTTTGCGGCGTACCTCGGACATGCCCATTCAAACATTCAGCTCTCGGCCATCGCCAGAGGTGACACATTGAAAAACCTGCGGGCCCATGGTTTGATGTGGGTGGATGCACAAGGTGAAGCGCACGCCGTTCCACTGGTCGCCACCGACAACCCCGCAGATCTGGGGGCGCAAGATTTGGTGATCGTGTCGGTCAAAGGCCCTTCACTCCAAGCGATAGCCCCCACGATCAATGCCTTGCTCGCTCCACACACCGTGGTGTTGGTGGCCATGAATGGTGTGCCTTGGTGGTTCTTCGACGGGCTCAAGGGCGAGTGCGCAGGGCTGAAGCTTCGCGCGGTCGATCCTGATGGCTTGATTGCGAAAAGCATTCCGACCGCGCATGTGCTCGGCTGCGTGGTTCACTTGAGTGCGCAATCACCCACGCCTGGAAGAATCGAAAAAATCAAGGGCAACCATTTGGTGATTGGAGAGCCTAGCGGCGGCGATTCTGCGCGCGTCAATGACGTGGCCACGCTGCTGAAAAATGGCGGCTTCGACGTCAAGGTGTCGCCACACATTCAGCACGACATCTGGTTCAAGCTCTGGGGCAATATGACGATGAATCCGGTCTCTGCATTGACACGCACCACGTGCGACCAAATTTTGGACGATCCGCTGGTGAAAAATTTTTGCAGCGCCGTGATGCGCGAAGCGCAAGCCATTGGCAACCAAATGGGTTGCGTCATTGAGCAAGACCCCGAGGCTCGCCACGCAGTCACCCGAGGCTTGGGCGCATTCAAAACCTCCATGCTTCAAGACGTGGAGGCTGGAAAACCCATTGAGTTAGATGCGCTCGTGGGCGTCGTTCAAGAAATTGGCGAACACTTGCATGTCGCCACGCCCAACATCAATGCGTTGCTGGGCTTGACACGCTTAATGGCGCAAGGCAGCGGGCTTTACCCTCTAAAACACGGCACGAATTAGATAGACTGGACTTCCCACTGTGCAGTAGACAGCTCGGACCTATGCCTCATTCTGAAGTGCAGTTGAAGACTACAAAACGTAAGTGACCAAATTAAAGTCTGGATCTTCTTCGTATTTTTTAACTTCGTAGCCTAGTTTTCGCATCAAAGCGAGCATGCCAGGATTATTGGATAAGACCAAGCCATCGATCTCTTGCAAACCTTTGTCACGTGCCTCTTCCATGATGGATATCATCAACCGCGACCCAAGACCTTGGCCACCAAAATCATCAGCCACAACCAACGAAAACTCACAGCTCGCTCTATCTGGATTGGTGATGTACTGCGACATGCCAATAATCTTTTCAGATTCAAGCAACTGGCCATCGGTTGTGCGCTCTGCTGATTTTTGAATCGCGACCAATGCCATTTCTCGGTCATAGTCAATCAACGTCATGCGAGCCAGCATGAGCGGCGTTAGTTCTTTGCTGTGTGAGACAAATCTCATATACCGACTTTCTGGCGATAGGTGTTGCACAAAATCTTGCAGCATCTTTGCATCGTCAGGTCGAATGGGACGAAGTGTAAATTCGCCTCCGTTTGGCAGGGGCCATAACTGTTTATAGCGTGATGGGTAAGGGAGTATGGCTAAGTGTCCATAGTTCCGAGATTGCGATTCACCTTGCGAATGAACATGATCAATCACGATGCGTGCGTCCACGGCGATTGCTCCATCTTCATCAACGATGATTGGATTGATGTCTAGTTCACGCAATTGAGGTAACTCGCACACCATCTCGGATACACGTAGCAATATTTTTTCTAATGCATCAATGTCTACGGCACTTGCGCCGCGCCAATCGCCCAGCGTTTCGGCGACTTGTGATCGGTCGATCAAACTTCGTGCGAGAAATTGATTCAGCGGCGGAAGTTCCATCGCATGGCCACGGAACAATTCAATCATGGTTCCGCCAGAACCAAATGCGATAACGGGGCCAAAGGGTTTGTCGGTTTTTACACCAATGTAGATTTCACGCCCTCGTTTTTTGCGAGCCATTTTCTGCACAGTCACGCCGTGTATCTGCGCGTTTGGTTGAGCTCGTGCAACGGATTCCATCATGTCTTTGAAGGTGTCGCGTACACCTAGTGCATTCACAATGTTCAGCGCAACGCCATTGACATCGGATTTATGAGTGATGTTCGGTGAGTCAATTTTTAAAGCAACGGGATAGCCCAGTTGATTGGCAATCATCATGGCTTCATTCGCATTGCGCGCTTGCATGGTTTGCGTGACTGGAATATGAAAGGCGGAGAGCAGCGATTTCGATTCCATTTCCGTCAGCACATTGCGTCGCTCAGCTAACACTGTTTCTATCAATAACCGAGCGCCATCAATATCGGGTTGCTTCAGTGATGACAGAGGTGGCGGTGTTTGCTGAAGCAGCTTTTGATTGGCGTAGAAGCTTGCGATATTTCCAAAGGCATCAACAGCGGCCTCTGGTGTGCGGAAGTTCGGAATGGCTGCATTTGCTAAATTTGTGCGAGCTTGAGTCATGCTCGCGTCCCCCATCCAGCAGGTGATCAGCGGTTTACTGATGGAGGCTTTGCACTTGACCACATGTGCTGCAACTTCGGCAGGATCAGTTCCAGCTTTGGGTGAATGCAGGACTAACAATCCGTCAATATTTGGATCTCTGTTGGCTATCTCAACTGCAGCAGCGTAATGATCAGGCGTTGCTTCTTCTGAGAGGTCTATCAAATCGGTTAACGATGCATTGGTTAAAAGGTTAGGCGAGAGCTCGGCGGCTTTTTCAGAACTGAGTATTCCGAGTTGGAGTCCAATCTCACTGATCCAGTCTGCTGCCAGTACGCCAGGGCCTCCGCCATTGGTGATGATCGCTAAGCGAGAGCCAACAGGACGATAACGCGAAGCTAAACATTTCGCTGCTGAAAACAATTGCACGAACGAGCGAACGCGGACGGCTCCTGCGCGTCTTAGTGCGGCGTCAAAAACATCATCGCTGCCGACAATGGCACCGCTGTGTGTTTGTGCAGCTTGATTGCCTGCTTTTTGTCTCCCCGCTTTAAGTACAACAACGGGCTTGGCATACGCCGCTGCGCGCAGGGAGCTCATGAACCGGCGCGCATTTGAAATGCCTTCAAGGTACACCACGATGCTGTGGGTGTTGAAGTCATTGGCCATGTAATCGAGTACTTGCGACACGTCTATGGACGTGTTCGGTCCCAGAGAAACCACATTCGAGAAACCCACGTTATTCGCTTGAGCCCAGTCGAGGATGGATGCGGTGAGTGCCCCAGATTGGCAGATCAGCCCAATAGGGCCTGTTCGTGCGAGTGGGCCAATACGACTGGCATTGAGCTTGAGTCTTGGTACTTGGAAGCCTGATGAGTTCGGGCCCAGAAGTGTCATGCCATGGTGACGTGCTTGTTCGTGAAAGTTGCGCGCCTGTTGGGGAGTGAAGCCGCTACCCACAATCACAACTGCGCGACATTTCATTCGTCCTGCAATTTCTAAAGCATCAGGGACATCCGTTGGTGGTAAATCAATCAATGCGAGGTCTGCATACTGATGCGCAAAATCTGACAGACTGCCTACCGAGTTCATGTCGACCTCGCGCCACTCCGCCTGTGACGATTGTTGTGATAACCAATGTCGAACGGTTAATGCAGCATGTGGCACCTGATCAACTTGGTCTGTTGTTGTCTTTGTGAAAAGTGCAATCGATTGAGGCGAGAAGAGAGGGGAAAGGTAATGTTTGTCCATGATCGTCAGTATGTGTGCAGAACGGCAATGCACGGTTGGTCTAGCATAGTGTTCTCTTGTTACCGTTTATTTGATCTCTGACAAAAATCAAGTGATAAAGAAAAATTTATTGCATCTTCAGACAGGCGCTTCATTCTGGTGCGGCGTGGGTTTGAGTTCTAGATTGAATGTGTGTGTTGAGTTAGCCGTTAATTCGGAGTAATCTGAAACCGGTGTTTCTTTGATGGTCGATGACTGAGAGGAGAAAGCTATGCATATCTACAGATTGAACGTCATGGTCGTCGCACTCGTGCTGTGTGGGACTGGTCTTACTGCATTTGCCCGTCCAGGCGGTCCAGGTGGTGCATCGGGGCAACACATGAGTACGGAGGGGCGGGAAAATACAAATGGTCCGATGTCTGCGGATCAAGACAAAGGTCAGGCAAGAGCTGAAGATCGCATGAGTGAAGAAGGCCGTACGCACAAAAAAACAAACCCGTGAAGGAATAAGGTTGTCGTGGCGCAGTTGTATAGGTATTCGTTAAATACCGATCATGCTTTAGTCAGTCAAGTTCAGCAGCGCGGTCTCAACTGCCGCTGCTGCGACTAACGGATGCTCCATCGGAAACAAGTGCGTGCCATCAATCTTCATCACGCGTCCCTGCGTGACACGACGGCTGAAATCCAAGCCGACTTGTTTCAACTCACGCGATTGCAAGCCGCCGATCAGGGCGGCTTTGCATTTGAGCGGGTGGCGTTTGAAATAGGTTTCTAAGTGGTCGGGCAGGCCGTTGTAGATGGCGCTTTCCACGTCGCGGTCAAAGCTCAACACGCGGCGCGTGCCTTGCGCGGTTTGCTCGTCGTGCGTGCCGTAGGTCACGTAGTCTTGCAGCACTTGTGGATGCCATTTGGCAAACAGTTTTTTGTTTTTAAAGTGCGCCATCACTTCGGCTTCGCTGGCCCACGTAGTGCGGCGTTTGCGGCTGATGGCGGCGGGCGAGAACACTTCTGCACCGGGTACGCGCTTGACGGTTTTGAGCAGCTGGGCTTTCCAGCCGCCCAGCATGGGCGAGTCCAGCAGCACCACGCCTCGCACCAGCTCGGGGTGCTTGGCGGCCACCATCATGCTGAGGATGCCGCCCAATGAATGGCCGACCAAAAACACGGGGCCGTTTTGCGCAGCCAGCGGCGTGGCAAAGTCGGTCAGCTGTTGCACCAAGTGCGGCCAGTTGTCGGTGACGGGGTAGCGCGGGTCGTGGCCAAATTTTTCTACCGCTTCCACGCGAAAGCCGCGTGCGCGAATGGCGTCCAGCATGACGCGGTAGGTACAAGCGGGAAAGCTGTTGCCGTGAGCGAAAACAATGAGGGGTTGGGTCATGCCGGTCAGATGAGTTTGTCGTCTGGGGTTTGAATTTTCTTGAGTACCTGCACGCGTTGCGCGGGCTGCAGCAGTGGCGTGGCCGTGGCTGCACCGTCCCACACGGGGTCATCAATGCCGTCAAACACTTCGCGCAGTTTGACGCCCCACATGTTGTGCATCATTTGGAAGTAGGGGTTGTGCTCGTCGATGCACACCACTTTGTCGCTCTCAAACTTGTCGGCTTCGTACACCACCATGTCGAGTGGCAAGCCCACCGAGAGGTTGGATTTGAGTGTGGAGTCCATCGACACCAGCGCACACTTGGCGGCTTCGTCCAATGGCGTGTCGGGGTGCAACACGCGGTCGAGCACGGGCTTGCCGTATTTGGATTCACCAATTTGGAAGTAGGGCGTTTCCGCCGTGGCTTCGATGAAGTTGCCGGGCGAGTACACCTGAAACAAGCGCATGCCTTCGCCCGCAATTTGCCCACCAAAGATGAGCGACACATTGAAGTCCACGCCCGAGGCTTTGAGGGCCGCTGCATCGCGTTCGTGCACACGGCGAATGGCGGCGCCCAACACGCGCACGGCATCAAACATGCTCTTGGCGTTCCAGATGGTGATGGGTTCGCTCTCGGGTGTGTCTTTGAGTTGCTCGACTTGCAAAATCTCACGCACCGATTGCGAGATGGACAAATTGCCCGCCGACAACAACACCATGAAGCGGTCGCCCGGTTGCTCGTACACGATCATTTTGCGGAAGGTGCTGATTTGGTCGAGGCCCGCGTTGGTGCGCGAGTCGGACAAGAAGACGAGGCCCGCTTTGAGCTTGATACCGACGCAGTAGGTCATAAAAGTTTCTTCAGTTGATACAGAGCGTCCAACGCATCGCGTGGACTGAGTTTGTCGGGGTCGATCTCGGCCAGCTTGGCTTGCAGCGGGCTGGGGCCCACATCGTCTTGCAACGGCGGTGGGGCGAAGAGATCGACTTGAACCTTCGATGCGTCAGCTCCCGCTTCGAGCGAGGCCAGCGCATGGCGGGCATGGCTGAGTACAGCAGAAGGCATGCCAGCTAAGCGGGCCACTTGAATACCGTAGCTGCGGCTGGCGGGGCCGGGCTGAATTTCGTGCAAGAACACAATGCTGGCACCCGATTCAGCCGCGCTCACATGCACGTTCACCGCAGCGCGGTGGTTGGCAGGGAACTCGGTGAGTTCAAAGTAATGCGTGGCAAACAGCGTGAAGGCTTGGGTCTTGTCGTGCAAGTGCGTAGCAATGCCGCTGGCCAAAGCCAAGCCGTCAAAGGTGGAGGTGCCGCGGCCAATCTCGTCCATCAACACCAAGCTGTGCGGCGTGGCGGCATGCAAGATTTGCGCGGCCTCGGTCATCTCCAGCATGAAGGTCGATTGCGCATTGGCCAAATCGTCAGCCGCACCAATGCGGGTGTGGATGGCGTCAATCGGCCCCAATCGGCACACTGTGGCAGGCACATGGCTGCCAATGCTGGCCAGCAACACGATGAGGGCCACTTGGCGCATGTAGGTCGACTTACCGCCCATGTTGGGGCCGGTGATGACTTGCATGCGGTGCAGATGGCCCAGCCGCGTGTCGTTGGCAATGAAGGTTTTGGCCGCACCGCCAGCCACCACGCCATGCGTTTCGGCCAAGCGGGCTTCCACCACGGGGTGACGGCCTTGCGCGATGTCGATGCACGGTGTTTTGACAAACTCAGGCGCACACCAACCCAACGTGAGCGAGCGCTCGGCCAAGGCGCACAGCGCGTCGAGCGTGGCCACGGCTTGCGCTAAGCGGGTGAGGGCGGGCACGAAGGGCTGCAAGGTGTCGAGCAGTTGCTCAAACAAAAACTTCTCGCGGGCCAAAGCGCGTTCTTGCGCGCTGAGCGCTTTGTCTTCAAATGCTTTGAGCTCGGGCGTGATGAAGCGCTCGGCATTCTTCAAGGTTTGGCGACGCGTGTAGTCGGCGGGCACTTTGTCGATCTGGCCTTGCGTGACCTCGATGTAAAAGCCGTGCACCTTGTTGAACTGCACGCGCAAGTTGGCAATGCCGGTGCGTTCGCGTTCGCGGGCTTCGAGTTCGAGCAAGAAGCCGTCGCAGTTGTTTTGGATGGCGCGCAGCTCGTCCAAGTCAGCGTCGTAGCCATGGCCGATGACACCACCATCTCGCACCAAGACGGCGGGCTCGGGTAGCAATGCGCGCTCCAGCAATGCACCGCATTCGGGCGGTACGCACATATGTTGGGCGATCTGCACCAGCAAAGAGGGAGACAGAGCGCTCTGCGGAGGTAAAGGAGGAGCTGGCGAAGCCAGCGGGGGACACGCAGCAGAGTGCTCTGTCTCCCTCTTTGCCGAGGTCGAGGAGGTGGGAATGAGCGGCTGAATACGCAACGCCTTTTGCAGCGCTTGGCCCAGCGACACCAATTCACGCGGACGCACTTGACGCAGCGACACGCGGGCGCTGATGCGCTGCACATCGCCCGAGCCTTTGAGGGCGTCGCGCAGCACTTTGTAGCTTTGTGTGCGGTTGTCTTGCAGCGCTTCAATGGCGGCCAAGCGGTGCATGGCTTGGGTGCGGTCGCGCTCAGGCGAGAGCAGCCAGTTTTTCAGCTGGCGGCTGCCCATGCCCGTCATGCAGGTGTCGAGCAACGAGAACAAGGTGGGCGAGTCTTCGCCACGCAGGGTTTGGGTCAGCTCTAGGTTGCGGCGGGTGGTGAGCGGCAGGTCAATCAGCGCATCGTTGCGTGCCACGTACACGCCATGCACGTGCGTGAGGGCGCGGCCTTGGGTGTGTTCGGCGTAGGCCAGAAGCGCAGCGGCAGCGGCATGTGCCTTCACCACGTCTTGTGCGTTCCATGCGTTGAGGGACGCGGCTTGCAAATGCTCCAGCAGTTTGCGGCCACCTAACGCAGCATCAAACTGAAACGCGGGGCGCACTTGGGCGGGCAGGCCCAGTTGAGCGCAAAAGTTTTTCAGCTGTTGTTCAAACGCAGGACTGACTTCGGCGCTGTAAATGATTTCGCTGGGTGCCACGCGGGCAATCCAGTTGGGCAGCTCAGATGTGTCGCACTCGGCCAAATGCACCAAGCCTTGCGTGACGCTGAGCCACGCCAAGCCGCAACCGGCGCGGTCGCTTTGGTGAATGGCCAGCACATAGGCTTCGGTTTTGTCGCTGAGCAAGGCGCTGTCGGTCAGCGTGCCGGGTGTGACCACGCGCACCACTTTGCGCTCGACAGGCCCTTTGCTCGCACCCACATCGCCCACTTGCTCGCAAATCGCCACACTTTCGCCGAGTTTGATGAGGCGTGAGAGGTAGGTTTCTAGCGAGTGAAACGGCACACCGGCCATCACCACGGGCTCGCCGTTGGACTGGCCGCGCTGCGTGAGCGTGATGTCGAGCAGGCGTGTGACCTTCTCAGCATCGGCAAAGAACAACTCGTAAAAGTCGCCCATGCGGTAAAACAACAGCGTCTCGGGGTGGTCCGCTTTGAGCCCCAAGTACTGCTGCATCATGGGGGTGTGCCCAGACAAATCACGCATCGCAGTGCCTGCCAGAAATCGGTAAAGAGGGTTACAGCGGCGCGTCTGGCGCTTGGCGTGACAGGCTCAAGGTCTTGGCCGCTGTGCTGGCGGCACGCTTGTCGTCTGCGCCTGCAAACTTGGAGTACTTGGCCGTGATGGGAACCAACTGTGCATAGATGCGGGGAGGCGCGGCCAAGCACTCTTCGTGCTCAAGGTAAGGGCCTTCGCCGGTGAAGTTGCTCACCAAGCCACCGGCTTCGGTGATCAACAACGCGCCTGCGGCCATGTCCCAAGGCTTCAAGCCGAGTTCAAAGAAACCATCGCTAAAGCCTGCGGCCACGTAGGCCAAGTCAAGTGCCGCTGCGCCGGGGCGGCGCAGGCCAGCCGTGCGTTGCATCACATCGCCCATGAGGGTGAGGTATTTGTTGAAGTCGTCACCGGGGCGGAACGGAAAGCCCGTGGCCAGCAAACATTCTTCCAAGCGGGTGCGCTTGCTCACGCGGATGCGGCGGTCGTTCATGAACGCGCCACGGCCTTTGGTGGCGGTGAACAGGTCGTTGCGGGTGGGGTCGTAAATGACGGCTTGCTCTAAGCGGCCTTGCACTTGCAAAGCAATGCTCACGCAGTAGTAGGGGAAGCCGTGGATGAAGTTGGTCGTGCCGTCCAATGGATCGATGATCCAGATGTGGTCTGCGTTGGGGTTGCCATGCATGGTGCCTGACTCTTCGGCCAAGATGCCGTGGTCGGGGTAGGCGGTGAGCAGGGTCTCGATGATGATGCGTTCGCTGTTTTGGTCAACTTCGGTCACAAAGTCGTTCACTTGCTTCTGTGAAATACGCACAGCTTCCACGTCGAGCGCGGCGCGGTTGATGATGGCGCCTGCGGCGCGTGCAGCCTTGACGGCCACGTTGAGCATGGGGTGTACAGAAGAAGAGGACGACATAGATTGTGTGAAGAGCTGGCCTTGGCAGACCGAAGATGAACGTCCGGCGATGCGGGCGGCGACAATGGCGCAGATTTTACGCGCTAAGACTGACAAAACCATTTATGAAAACTCGCTTCATCCTAATAAACACCAGCCATGCCGGCAATGTGGGCGCCACGGCCCGCGCCATGAAGGTGATGGGGTTCACCGATTTGGTGCTGGTTGCGCCCCGCTGGGACAACGTGCTGCGCCGTGAAGAAACCATTCAGCGTGCCAGCGGTGCCCTAGACGTGTTGGCCAACGCCCGCGTGGTGGCCACGTTGGATGATGCGATCGATGGCCTGCACCACCTGTGCGCCACGGCCATGACACCGCGTGACTTTGGCCCGCCCACGCTGGAGCCCCGCCCGCACTTTGCCGCCTTGGCCGCCGAGCACGCGCATGACCCAGACTTTGGCGTGGGTTTTTTGTTTGGCTCTGAGCGCTTTGGCATGCGCAATGAAGATGTGTACCGCTGCCACACGTGCCTGCGTATTCCGACCAACCCCCAATTCGGTTCGCTCAACTTAGGCGCTGCCGTGCAAGTGTTGGCCTATGACTGGCGCGAAGCGATAGGAGGCTTGGCCAGCATGTCGCAAGAGGTGATGGATGCTGCATCGATGCAGGATGTGGCTTCGCTCAAAGCAGCCACGGCTGCCACACTTGGTAGCGGTGCTGGCCGTGATATCGACAGCGGTGCAGGCTTGGCCGATGCCCAACAGCTTGCAGGCTTGCTCGACCACTGGCAGCAGTCGCTCACCGACATTGGTTTTTTAGATCCAGAAGCGCCTAAAAAACTCATGCCGCGCTTGAACCAGTTGTTCAACCGCGCGCAGGTGACGCAAGAAGAAATTCACATCTTGCGCGGCATTGCCAAAACCATGTCGCAAGTGGCCAAAGCTGCGGACCGAAAACAAGCCTAAAAATGCAGCCCCAAAAGCATCTATTCGGACAACGATAATCAAGCCACTATGTTTTCACGCCTACGCTCTGACGTTCAATGCATCTTGGACCGCGACCCCGCCGCTCGAAGCCGCTGGGAAGTGCTGACTTGCTACCCCGGTTTGCATGCGGTGCTGTTGCACCGCTTGGCGCACGGCTTTTGGAACATGGGCCTCAAGTGGTTGGGTCGTTTCATTTCGCACATCTCGCGTTGGTTCACCGGCATTGAAATTCACCCCGCCGCCAAGATTGGGGACCGTGTTTTCTTCGACCACGCCATGGGCGTGGTGGTGGGCGAGACCGCCGAAATTGGCGACGGTTGCACGATTTACCAAGGCGTGACCTTGGGGGGCACCTCACTCTACAAAGGTGAGAAACGCCACCCCACGCTGGGCAAAGACGTGGTGATTGGCGCAGGCGCCAAAGTGTTGGGCGGCTTCACCGTGGGCGATGGCGCCAAAGTCGGCAGCAATGCGGTGGTGACCAAGCCCGTGCCTGCGGGCGCCACGGCGGTGGGCAACCCTGCACGCATCATCCAAGCTGAGACCGATGCAAAACACCAAGAGGTCAAACGTGAAGAAGCCGCCTCCAAGATGGGTTTCTCAGCCTACGGCGTGACCCAAAACGACGACCCTGTGAGCCAAGCCATGCGCGGCTTGATTGACAACGCTTCGTCTCAAGAACACCAAATTGCTTTGCTGTGGAAAGCGGTTGAGCAGCTGTCAGCTGGTCAAGCCAAATCCGATTTCGTCCCAAGCGATGCCGCACGCCAAGAGCATTTCGAAGCGGCGCGTATCAACCAACTGTTGGATTGAGCATGCAATTTTTAAATGTTTATCCCAAGCTTTTATGGGCAACTTTGAACGCTGAAGGCGTGTTTGAAGGGCAGTTCACCTTCAACCTTGAGCAATACGGCTTGCAACTCAGCGACACGGTCTGCGACGTCACCATTTCAGAAAATCCCGTGATGTTTGGGCAGTGGAAGATTTTGGTCAAACCCATGTTTGATGTGGAGATGCCTCACTTTGACCAATTTGTGGAGACCTTGAATCACTATGTGTTTGAAGTGTTGCATTTCACCCCCAGTCGCAGTGCGCGTGGCAAAGATTTGCCCAATGTGAAATTGTTTTTCAACGACATTTACTTTGACATGTCAGGGGCTCAGCCTGTTGTTCAAAAAATAGCAGGTGCTCCTGCCAACAAGTAAGAAAGCCCGCTGTTCTAGCGGGCTTTAAAGTTTTGAACGCATCGTTTTAAACGCGTTTAGATCGAATAGCGGTTTTAGGTCGCCAGCCTTTGCAAAAGGCATCACGCGTTTCCATGTACGGTCCGCCAATCAAATCGATGCAATAAGGCACGGCGGCAAAAATACCGTCCACTACTTGCTTGCCATCGGCGTCTTTCAACCCCCCCAAGGTTTCTTGGATGGACTTGGGTTGGCCGGGAAGGTTGATGATCAGGCACTCATCGCGAATCACCGCCACTTGGCGTGACAGGATGGCGGTGGGCACAAACTTCAAACTCACTTGGCGCATTTGCTCGCCAAAGCCTGGCATTTCTTTGTGGGCCACGGCCAAGGTGGCCTCGGGTGTGACATCGCGTTTGGCGGGGCCAGTGCCGCCCGTGGTGAGCACCAAGTTGCAACCCGCATTGACCAGTTCTATCAGCGTTTGGCTGATGGTGGCTTGCTCGTCGGGGATGAGGCGCTCGACGTAGTCAATTGGGTTGTACAAAGCGTGGTCTAGCCAGTCGCGCAGGGCGGGCAAGCCTTTGTCTTCATACGTGCCGCTGGATGCACGGTCGCTGATGGACACGATGCCGACCTTGATGGTGTCGCAACGGGCATCGGGGGTGGGCAAAGTGGTGTCGCTCATGGTTTGTAGACCTCGTCGTCCGCTTCAGGCGTGTGCTGCACATCTTCGGCTTGGTTTAGATGTTCTTTGACAAGTTGAAAAATTTCGCGGTATGAACGGCTTTGACGCGGCAGCAAACCTTTGGCGATGTCGGCCTTGGTGGTGGCATCGTCTTTACGGGCTTGACGTACCAGGGCGCGTAGCTGTTGGCTGTCGGTGTTGGGGTATTCGTTCATCCACTCTTGCACGGCACTGTCGTCTGCCATCAGACGGTCACGCCAACTCTCGGTCAAGTGCAGGGCCAAGGTGTCTTTGGTGCTGCCCATGCGCTGCTCGTTGAGCGCGTCTTTGACGGCTTCAATGGATTCCTCGCTGAGTTTGCGCATGAGTTTGCCCACGTACTGCATTTGACGGCGTTTGCCTTCAAAGTTGGTGATGCGGCGGGCTTCGGCCAGTGCTTCGCGCAACTGGTCGGTCATGTGGCCTTGGGTGTTCAGGCGTTCGATCAACTCGTTGCGCAAGGTCAGCAATTCGACACCGAGGTCTTGGCGGTCGTCGCTGTCTTTTTTGCGGTCGGTGCGACTGAGGCCTTCGGTGCCTTTAAGTTCAGCTTTGAGTTCGAGGTCGAGTTCGCTGCCTTCAGCCACAAACTGGCCTCGGACAAAGTAACCTTTTTTGGGTTTACGTGACATAAATTGGGGAGCTTTAAATAGGTCGGTTTGCCCTTCAACACAAAGGGCGAACACAGTGACAAGTATCATAGCCGCCGATATGACCAAAGCCTCCAAAACCCAAGCCCCTTCCCACACGCCTGCCCAAGGTTTCAGCTACAGCCGCGAACATTTCGAGTCGCTGGTCGATGCGGCCTTGAAACACGCCAAAAAGCTGGGGGCCACCGACGCAGGGGCCGATGCTTCAGAAGGCTGCGGTTTGAGCGTCTCGGTACGCAAAGGCGAGCTAGAAAACGTCGAGCGCAACCGCGACAAATCGCTGGGCGTGACGGTGTACTTGGGTCACCGCCGAGGCAATGCCAGCACGTCTGACTTTTCGCAGGCTGCCATTGAGCGCACCGTGCAAGCGGCCTACGATATTGCCCGCTTCACTGCCGAAGACCCCGTGGCTGGCTTGCCCGACGAAAAAGACATTGCCCAGCACCACCCCGATTTGGATTTGTTCCACCCCTGGAACATCACCAGCGCCGACGCGGCCACGCTGGCCCTGCGTTGCGAAGCGGCCGCCATGCAAACCGACAAGCGCATCACCAACAGCGAAGGTGCCGCGGTGTCGGCGCAGCAAAGCCATTTTTTCAGCGCACACACCCACGGTTTTCGTGGTGGCTATGCCAGCTCACGCCACACCATTTCGGTGGCACCCATTGCGGGCAAAGGCGACGGCATGCAGCGCGATGCGTGGTACAGCTCCATGCGCGATGCGCATGAGTTGGCCTCGCCTGAGTCGGTGGGCCGCTACGCCGCCGAACGTGCCTTGAGCCGTTTGAAGTCGCGCAAGATTGCCACGGTGGAATGCCCCGTGTTGTTTGAAGCACCCGTGGCCGCAGGTTTGCTGGGTGGTTTTGTGCAAGCTGTGAGCGGCGGTGCGTTGTACCGCAAGAGCACGTTCTTGCTCGACTCGCTGGGCAAAACGGTGTTTCCCAAACACATCGATATTTCAGAAGACCCGTTTGTCATGCGCGGCAAAGGCAGCTCGCCGTTTGACGACGAAGGCGTGACCGTCCGTGCTCGCCGCGTGGTGGATGCGGGCCGCGTGGAAGGCTATTTCCTCAGCAGCTACACCGCCCGCAAACTGGGCATGCCCACCACGGGTAACTCGGGTGGCTCGCACAACTTGGTGATGTCTTCACGCCTCACAAAAAGCGCCGATGACCTTGATGCCATGTTGAAAAAACTCGGCACCGGTTTGTTTGTGATTGAGCTCATGGGCCAAGGCGTGAACTACGTGACGGGCGACTACTCACGCGGCGCCAGTGGCTTTTGGGTGGAGAACGGGCGCATTGCCTATCCCGTGCAAGAAATCACCATTGCGGGCAATATGAAAGACATGTTCCAAGGCATTCAAGCCATTGGTGCAGATGCTTACACCATGGGTGCGAAGACGATTGGCTCGGTGCTCATCAACCGCATGAAGGTGGCTGGCAGTTAAGTACGTTTGCGTAGCATCCGCCGCAGCTCAGGCGAAAGAATCGAGGCTACGTCAAAAGCGGGTGTATCTAAAGCATCGTTCACTGTCTTCTTTAAGAAACGCACGGTTTCCTGATTGACTGTTTCGCGCTCGTTGTCGACGGTGATCATGTGATAACTGTCGCCGAGATAGATGAATTCTTTGTTGGCAGAACTGATGTTGTCGTACGCCCACTCGGCGTTTCGCATGTGCACGGTTTCATCGTCGGCAGCATGGATGAACAAAGTAGGGCAATCAATCAAGCGCACTTTTTCTCTGACTTCTTTGATCAAAGCGCGACCTTCAGACACATATTTGAAGGGCAAGTAATCGGCCCCCGATTCTGAAATGTGGGTGGTTTGCATGGCCCGTTTGATCATGGCGCGCATCTCCGGGTTCTTTACGCCAAAAGGTTCATCTTCTGCGTAGCGATATCGATTTGCAAAAGGCAACCATTTCGCGAAGTTCAGTAAGAAGCTGTACCAAGGAATAGCCCAGCCGTCGTAAGCCAGCGCTGTAGAGAGCAATACCATGCTGGTGAGGCGTTCGCGCTCGGTCAATGCCATGGCTAGGGTCGCGCCCATCGATAAGCCGACCACAGAGAGTGTTGTGTATTGAGGACGTAAGTCCCAAATATATTTCTGGGCTTGCTGTACCCAATCTTCCCAATCTGCGCATTCTGTTCCGAATGAATAGTTGGGAATGTTGGGTACAAAAACTGAAAAACCTGCTAAGTGCAAATCTTTGGCAAGCCTTGATAGTTCGAGAGGACTGGCGCCCAGCCCATGTAACATCAACACGCAATGTTCCCCGCCCACGAGGTCAATGTCTTGTTGTGGCTTTATAGGTTGACTCATGCGTATTCAAAATTCTAAATCGTGGGTAACGTATTCGTTTGGCGATGCGTTGCTTGGTAGTTCTGTGCTTTTACTGATCGCGTTCATCGTGCGCTATGTCTTGCAAACTTTGATTGAGCCTTATGCGCCGTTCCATTTTTTCATCGTAGCATGTCTATTCATTGCATATTTGTATGGATACAGATTGGCTTTGGTGGCGACATTGATTAGCGCTTTTCTCGGTAGTTTCTTTTTTGTTAAGCCCTATTTCACTTTAGGCCCAGCATCCGTGACGGATGCAATTCAGTTTCTGAATTTTGCATCTGTGACGTTGATTTCTATCTTCATCATTGAGAAATTGCAACGCACTGTGTACGCGCGGCAGATGGTGCTCAAGATAATGAAGTCTAGGCATAAGATTTCGCTCCATCGAGAAAATGACCGCATCTATTTCTCTAAGAAGGAGAGTGAAGCGTGGGCCATCCTCGAAGAAATGCTGACGTCGTTTGATGACATTGTTTTGCTTCAATTTGACGGCGCCAGTGTCAAGCTGGAACCTTTGTTTTTTGCGCTGACTAAAACTACCCAAAGCGTTTTCAAGGGGATCGAATGGCAAGCTCAGATTCATCCTGATGATTTAGCAATGTTGATGACAAATTTGGAACAGCCTGTTGTGAAGTCAGGTGATGCATCGCTTTTTACTTGCCGTTTTTCAATTCAAGCCGATGCGGTGCCGTATAAGGTGCAGCTGGATTCATTTGTCTTTCTTGGTAAGCCACTGAAAATTTTGCGACTTGCAAAGGATGAATAAGCGCATGCAATTTCTTGGTCTTTTTTTTGCAGGTCTTGTGCTTGCCCCCTTGTATGCCGGTGCGGCTGATGGCTCGGATATCCCGGACAAGCTTGAAGTGACAGTGGGCGTGAGTCGCACAAGTCAATCACTGATACATGGCGTGCTGGTTACCTACAAAAATGATCCGACGCTGAACATCTCTTACGAAACGGCTCAAGGCTTTGCCAGCGTGCAAAACGGCGTAGGCGTGTGGCTGGTGCGCGATGTGCAGTTGAAGGCGGGTGTTTCCGTCAACTACATGATGGGTCGCCAAGAAAAGGCAGACCCGCGCTATGCAGGTATGGGCCGTGTGCCTGGTTCTGCGATGAGTTACGTTTGGGGTGAGTGGCAACCCATCAAAGATGCGGTCACTTTGTATGGCAACGCTGGTAACTCATGGCATGCAGCCAGTGGCACGCTGGCACAGTGGGGTGCCACGATTGGCTTTCCAGTTATGGGCCGTGTGAATGGTTTCGTGGATCTGTCTCGCTATTGGGCGAGCCAAAGTTATGTACAGCAGTATTACGGTGTGACACAAGCCCAGAAAGTCACATCTGGCTATGACGTGTTCACAGCGCGTAGCTCCGGGACTTTATACGCCAATGCCCAGATAGGCTTGGCCATTGAGGTGGACCGCGATATGGATTTGATCGCGGCCTATGGCACCGCAAAGGCCAGCGGCATGTTGATGGATAGCCCCTTGCTCAACCAAAAGTCGCAGACTATGTCTGCGTTGGTGTTGAACAGGCGCTTTCATTAACGCTTGAATTAGCCTGCGAGTGCGGCTTTCACAGCGGCAGACACCAGGCCCATGTCGGCTTTTCCAGCCAATTGCGCTTTGACCGCGCCCATGACTTTGCCCATGTCGCCTGGGCCAGCGGCACCCACTTCAGTCACGATGGCTTTGACGGCGGCTGTGATTTCTTCGGCGCTCAAACGCTGAGGCAGGTACACCTCGAGCACTTTGATTTCAGCGCTTTCGATGTCGGCCAAATCTTGGCGTTGTGCTGAGACGTAAGCGGCAACGGAGTCTTTGCGTTGTTTGATGAGCTTATCCACGATAGCGATCACCATGGCATCGTCCAGCTCGACGCGTTCGTCGACTTCCTTTTGCTTCATCGCAGCTTGCAACAAGCGGATGGTGCCCAAGCGTGCGCTGTCTTTGGCGCGCATGGCAGTTTTCATGTCTTCTGTAATTTGTGCTTTGAGGCTCATGGTGTACTCCTGAATCGCGGTGAGAAAAGTAGTTCGAAAAAAAAGCTCGCTGAGGCGTCCCTAGCGAGCTTCTTGCTGATGACCCGAAGGCCAATCAAGCAGGGTAGAGGCTGATTAGTACAGCTTCTTAGGCAGCTGCATGCTGCGGATGCGCTTGTAGTTGCGTTTCACGGCTGCTGCTTTTTTGCGTTTACGTTCAGCAGTTGGCTTCTCGTAGAACTCGCGAGCGCGCAAGTCGGTCAACAGACCCAATTTTTCAATGGTGCGCTTGAAGCGACGCAAAGCTACGTCAAACGGTTCGTTTTCTTTTACACGGATGGTGGTCATTACCAAAATTTCCAATTATTTGCAGTCAGAGGGTGCCTAGGAAGATCGTGCCTAAGCGCCATGCCTGCGGTGTTCCCCAACATTAAGTTGATCAGGCCGTTGGGGGTTTGCCAGCAAAGACTAAGATTATAGCGACTAAAACTATGCTTTTAAAGCTGTTGTATTGGTCCAATACATTCTGGACTGTGGATGTAACTTGAGCAGGAATTCTATGGGGGCAACCGGGAGGTTAGTCAGTGAAGCCGTCTTCTTTGGATTGGGCTTGGTGGATAAGTGAGGCAGTT
>Ga0213919_1000110_pt1 | contig 43632 bp, 53 predicted proteins | sample McNCre317MG_FD_161056 | JGI IMG/M metagenome (GOLD analysis project Ga0213919, IMG submission 161056) | Freshwater microbial communities from McNutts Creek, Athens, Georgia, United States - 3-17 MG | ecosystem: Environmental > Aquatic > Freshwater > Creek | place: USA: Georgia | collected...
CGCCGCAACGTACGACGCAACGATAGCCGCAACGTACGCCGCAACGATAGACGCAACGGACGACGCAACGAGAGCCGCAACGTACGCCGCAACGAGAGACGCAACGAGAGCCGCAACGATAGACGCAACGAGAGACGCAACGTACGCCGCAACGTACGACGCAACGATAGCCGCAACGTACGCCGCAACGATAGACGCAAAAAAGAAAATCTTTGATAAAAATTCTTACTTTAAATTAGATGTTAAAGGCATGGTTAATTTATCAGTGAGTTTGAATGTTTCAGATTTTGGTATTAAATGTGCTGAGCTTGCATATAGATTTTATCAAGGTGGGAATTTTTGGTCTGGTTGGGTTTCAATGCTTAGTTTTTTTAGACATATAGCAAAGTTACCAATTGATTATTCAAAATTTGAACATTATGAAAAAGCTGCTATTCATGGTTCATTTAGATTTATCCATGAAGAATTTTGCATTATTTCAGACTTCCCTGTTAAGATTTTACAAGATGAGCAACATCGAGGACACTGCTTTGATGGACCTTATATTGAATGGGCTGATGGGACAGGAATTTATCAAATTCATGGCATGAATGTACCAGCTTGGATTTGCGAAACTAAGCGAGAAGACTTCACAAAAGAGATGATTTTAAGTTGTGAAAACGTAGACCATAGACGTTGTATTATTGAAAAATTAGGAATTACTCGTGCCATTGAGTTACTTGGTGCCGAAGTAGTTGATACTTATGATTCTCCAGTTGGCGGAAAGTACGAGCTTTTAATGATTGATTATACAAACACAGGAGTTAAAAGACCTTATCTTAAAATGTCTAACCCTAGCTTAAAAGGTGTATTTCATATCGAGGGAGTTGGACCAAATGTCAAAACAGCTAAAGAAGCTATCATGTTTAGAAACGGGCTAAAAACTTTTATCGAACCAAAGGTATTATCATAATGGAAAATTTAATATATCAACAAGGTGATGTTATTTTAAAATCAATCGGTACATTCGGCATATTTGAAAAGGAATATGCTGAAATCCCAGAAGACTCAAAAGAAATCCAAGGGAACTTACTTCTTAAGGGTACTACAAATTCTCATGCTTTATATGGCGGCGAGTTTGTTCTATCTGAAAAAGATGGGGTATTATTTCTTGATGTGATTGAGCCAACTATTTTAGATCACGTTAAAGATCATCGGGTTGAATCACCGGAACACGCTGAGCACCATGCACAGATTATTGATGTGGGTCAATATTTCTTGGCTCCTCTCATGGAGTACGACCATTTAAAAGAAGAGTCTCGCCGGGTGGTGGACTAATGAGTGAGGTTAAAATATGGCACATTACAAATATGCCAACAGAAGCAGGTAGCGAGTTTGTTTCTAAAAGAACTTACGACGCTAAGGTGCGAGAGCTTGATGCGAAATTGCAGTCGAAGCATGAAGAATATATTCACGCGCAAACTGTTTACAAAAAGTCGAGAGATGAGTGTGTTACCCTCAAAGCCCATAACGAGAAGCTTAAAACATCAATTGAACTTTCATTACGCGCTCACGACAAATACAAAAAGCATGGTCTTACTCATTACGAAGATTGCGCGTTTTTAGAGTATGAAGAAAACGAAAATGACTGTGACTGTGGAGTTTTTGAAGATCACATAATGATTTGTGACGCTGCTAAACTCGCCCGTCAGGTGCTTAAAGAGTTGGGATTAAAATGAAATCGAAGTTAGAAGAAAAGAAATTAGAGTTGGCAGAAATTCACGCTCATAGACCAATGACTGACATTGAAAAGGCTGCTGTTGAAGCAGAACAGGGCAGCTTTGCTAGAGTTAGAAAGCTACTTGTGATTTGCTATAAGGAAGCATTCGACGCAGCTACCGACATAGTTATCAAAGAGCTTGCGAGCGGTGGGGAGTATGAAAGACGGTGGGTTCAGCTTGCAGATGAGAATTGTATCGAGTCTGTTTATCCGTTTGACCCGTCTACAGTAGGCTTACCAAGCATTTATTCCGATGATTGTGAAGAAATTGACGATAGACAAGCAATTGAATTTATTGAATCCACAGCCCTATCCGCAGAGCGTGCGAAGCGGATTGAGGCAGAAGAACGTGCTGATATAGCCGAAAATGCTATGCTTGAAATTGAAAGACAAAATGTTGAGTTACATCGAAGAATTGCAGACGAACAAAGTGGCATTCAAGATCGAACTTTAGAAAAGCACCTAAGATGGGAACTCTCAGCCTGCGAATCAAGGCTTAAAGAAGCGGAAAAGGTGATAAGTGAAATAGAGAAAGTTGACAGCAACGATTACTTAAAAGGCTTAGACAAACCCACCGACTTCGCAATTCAACAGGCTAAAGGTTTTGCTATCGGTACAATTAAAAACCTATCCAGACAATACATGGAGAAAGTGAAATGATAAGAGTAGCTATTAACAAAAGAACTGCAAAGCTAGTTGAAGTAACCAGTTCATTTATGGGCGATGTTATCTGGTTAAAAGATTATGGTACCATAGACCCGAGAGCTTTAGCTATATACCCGCTTGTTATTTATTCAGACGATAAAAGATTTAATGATTATGAAATTTTAGGGGAGTTGTGAAATGAAAACAGATAAGCCGAGAGAGTTTTGGATAAGTTCTGATAATGGAGAAGCATGGGACGATAAGCCTAACGATTATGCAATTAAACAATTTGGTCCTTTTGCTCATGTTATAGAGTGTTTTGCCATCGAACAAAAAGTTGCGGAGATTACCTACGCTAAAAATGCGGAGATTGAGGATTTAAAAGCTGATTTCAAAAGAGTAGATAATATCAATAGGGAATTAAATAACAAACTCCTCTATCACGATAAAATCGTTGAGCACAATATCGACTTAAACATTAAGATAACTGGATTTGAAAGTGAAAACGCTACCCTCAAAGCCCAACTCAAAGAGCACGAAGACAAAGGACTTACTATCTATGGACGCAAGATCGAAGTCCTGCGAGGAACTATTGACACTTTGGAAGCTGAAAACGCCACTCTGAAAGCTCAGTTGGAGAAGTGTAAGCAGCAGAGAGACAATTTAATAATGGTCCGAAGATACAAGCATAAAGATAATGAGTTAATGATCGAGAATTGCAACGCCGAACTCGCCCAACTACAAAAGGACGGAGAATGAAAAGCACACGAAAACCAATAACAGATTGGGAGCTAGGTAACGATATACTATTTAAAATTTTAGACAATTGCGGAGAACTAATTAAAGAATGTGAGCTAAAGAAAAGGCAAGACTTAGTTGATTATTTTCAAAGTATTTATGACAAAACCATTCCGATTTATCGGGAACTATCGGGAAATGAGGCATTAAAATGAATGAACGTAGAGCACTTAAACCAGACGCACAGGCGTTTGACGAAATTAGAATTAAAACAATTCCGAGATTTAAGGATAGTTATTTGTCGGGATCAGAGTGGCGCATTCATGCTGAGACTGAGTTTTACCGAAAAGGTAAACTAATAAAATCTATAGGATGTTCTAATATTGAAAATGCTTGTTATCTTGTTGGAGCTAAGCACATGGAAGCTTGTGATAACGCCTATGGATTTTTCGCAGGTGAGGGAAATATTTGCGATCAGGAAGGCTGCTGTGAAATAGCTAAATATAAAATGAATAAAAAATTTGATTATTGTAGTGATGGCCATAAATCAGAGAACCCATCAGACGCATATAGATTATTTTGCGAGCAACATAAGACAAGAGGCGATAGTGGTTATGATGATGCCGATTCTAACTATATCATTGAGGAGTTAAAATGATGATAGCACTATATTACCTAAGCTGGTTTATAGGAGCAGGGAGTTTGGTTGTTTTTGGTCCTGTGACTGTGTTGTGTTTGATGGAGGGGTTATGATCTTAAAAAAAGACCTATTCAAAAGACCATTTAAAATATCAGATGAACACGAAGCTAATGTCGAGCAGCTACTTATCAATGTTAATAAGCTCATGCTTATATACGGACATGATTTTACTGTAACTTCTGGATATAGAACATTACCGGAACATTTAGCCATTTATAAAGCCAAGGGTATAACAGATCAGTCTAAAATACCGATGAAGTCTTTGCACCTAAGCGGTCAAGCTGTGGACGTTGTTCCTCATGGATTGCGAGTTAGTGATTTACAAAGCTATATAAAAGATCATATCAGAGTGTGCGAAGAAATCGGACTTTGGTTTGAAGATTTCAAATACACACCGACATGGGTTCATATTCAGATAGTACCGCCAAAGTCGGGTAATAGGTTCTTTGTACCGTGAAAAATTCATGCAATAATGACAGAAATGGCGAAAAGAATGAGACATAATAAGATACTCCATCAGGATTTCAAAAAAGAATTTCAAGTAGGTGATGTTGTCGAGGCTCATTCAACTGATAAGCTTTATTACATTACAGCTATCGGAAAGAAACGATGGTTAGGAATGGATAGACGAGGCGTAGAGGCAGTTAGAACTATAATCGGAACTAATGAATGGCGAAAGCCTGACAACGCAAGAAAAGAAGCGTTTGTTGCTTTTATGAAATCGAGTTATTTATGATCTTCGAAAACGGATACCCAAGAGTAAATGGATCGAGTGATTTTGAGGACAGCTCACACTTAGCTGGCATATTGGCCATAACTAATTACGAAAACACTGCTGATTGTAGAAGGTATATAAAGACTGAGTATGGTGTACTTCAAAAGCATACATATGTACGCTGTGAGAATACAAAATATGATTTCAGTCGAGATCAATTTATACTTTTAGCCGCTGGACTTATCAAACAAGGTTATGGTGATTTAGTTGATTTAGATTACGTCACAGGCCGCGATATTATGCCGCCAAGTGTTCGAGGTGTTGCAAGAATCGCAACAGGTAAAAAAGCGTGGTGGTTCCAAGGGTTATGGCTCAAAGCTGAAATCCTATGGCACTCATACGTTCAGCCTTTAGAAGAATCGAATCAGATTATAGCTTTATGCTCTGTCTATGGTGATGAGTATTTAAAGCTTTGGACGAAGCATAACAAGCTTTGGAAGTGGTCTATCTATCGCTATTGGAGCCAGCTCGATGGGTCTTGGCGAGATGAGAAAGAATTATCTGAACACGTTATTAAATATGTTGAGAATAAGATATGATTTCAATGTGGCATAAGAAAGATATGCGTGAAGGTAGATGCGGAAGAGGTAGGGCTGAGATAAATCAAGGACCTGACAAGTATTGCCCTAAGTGCAAGAACGTTAAACCAAGATCGAAGTTTCAAACTGATAGATCAAGAACAGATCAACTCTGTGGGTATTGTTCAGATTGCAATACTAAGAGATCGAAAGCATATCAGATGAAACTAAAAGATGATCTTACACGTATATACTAGACCTAGCCTGTTAGAATTTTGACATAATATCAGTCTGGCACAATAATATGGTTAATGAACAAACCACTCCGCATTGTTCTTTTAATTCCTGATACTCATCGACCATATCACGACCGCAAAGCGTACTCTCTAATGATCAGATCATTCCAAGATGTAGTTAAGAAGTATTATCTGATAGCTGAATTTGAAATAGTTATCTTAGGTGACTATGGTGATTTCTACTCAACATCAGGGCATGAGAAACACCCGATGATTCAACAGAATTTAGTCGCAGAAGTAGAAGATGTAATTGCCGGGCTTGATGAGTTAGACACTTTATTCCCATTTGCGAAGAAAGTTTTCATCGAGGGCAATCACGAATACAGACTTGAAAGATACCTCATTAACAAAGCACCGGCACTTTTTGGAATTACTTCAACAGAACATATACTTCGAATCAATCAGCGTTCTAATTGGCAATTCATACATTATGGGCCTAATCAATCGTATAACGTGGGCGGTAGCGTTCTAAGAGCAAGACATGAGCCTCTGGCATCATCAGCCAAAGCAACAGCATCTAAGGCTATTTGCTCGCTTGTATATGGTCACATTCACCGCTTAGAAGAGTCTCACGTTGTGGGTCTCGATGGTACTAATCATGTTTGCTTTTCAGTGGGTTGGTTAGGTGATAAACGAAATGACCGCATCTTTGGTTATGTTAAAGGCCATCATCAGTGGCAATTGGGATTTGGACTTATCTTTGTCGATACGTCTACTAATTACTTTTACCACGAGAAAGTACACATATTAGATAACTATTCATGCATGGCTGCTGGCAAGGTTTATAAGGAATGAACAACAAAGAGTTTGAAGGATTATTAGTTGTGTGTTGGTTGTTAGTAGCATTTACGCTTGTTTATATTTATGAAGATCAAACAAAGGAGTAATCATGGAATTCTTAGATCAAGTTCAACTACTTTTTTTCTTATTCTCGGCTTTATATTATTATCTATTGCTACCTGTATTCTTATATTATGCAGCCATCAAGTTAATAAGAGAATGGAAAAGCAAAGGCGTTCAATTAAAACACAAGAAGAGATAAACAGATGGGCGGTTTCAAGCGTGGACAATTTGAAATCGTAATATCTCCAGACGATACTGTCGATTTACACGACATATCAGATCCACAAGTTTATGCTCAAATTAAAATCATGGTACAACATCTAGTCAAATCAGGCACTGTTGCTGATGTCGGACTAGCATATATAGCGGCTGCAATTACTTTCATCATGGATCGTCAATTACTCATTGGAGAATATGATCCAGACGTTGATTTATTTCATTGACCCAAGTCCTACAATTCCACAACATGGGTATATAACGAACAAACAATCAGAGGAAAGATGTCAGAGAAATCCATTCTCAATAAATTACAGCTATATGCATCATCTCTCGGTCATAGATTATTTCGCAACAACTCCGGTGCTGCGTGGGCTGGCAAAGCGATTCAGCTTGCAAATGGTGACGTACTAGTTAAACAAGCAAGACTTGTCAAATACGGTATTGGCACTGGATCAGGTGATTTGATAGGTGGCACTGTAATCAACATAACTTCTGATATGGTTGGACGTAATATATTGGTATTTACCAATTACGAAGTTAAAGCTAACCGAACACCTATAACTAAAGAACAACAAGCATTCCATGAAGCTATTACCAAATTGGGTGGTATTAGCGTCATTGACAGATTTAAAGATACTGATATTGGGGAGAACACATATGTCGAAAGCATCAATCAATTTCGAGCTGCTAGCTTCGGAGTTAAATAACTATATTACTTCATTCGTTCCGCGTTGGATATCTGGCGGCGAGCAGAAGGGAAACGAGTATCACGCAGCATCTATCTATGGTGGCAAAGGTGATTCGTTCCGTATTAACTTATCAACCGGCAAGTGGTCTGATTTTGCTAACGATGATCACAAAGGACATAATCTTATTCAGCTTTATGCAGCAATTAATAATGTAAAACCATCATTTGCCGCCGCAACTCTAGCTGAGATGATAGGATTTCAGTCAACTCACCCTGATAACTTATCTGACAAGCTGCCTAATATGATTTCGTCTAAGCATGGTAAGCCTACTAAACACTGGATTTATAGGTCTAAGCGAGGATTTCCATGCGCTTTAGTTGTTAGGTATGATCCGCCACAGGAGCGAAAGCAATTCACTCAATGGCATTTCTCGCAAACTGAGCAGAAATGGATTCCAAAGGCTCACCCTGATTTAAGGCCATTATATCAACTAGATAAGCTTGATCGTAATCCTTCGCTGCCTGTTGTTGTGTGTGAGGGCGAGAAAGCCGCAGATGCTTGTCAATCATTATACGGAGATACAGCGATTGCTACGTGCTGGTTAGGTGGATCTCAGGCCTTATCTAAAACAGACTTCTCACCTTTATATGGCAGGTCTGTAACATTGTGGCCAGACAATGATGAAGCCGGTATAATGGCCATGACTAAACTTTCAAAGCTTATTGTTTTAAGGGTTTCAAGTCTTTTTTGCATCAATCCAGACAAACAAGACCCTGAGAAATTCGATGCTGATGATCTTCTTTTGAAGGCTCCATCAATACACGAGTTCTCGACATACTTATCAACACGAACTAAAGTTATTAAAGCCATCTCATCAGCGTCTTCCCCTGCGGTCGTCTCCCCGACTAATAATGAAGACTCCCAAACTGGTGAGATGGCTCCTATTCATGGCATAGCTGAGCCATATTCCGAAGATGATCAAGAACTAGCTATCTTAAACGATTCAAGAGTCATGGTTAAGTGGGAGAAACTAGGGCTTATGATGAAGTCAGAAACAAAGGTTTATCAGAACGAAACAAACGTCATTAAGATACTACAACAAACGCCTAAGTTTAAGGCATCAGTATATTATGACGATTTTTTTAAGTCATATATGTCAACATTTGGATCAACCAAGCCAGAATCGTTCTCTGATATTACGTTTACGCGCTTTAAATTAGCCGTACAAAGCGAATATGGCATGGGGGATATCAGTACTGCCACTATCAAAGAAGCTCTGCGCTATTACGCTTCTGGCGTTATTAGGAACGAAGTATCAGACTATCTAAAAACACTTAAATGGGATGGACAACCGAGAATCGAAAGCTTTATGAATCTGATATATGGAGCTGATAACTCGCCATACAACTCAGCCGTATCACGAATATTTTGGTTATCATTAGCGGCTAGGATATTAGACCCGGGTTGCAAAGCCGATATCATGGTTATATTAGAGGGTGGGCAGGGCATACAGAAATCTAGCTCATTAGAAGAAATAGGCTCACTATTGGGCCGAGATTTCTACTCAGTAGCCGGCAAAAAGCTTGATAACAAAGACTTTTACATTGGCTTACAAGGTAAATTCATCGTCGAGATGGGTGAAATCAACGCAATCCTTAAGAACTCAGACGAAGATATCAAAGAAATGCTGTCTACCAGAATTGATAACTATCGAATCCCATACGCCACAGAATCAACTCCTAATTCAAGGACCAATATATTCGTAGGTACAACGAATCAGGAGAACTATCTAAGAGACGAAACAGGCTCACGTAGGTTTTTACCAGTTAAATGTTCAGAGGTTAATATGGACCTATTGCGCGACAATAAGCTCCAATTCTTTGCCGAAGCTGTGCACAGAAAACTATCGGGTGAAGATCATTGGGAGTTCCCAAAGGATTTGGCTAAGATTGAAACAGAAAAAAGAATGGAAATAGAAGATCCTTGGTTTGATTATGTAGAAGAATTCTGTTCGGGACTTAAGAACGTACGAACAATTGATGTTATGTATCATTTACAACTTGAGCCAAAAAGACAAGAAAGAAAAGAAGCCAACAGAATTGCTAAAATTTTAAAAAAACTTAAGTATGAAGTTGTTAAAAAAAGAGTAAATGGAGAGCCAACTTGGATATTCGAAAACAACAATATCAACTCAAATAATACATCTTGGGAAAAAGTTGATAAGATTAAAAAAGAAGCAAATTATGGCCTATTTAGACAATCTTAAAAGTGACAATTTGCGCGAGCGTTCCATAAGAAATGATGGAACTTTTAAATTCTTATGGAACGACTTAAGTTATTGTAATTCATTGAATATATTAAAAGTGTTCCGTTGTTCCATAATATATTGTATAAGTATATTGTTATATATATATATGAATTTACATATAATTTACATATACATTTACATAAAATATAGGAAGGTCTTTAAAACGCTATTTCTTATGGAACGTTACGGAACATTTTAATATTACTTAATGAAAACAATAACTTAACCGTTCCATAAGGCTTATGGAACACTAAACAATTTAGTATTTGCTTCAAATAGCTTTAAAATTAAGCAAAATGCACATAAATAAAAAAAGGCAGACCTACTAAAATCTGCCTTAACGCCTTTTATTTAACTGATATATAAATAATTATTTTTTAGCTGTTTTTGTTTTTTTCTTAACTTTCTTCTTTGCCATTTTACTCCCTTTCTTTGCTGTTGATAGCGCGATTGCTACCGCTTGTTTTTGTGGTCTGCCGGAACTAACCAGCTCTTTTATGTTGCTTGATATTGTGGCACGACTCATGCCTTTCTTGATCGGCATTAGAACGGCACATCTTCGGATTGACCAAAATCTGATACTGGACCAGAATCCTGAGTTTGCTGTACTTTGCTTAAGAACTGAACAGTGTTTGCAATAATAGATGTGCTGTATTTTGTAACGCCATCTTTCTCGTACTTATCGGTTTGAAGCTTACCCTCAATATAAACCGATGAGCCTTTCTTAAGATACTGAGAGCATATGTCTGCAAGCTTACCAAACGTCACCACATTGGACCATTCGGTACGGCTTTGATCATTACCTTCTTTATCCTTCCACTTCTCACTGGTAGCCACTGAGAACTTTACAGCTGGTCCAGATCTTTCTGGGTCTTTACCTAAATTGCCTACTAATATAACTTTGTTTACTGATGCCATTATAATATCTCCGATTGTTGTTGTGTTGTTTGTGTATCTTGTTTGCGCATATCTAAAATAGCCTCTCTCCATATTAACCTGATACGCTCTTGCATAGCCGGTGGTGCATTAGCTAGCCGCTTATTCATCTCAGCGAAACTATCTAGCAAACCCATGTCTGCTGCTGATTCATGGTCTAGTTTGCGTTCGAGCATCTTCTCGAGCACTTCAACATTAGACTCCGATCGTATGACAACTTCATACTTCTCAGGGTTTCGGCGAATCAATCTCCGCGCAAACCTATTTAACTTACCTAACATTCTATCCTTCTTTCTTTGAGCCACTCGGCCCAATGTTAAATTCAATGGCTGATATGTCTACGATCTGTAAACGTCTACCAATCTCATTGATAATCTCTCTTATTCTTAAATTACTCGACTTTGTTCTTGACTCGCTACAAAGGAATTGCAGCTCGGCGTGGAGTTTAGCCAACTCCTCAAGGTGATACTTTATTGATTTCATATAATGTAAGACAAACACAGATAGAATGTGCTGTCAATTATGGTTGATAATCCGAGACTATACGCTAGCATTTAATTATGTCTGATATAGTTCCAATTGCTAAATTAAAATCATTTGAGTTGGTTAAGTCCAATCCTGACATGATCATAGACCACATAGCAAATGGTGGAAGCCTTACAAACCTAGCAAAGATGATTAAGTGCGATTACTCCGAGATAATGAAACTTATCAGATCAGATGAATCACTACATAAAAGATACATGGCGGCTTTAGAAGATCGAAAAGAATGGGCTAAGGAGCGCATCTTCGAAGAACTTAAGTATATGTCTGCATACAACATTCAAGATGCGGTTAGACCAGATGGAACGCTTAAAACTATTCAAGAATTACCGGAAGACTTAGCCAGATCAATCAAAGAGGTTGATGCTGATGGCGGTCTTAAATTCTCTGATAAGCTTAAAGCATTAGATCAAAAACAAAAGCTTCTTGGAATATCGACAGAGAAAATTGAAATAACAGGCAAATTAACATTAGAAGATTTAATAAAACAATCAATGAAAGAGGAAGAAGATGTCAATAAAACAACGAGCATTTGATGCTGGTGGGTCTTTATCAATAAAGCTAAGTCTTACAACAACTGCCGCAACTGGACTAGCAGTCGTTAGAACAATGCAAGGTAATGCTGATGGACAAGTTAGAATAGCCAATGCTGGATCATCAGCTTGCTTCTATTCGTACAGCGTAGTTGATGCAGCAACAGCGCAAGCAAATGCAGTATTGCCAACAGGCGCAGGAGCCAACTCTAAGGCGTGTTATTACTTACCTGCTGGCGCAGTAGAAGTTATATCGGTCCCTAGTGTTGCTACGATATATTTCTCAGGCATTACAATTGCCGGTACTTGCGACTTATACATCTGCTCAGGTAGTGGTTTATGATTAAAACAGGAGGTCCAGTAGATGCGTCAAGTATGCAGCAATTGCTGTTTGTTGGGCGATCTTTAAATATGACATTAACGACAGATCAGGCGCTATCAAAGATGGCCGCTGGTACAAACTACGTGGTAACTAAAGTTGTTGCAGTTAGAAAGACTGGTGCATTTGGAACTGCGTGTGCTGGTGGTGTTTATACAACAACATCAAAAGGTGGCTCTGCATTAGTAGCTGCTGGCCAGTCTTATGCAAACTTAACTGGTGCTGGCAAGATAGTTGATGCAACTGTAGCAGCAGTTAATGGAACAGATGCACAATCTGCTGCAACATTATATCTAAGTTTAACAACAGGGAATACAGGGGCATTAACTGCTGATGTATTCGTATATGGGACAATAATTGACTAATGGCTGGACAAAATACAGCGAATAATAAAACAGATGGTTATTCGATAACTGGTACAACATCAGGAGATAAAAGAGGTCTTGATGTTGCTATCGTTGCCGGGTCATTAACTATTGATACGTCTGCATTAGCTACAGAGGCAACATTAGCAGAGGTGGCTGTATCTGCTGATAATATAGACGTAACCGCTCAGAATATTGCAAATACACAAACCGATGGAAACCAAAAATCTATTGTTCGAGGTGGATCTAAGGGTGCAACATCTGCTGCCGATGTAACAAGTACTGCTTCTGGTGCTAATCACCAACCTTTAGATGTTGCAATTTATGATGCATCTGGGAATCAGATAACTAGTTTTGGCGGTGGTACTCAATATGCCGATGGTTCGGCGAGAGGTGCAGCTACAGGCACACTGTTAATGGTTGACGATGGAACAAATATTCAGTCTGCATTAGGGACTACAGCTGGTGTATTGAAAGTTGATCTAAGCGCAACTACAGCAAATGCTACAGCAATTAAAGTAGATAACTCTGCTGTTACTCAACCCATTAGCGGATCAGTTACAGTCACCCAATCCACTGGTACAAATTTACATACTGTTATTGACTCTGGTACTGTAACAAATTTATCACAACTTGGTGGTTCTGCTATTGCAATGAATACTGGCGTTCGTTCTGCTGGTACTCAACGAGTAACTATTGCCACAGATGATGTTGTTCCTGCATCTCAATCTGGTACTTGGAATATAACTAACGTATCTGGTACTGTATCACTACCAACAGGAGCCGCTACATCTGCAAACCAATCATCTGAACTAACTTTGATAGGTGCTGTTACCGAGACAGCCCCGGCAAATGATACTGCATCGTCTGGTCTAAATGGAAGATTGCAGCGAATAGCTCAGAGAATTACGAGTTTAATAGCTCAAATACCTGCTGTTCTTGGCCAGACTACTATGGCTAATAGTATGTCTGTAGTTATAGCATCGAATCAGTCTGCTGTTCCTATATCTCAAGCGGCTGTGCTTACATCAGGAAATATTACTACTCAGAACTTAGTTCCTGCTGGTACGGCTACTGCTGGATCTGCGGTTGAAGCAACAATCACAACTCAAGGTATGGCAACAGTTCAAGTAACTGGTACATATACAGGTGCATTATCTTTACAATATACTATAGATGGATCTACTTGGGTTACTCATGCAACGGGTAATGATGCTGCATTCTTTAACGTAAACGCCGGTACATTCGCATTTACCATAGCCTCAGCCACAACTGGAATATTCCGAATTCCTACTGCTGGTGCAGTTAAGGTTCGTATTACTGCTTTAGCTGCTGTAACTGGTACTGCTGTTGTAACTATCAATGCAGCTCAGGCAGCAATTCCTGCTCCGTCTAGTCAAAATATAAATCAAAACTTAGTTGGTGGTGCAACAATAACTGTCAATAACGGAGTTGCTGGATCTGGTACTCAAAGAGTTGTTATTGCTTCTGATCAAACAGCTTATTCTGTAAATGCGACACTAGGAACTGAGACTACTAAAGTTATAGGAGTTATAGGTCACGTTCCAAGCGCAGTATCTACGAATGGATTATCAAGTGCCGCATCAACTGCTGCCGCTACTAACTTGGTGGTTAAGGCTTCTGCTGGTAGACTATATACACTTACTGGATATAATGGTCGGACATCTTCTCAGTTTATTCAGATTCACAATACAACGTCATTACCTGTTGATACGGCTGTGCCAATCTACAGCTTCATAGTTCCTGCTCAATCTAATTTCTCGCTTGATTATGGAGTTTATGGAAGGGTTTATGGAACAGGTATAACAGTTTGTAATTCATCAACACAAGCAACCAAGACAGTCGGATCTGCTGATTGCTGGTTCAATGCGGAGTATTTATAATGGGTCTATATGTACCAAATCCTTACGTTCAAAAAAATATTCTTACTTGCACATCTGGGACAAAAACTCCATCTGCAACAAACAATTACCATTCTCTAACAACAAACTCTGTAACAATAACTCCGGGAACATGGGAGCTTACAGGATATGCAAGCTTCTCATTTAGTGGATCTGCGCTTTATACTGATGTTGGTGTAGGTTTTTATGGAACTAATGGAGCAGATACGTCATCGGCTCCAACAACTGCGTTATCTGGTATTGCTAATTTAACTGTTGATTCTGCTGTTACTGGAAACAATACAACATATTTAAATACAGCAAGTACGTTTGCCGCAATCACAATACCTTGTGTAACAACATGGGTTAGTTGTACGGCCGATTCAACAATATATATAGTTACATACGCTCTAATGACTACAGCGGCAAACTCTCGAATAACTGCAAGAATGTCAGTAAAGAAAATATATTAAATGAAAGACATAGCTTCTCGAATGACTATATGGAGAAAGGACCCGGTAAAATTTGTTACCGATGTTTTCGATATAGTACCTGATGAGTGGCAAAAAGATGCGCTGATAGCTATATCAAAGAATCAACGTGTTGCCATGAAAGCATCTAAAGGTGTTGGTAAGACTGCGATTCTAGCCATGTCTTCTTGGTGGTTTTTGACCACAAGACTTGACGCAAAGGTTATTGCGACTTCAATTAGTTGGGATAATTTATCAGACGGATTATGGGCTGAGATGAGTAAGTTTCAGCAAAAATCTGAATTCCTTAAAGAACAATTTACTTGGACTAAGACTAGAATTCAAAGCAACGATAAGCCAGAGACTTGGTTTATGTCAGCACGTACTTGGTCAAAGTCGTCAAGTTCAGATCAGCAGGCTAATACATTAGCTGGACTTCATGCTGATAATATTATGTTCGTATTAGATGAGTCTGGTGGCATTCCAAGTGCTGTTATGGCTGCTGCTGATGCGGCGTTAGCGAATGATATTAGGAACGATACAGATGCAAAGATTATCCAAGCTGGTAATCCTACACACTTATCTGGGCCATTGTATGAGGCGAGCACTAGAGATCGAGCTATGTGGCACGTTATCGAGATTAGTTCTGATCCTGACAATCCTAAACGATCTCCGCGTGTATCTATTGAATGGTCTAAACAACAGATTGAAAAGTACGGACGAGATAACCCTTGGGTATTGGTTAACGTATTTGGAGAGTTCCCACCAGCTTCTTTAAATTCATTGTTTGGATATGAAAAAGTTAGAGCTGCTATGCATAGAACAATACCAACTGAGAACTTTAATTACTCCCAAAAGCGTATTGGAGTTGACGTTGCAAGACAAGGTGATGATTCAACTGTTCTATTCCCGAGGCAGGGACTTATGGCATTTCATCCTGTAGTTATGCGTAATGCGAAGAACACAGATGTTGCATCTCGCGTGATAATGGCAAAGAACAAGTGGAATTCAGAGGTTGAATACGTTGATGGTACTGGTGGTTTTGGTGGTGGCGTAATAGATATTATGTTGCAACGAGGACATAGCCCACAGGAAATACACTTCTCAAGTAAAGCTACTGATCCAAGATACGCAAACAAAAGAGCTGAGATGTATTTCAGAGCTGCCGAGTGGATTGATCGCGGTGGTTGCTTACCAAAAGATGATGATTTACTTCGAGAGTTGCCGGTTATTGAGTACACGTTTGATAATAAAGGTAGGCTGCTTATTGAGCCAAAGGACGAGATTAAACTTAAGTTATCAGGAGCAAGTCCTGACAAATCAGATGCTTTCGTATTGACGTTTGCAGATGTTGAAATGGCTTCGAATTTAGGTGAAATTGGAGTAATCAATAGACTTGCTGCAAACGAGCACAAGAGTAAGAATGTTGGTGAGTATGATCCATTGGACCCAAGTCGATTATGATTGCTTTACCGACGCTATTAGATAGCATTTATTTAAAGGCACAAGCTAGCAAATCAGTTCTGATGTTCCAAAATTTAGTGCCAAGGTGGGTTGGGTGGGTATAGTTCTTAGAGATGCCGTTGTTTCAGATATAGATTGGATACTCGTAGAATTGAAGCAGTTTGCTGAGTTCTATGCATCTAGCCATAGTTTGTTCTCTGATGACGATGGATATAATAGAACTGTTCTAAAACAATTGATTGAGGGGCATTACTTCATAGTTTCAGAGAACGATGGTATCGTGTCTGGGTTTATTGCTGGCATGATATCGAAGCATTTGTTTAATCCAAAGATTAGCACAATTACGGAATTGTTTTGGTGGGTTAAGCCAGAATATAGAAGATCTGGTGCCGGTGGTTTGTTACTTCAAGAGTTTACTGAGTTTGGAAAACAATTTACATGGGTTATTATGACGTTAGAAAACGACTCGCCTGTTAAGCCTGCGTCCATTGTGAAGATGGGATACAAGTTTAAAGAGCAGAGTTTTATTAAGGAGAATATATAATGGCTGCGGCATTAGCTGGACCACTTAGTTTGTTATCTGAGAGCTTGAGACGTGCTGGAGAGTTTGCTATGGCTCCAGAAGAACAACGTCAAAAAGATGATTTAAAGAAAAAAGAAGATGCTGTATTGGCTGAACAAAAGCGTCAGCAAGATGAGCTTGCAGGAATTAAAGCTGCAAAAGAAACCAAAGACGCTCAAGACGCTATGATTGCAGATAAAAAGAAACTAGCATCTGAAAACTCAGGAAGATCTAGCACATTGTTGGGTGTGTTAAATCCAGCAACTAGCGTAGCTCCAACTAAAATTAAAACACTTCTAGGAGAATAGATGCAGCAATCAAAGCGTGAAAAAATAGATTTGCAAGTTGCACAAATGGAGACTGAGAGATCTAGCTTCATATCTCATTGGAGAGATGTTGCTAAATTCACATCACCTAGAACTGAAAGAATAGACTCATTTGATGTAAATCAGGGTGAAAAAAGAAATCAAAACATCATTGATGGTTCTGCTGTATTGGCGCTTAGAACTCTTGGTGCTGGCATGATGAGCGGCATTACAAGTCCAGCAAGACCTTGGTTTCGATTAACTACTCCTGATCCAATGCTATCAGAAATTGAATCAGTTAAGTATTGGTTAGACGATACAGCGAACAGAATGAGATCTGTATATTTAAGATCTAATCTGTATAAGGTTTTACCTATTACATATAAAGGGATTGGCAGTTATGCAACTAATGCGTTCTTGGTTGAAGAGGACGAAAGAGAAGTTGTTAGGTTTGTTCCATTTCTTATTGGCAGTTATTCTATTGCCCAGAATGAGAAAATGGTTGTTGATGTATGGCATCGAAAATTCAGAATGACAGCTAGACAGATCGTTCAGAAGTTTGGAATGGTTGCAGATAGTCCTAAGTCAATCAATTGGGACAATATCTCAGTTGAGGTTAAGCAAGCATGGGATAACAACAACAAAGAGACATGGTTTGATATTGGTCACATTATCCAACCTAATGAGGATTATATTGTTGGCAATCCTCTTGCTAAGTATAAGAAATATTCATCTACATATTACGAGTATGGTTCACAAGGCTCGACAGGTAGAGATAAGTTCTTATTAGAAGATGGATATGACTACTTCCCGGTATTAGTTCCAAGATGGGAAGTTAACGGAGAGGATAGTTGGGGCACTAACTGCCCAGCTATGGAAGCGTTAGGAGATAACCAGCAGCTTCAAACTGGCGAGAAGAGATCTCTACAGGCTATTGAGAAGATGATTAACCCACCAATGATAGCACCTACATCTATGCAGAATAAGCGTATTAGCGCGATTGCAGGAGATATTACATACTCTGATATCAGAGAAGGGCAGTCAGGGATTAGATCTATATATGATATCAAGTTTGACATAAATCAACTTGAACAAAAACAACAACAAGTTAGACAGCGTATCTCTAGGTACTTCTTTGAAGACTTGTTCTTGATGTTATCTAACTCCGATAGAAGAGAGATTACAGCTCGCGAGATCGAAGAGAGACATGAGGAGAAGTTGTTAGCATTGGGACCAGTGCTTGAGCAATTGAATCAAGATCTGTTAGATCCATTGGTTCAGATTACATTTGCAATTATGAACAAAAGAAAGATGTTGCCACCAGCTCCACCGGAGTTACAAGGTCAGGACCTACAGATCGAGTATGTGTCGGTAATGGCTCAGGCTCAAAAGCTTGTTGGACTTGGAAGCTTAGAGCGATTTGGTACGATTGTGGCCAATGCTGCTCAGGTTAATCCATCTATAACTGATAAAGTTGATGGAGATCAGTACATTGATGAAGCTGCAAACATATTAAGTATCCCATCAAGGGTTGTTAAGTCTGACGAGGTAGTTGCTGGGATTAGAGCGCAGAGACAACAACAAGCTCAAGCTCAAGCTCAAGCTGAACAGATGAAGATGAATGCATCAGCAGCTAAGGACTTAGCACAAACTACTCCTAATGATGGTAGTATTCTTAAACAGGTATTGGGGCAATAATGAGAAAGAACTTAAGTCCAGATGAGATTAAGCAATTAGATCAAGAGGGATTGAGATTTTTGCTTGAAAATCCGCATGGCAGACGTATCCTATGGAAAGTGATAAGTATGTGTGGTGTCTACAAAAGAAGTGCTGATAACTCTGGTAGTTGGACGTATTTCAATGAAGGCGCTAGAAGTGTTGGGCTTAATTTGATAGCTGAGATCTGCGAGGCAAATCCAGAAGGATACATAAAGCTACAACAAGATAATTTAAAGTAATGTTTTAGGAGTTAAATAAAATGGTAGATCAAATCATCGAAGACAAAGATAACAAACAAGTTGTAGATGACAATGCTGTTAAGGTTGAAGATAAATCCGCTGAGGAAGTTCTCTATCCAGACAAGGACGTTAAGGTAGAAGAAAAGCCAGATGCTAAGGTTGAAGATAAAGCCGAAATAGTTAAGGACGAAGTAGTTAAAGAAGATAAACCAGAAGCTCAGAAAGTTGATGATGAATTAAAACTCACTGTCAAAGAAGGCTCTGCTCTATCTGAAACTGACATTAGCGCGGTGAAAGAGTTTGCAAAAGCAAATAAGCTATCGCAGGAGTCAGCTCAGAAGATGTTAGACGAGCGAGAAGGTTTAGTATCTAAGGCTGTTGAATCCATAGTCACTAAACAAAACGCCGACCTCAAAGCTAAGACCGATGGCTGGCTAAGTGAGATTAAACAAATCAAATCATTTGATGAAGATTTGAAATTCAATCAACAAGTATTAACAGAATACTTTGATCCGGATTTTAAAAAGTTATTGAATGAAACTGGTTTAGGGAATCACCCTTCGCTTTTCAAAGGATTTGCAAAGCTAGGTAAGGCGATGAATCCACAAAAGTTTGTGAAAGCTCCGCGAGATGCGTCAGCTCCCAAGCTTGAAGACTGGGAAGTATTCTATGGCCCAGACAAAAAATCTAGCTAACATGGTGTGAGTTAGATTTAAAATTTAATAATATTTTTCTTGCTCCATAACTAGGAGCCGAAAGGTGCAAAATGGCTACTTTAGGTACAAAGAATAATCTTTTGGACGTTGCTAAGAGATTAGATCCAGATGGTAAGATCGCAAAGATCGTTGAGCTTTTAGCTCAAACAAACGAAATTTTAATGGACATTCCGTTCAAGGAAGCGAATGAGATGACCTCTCATGTGACTACTGTGCGAACTGGTTTGCCATCAGTTTACTGGCGTAATATCAATCAAGGCGTACAACCTTCTAAATCTACAACTGCTCAGGTAAAAGAGGGCATTGGTATGTTAGAGGCTTGGTCTGAGTGCGATATCAAGCTTGCTCAGTTGTCTGGTAACGAGAAAGCATATCGTTTATCAGAAGCTCAAGCGTTCCTTGAGGCTATGAATCAAGAAGCTGCTCAAACTATCTTCTACGGAAATGCTGCTACAGCTACCGAAGAATTCAATGGTTTAGCAATTCGTTATTCTAGCTTATCAGCTAATAACGCTCAAAACATTATCGACGCTGGTGGTACTGGTTCAGATAACTCATCTGTTTACTTAGTATGCTGGGGCGAGAACACTGTCCATGGTGTTTATCCGAAGGGTTCTAAGGCTGGTATCTCTCACGAGGACTTAGGCGCTCAGACCATCGAAAATGCTGGTGGTGTTACTGGTGCTCGTATGCGCGTGTATCAGGATAAGTTTAATTGGGATTTAGGTATTGCATTAAAGGACTGGCGCTATGTAGTTCGTATCTGTAATATTGATATCTCTAACTTGGTTGCTGGATCTGGTGCAGATTTGTCAAACCAACTTATCAAAGCAGTTCACAGAATCTTTAACAAGAATATGGGCCGATGTGTGTTTTACATGAATCGTACAGTGTTTGAATATCTTGATATTCAGCGCCGCGATGATGTGACTGCTGGTGGTCAATTATCTTATGACTTGGTAGATGGTAAAGCAGTTTATGACTTTCGCGGTATCCCTGTGAAGATCGTAGATGCGTTACTTGAAACCGAAGCGCGTGTAACTTAATAACAATTTAATAAGGAAAGAGGATTAAAATGATTTTAGATGCAGACTTACAATTTTCAGATGCTCAGGTAGTTACGGCTACCGCAGCGTCTACAAATTTAATTGATATGGGTTCTATTCGTGATGTGGCTGTTGGTAAGCCGATGTATGTTATTATCAGTGTTACAACTGCTTTAACAAATACCGGCACTGTCACCATTACTGTTGAGTCAGACGATAACTCTGGTTTCTCGTCAGCAACAACTCAGCAAACTATTGGTGTGTTGCAAACATCTGCAGCTGGTACGCAGTTGATTGCTCCATTGTATCCAGCAGACAACAATGAGCGATATATGCGCTTAAAGTACACTGTTTCTGGCACTGTATCTACTGGTAACGTAGATGCGTTCTTGTCGGATTCTTACGAGTATGTACCTCACTACGCTGATGCAGTAGTTATTTCTTAATAATGATGCGCCGATGGCTTAGGTTGTCGGCGCATTTTAACAACAAATGGAGTTAAAATGTTAGTTAAGGCGCTTAGAATGGGTTATTACAATGAGAAGAGGCAACCTGCTGATTCTATATTCAAGTTGGTTGACAAGAAAGTATTTAAACTAGTTGAAGAAAAAAACAAGAAAACTGGTAAGCTTGAAAAAGTAAAGAAGTTTGAAGTATTAAAAGCATCAGCTCAGTTCTCTGAAAAGTGGATGGAAGCAGTTGATGAATCAGATGTTAAAAAAGAAGTTGTTGAGAGAGCAGAAGCTTTTGCTGAATCTCAAGCAGCTATTCAAAATGCAGATGTAATCTAGCAAAGATAGGGGGTTGAATGTCATTCAATACAGAAGTTGGAAATTTAGCCCTCGGTCATATTGGCGTTAATTACGAAGTAGCTGATTTAGATACTGAGCAATCAAGAGAAGCTAAAGCTATTAGACGTTATTATGATACTTGTCTTGCTAGTGTGTTGAGAGACTTCCCTTGGGGGTTCTCTACGAAAGTTGCTGATCTGTTGTTGATCGAAGAAGATCCAAACACAGACTGGCTATTTTCGTATAGATATCCTTCTGATTGTTTGCTTGCTAGAAAGATATTAAGTGGCGTTAATATCACGACAAAGAATGATACGATTGATTTCAAGTTATCGCGAGATGTTGGTGGTCGTTTGATAATGACCAATCAAGAAGATGCGGTACTTGAATACACGATGTTAAATACTACGTTCAGCCAAATGCCAGCAGATTTCAAGCTTGCGTTTAGTTATGCTCTTGCTGTGCTGATAGCTCCTTCGTTAACATCAGGAGATCCGTTTAAAATTAGAAAAGATTGTCAAGCTATGTACGAATCTGAAATGTCAAAGGCTAAGGCTAACTCTGCAAATGAGGAAACTATAGGCCCATTGTATGATTCGGAATTTGAAAGAAGTAGGGTGTAATATGGTAGATATGAAATTATCAGAGATGGATAAAAAAGAAGAGATGCAGGATTCTGTACTCGAGCAGCCTAATTATCCTTACGGATTACGTTTATACATTGATTCTGAAACATACAAAAAACTTGGACTTAAAGACTGTCAGATAGGCGAGAAGCTACTTATCTCAGGTGTTGGTATGGTTATGTCCGTATCAGCAGAAGAGATGAAGGGTGACGTTAAAGAAGTATCTGTAAGCGTTCAGATTGTTGATCTAAGTATGGAAAAAGAAAAGTCTGCAAGGTCTAGCGAGTCTGTAATATACGGAGACTAAATGAGCACTGTTTCGCAAAGAGCTTTCTCATCTGGTGAATTAGACCCGGCCTTACATGGTAGGACTGATTTCAATAAATACTATACTGGTTTAAAACTACTCAATAACTTTGTCGTTAAGAAACAAGGTGGTATTGAGAATAGAGCCGGTACTAGATTCGTTGACTACGCTCCTGTAGATGGTGCTGCTAGGGTTATCCCATTCGATGCTGGCTCAGGCGCTAGATATATGTTGGTGTTTGCTGAGAACGCTATTCTTGTTATAAAAGATGGCGCATACCTAACGAGCAACACTCAATATGTGACTGATATAACTGTTGATTCATCAAGTCCATATAATATGTTAGTTACATATTCTGGGGCTGATTCGTATGTGGCTGGTGATTATGTTCAATTCAATGACTTCCCTGATGCCGATGATGAAATTGGAAATAAAATAAATGGACTATATGGCAGAGTTGTATCAGTTGATACTGCTTTAAATATACTTGAGATAGAGAACTTAGCAGCAGATACGTTTGCTGTTTATGCATTCTTAGCTGGTGGAACTGTTAGTAAGATAGTTTCAATAGCTACAACATACTTAGAATCTGAATTGTTTGATATTCAATATGCTCAGTCTGTTGATGTGATGACGCTGGTTCACCCAAGTCACCCGATCAAGGAACTGTCAAGACTATCAGATACTTCGTGGACCATAGCTACGGCTGATTTGAGTGGAGATACTAATGCTGAGATAGCATCTTCAACAGCATCGCAAGTTGGAGTTGCCGGAGTTGTTGGATATTCCTATGGGATAACCACAGTTGATAGTAATGGTAGAGAATCTATATTGATTGCTGCTGGCGAGTGCAGCGTTGCAACAGGTAATGCTACACTTAGTTCATCAAATTGGAATAAGGTTGAGTGGACTTCTACAGGTAGCCCTATTTATTATAACGTTTATAGGAAAGACTCATCTCAGTCTCAATATGGGTTTATAGGCTCATCTAATACTTTAATATTCTCAGATATTGGGTACACTCCTGATTTCTCAGTTAGGCCGCCAGTATCATTTACTGAACTTGGATCTTCTGATAACTATCCTTCATGTGTATCTTATGCTCAACAAAGACGTTTCTTTGCAAATACAAACTCTGAGAAAGAAACTGTCTGGGGATCAAAGACAGGTGACTATTCTGGTTTTATGACTGGTGGGGCTGACGACAACGAATCTATTAAATTCAGAGCTGCTAATAAGAAATTTAATCCAGTTAAGCACATACTTGATCTATCTATTATGGTTCTAATGACTGAGAATGGTGAATTGGCAGTTAATCCAGACGGATCTCCAATACTACCAACAAACATAAATATTAAGACTCAAACATATAATGGGTCTAGCGGTGTTTCGCCTATAGTTATTAATGACAATGCTTTGTATGTAGATTCAAGCGGATCGACTGTTAGAGACTTGTTGTTTGATTATCAGGTTGATGGGTTCTCTGGCAATGATATCAGTTTATTCGCAAAGCATTTATTTGATGGATATACTATAGTAGATTGGTGTTATCAAAAAAGTCCTGATTCAATTGTATGGTTAGTTAGATCTGATGGACTTGTATTGTCGTTAACGTATCTAAGAGAGCAGCAAGTTATAGCATGGGCAAGACACAACTTCTCTGGGAATATAAACTCATATTATAATGGATTAAGCTTCGAACTAAGTGCAGTAGAATCTTGTGCATCTGTTAGAAATGATGATAATGGAGAAGATGAGGTATACTTCGTAGTTAAAAGAAGTAATCCAATTGAAGCGTCTACTGCCGGTACTCAAAGATGGAGATATATAGAACGCCTATCATCTAGAACTTTTCAAGAGATAAAAAATGTTGATTATAGTTTGGCTGGATCAAATGGAAGAACTCAGAAACATGGAGTTGTTGATTTATTGATGGTTGATGCTGGACTTACTTATGACGGAAGAAATACAGATTTATCAGTGACAGTTACAACTACTGACAATGGAAATGGCACTTTTAACATTGAGATATCAGATGCTTCATTTGTATCTAGTCTTGTTGGTAAGCAGATCCATATAGGACCAAATGGATATACCGATACTGTTGTTAAATTCTTGATAACTGATTTCATTGATACAAGTAACATAACGTGCTCAGTTGTTAACAAACCTATTGATTACGCTGAGACAGTAACTGCAACATCAGACTTTGGAATAGCTGTTAATAAGGTTTATGGGGTTAGACATCTAACGAATCAAGCAGGTGGGAATCCAACTGTTATTGCTGATGGATTCGTTGTCTATTCTTACTTTAGAGACTCTGGATCATCTAATCCAACTGATTTTGATGTAGATACAGGCTCTATTACTCTTCAAGATTTCTATTGTGTTATCCATGTCGGACTTGGATATATGTCAGAGATGCAGACACTCAATATAGATACATCACAAGGAGAGACTTTAATTGACAAGAAAATAAATATTCAAAAGGTAACTTTGCTTCTTAATAAAACAAGAGGTCTTAGTGCTGGTAGAGATAATGATGATGATGAACTAGTTCTAATTAGGCCAAGAGACGCAACGGCTAGTGAATCTTATAACTCTCCATCTCCTTTGATAAATGGTGCTGCTGATGTAGTTATTGAATCATCATGGAACTCGACAGGTTCAGTTTATGTTCGACAAGATTATCCATTACCAGCTAACATATTAAGTATACACGTATCTGGTTATATACCGACGAGAGGTTAATAAATGGCAGCAGCGGCAGTATTAGCAGGACTTAGTTTAGCAGGGGCCTATCAGGATTCTGTAGCTCTGTCTCAACAGGCTGCTAATGAAAAGTTAAAAGCTCTATCAGATGCAGAAGTGTTGAAAGTAAATTCAGATTTAAAATTACAATCTGGACAAGAAGAATATAATGCTTTCTTAAAGAAGTCTAAAAAGATGCTTGGCGGTCAATTGGCTGCTCAGGCTAGCGGTGGTGTTGATGTTAGTTATGGAACTCCAGCTAGTGTTCGTGCTAACGCTGAATTTGATATACAATTAGACGCGAATCGAATTAAGAACAATGCGACACTTGAGGCTTTTGGACTTAGAAACAAAGCGGCTCAATCTATAATGCAAGGAGAGTCAAACGCTCAAGCATTGAGAAACAGAGCAGGTGCTACTCTACTTGGCGGTGTATTGACTGCCGGTGCTTATGGATTTCAAGGCATGGGTAAAATTACTGTACCAGTTTCAGAGGAAACTGGGTCTGGATATGGATCAAGAAGATCCGGTAAATATTATGATACGAGTGGGGAATAAATGAAGGTTCCAATTTACGAATCAAATCAAGTTAAATCATCTGACTCGGTTGGTATAGGTTCTAGCGTTAGCACAAGTGTTGAAAACTATGGTGGCGGAGCTGCTAACAAAACAGAAGTTATATCAAAGGCTGCTGGAGTTATTAACAACATATATCAAGAACAAAAAAGAAAAGCCGACGAAATAAATGTAACAGATGCTCAAGCAAAACTCACTGAATTCTCAAATAGAATGATGTCATCTAAAGATGGAGCTTTAAGTAAAAAAGGTAAAAACTCGTTTGATTTGCTTGATACGTTCCCAGAAGATTATAAAAAGGGACTATCTGATATTGAAAAGAATCTAACAAACGATGAGCAAAAGTTCATGTTTAGTAAGTATGCAAATCAGCAGAAGCTTAGTATGGAGAAACAGCTTCAAGAGCACGTTGCTCAAGAGACTATTAGATACGATAATGAGGCTACTAAGTCATTCATTGATAACAAGAACAATGAGATATCTGAGATGGCTCTTAGGGATTTGCAGGGTGTTGATAATGGTATTGCTGAAATTCAAAAGAAGTTAGAAGAACACGCCGATAGAAACGGATTCGATGATGAAACTAAGAAAAATCTGATAGACAAGGCTGTATCTAATTCATACGAAAATGCCATATCTCAGATGATATCTAACGATAAAGAAGAAGTTGCAAAAGAATACTTTAAATTCCAAAAAGACAAGATCAAAGATGCTAATGCGCTAGAGCGTATTCAGAAGATGGTTGATGATGGGTCTAATCGTAAGATGGCTCAAGTTGCTGTTGATGGATATATGGGTAAGGGGTTGTCTGAGTCTGCTGCATACAAAGAAGCTGCAAAGATTGATGATGCCAAGCTTAGAGAGCAAACCGAGAATCGCATTAACTTATCTTATTCTCGAAGAGATGCGGCCATTAGAGATGGCAAAGAGAAGCAATTTGAATACTACTTAAATGCTGCATACAAGACTGGTGAGCCTACTAAGGTTAAGGGTTGGGATAACTTAGATGAGATTACTAAAAAGAAAATACTTATTGCAGCAACGAACAGATCAATGGGTGATGAGACTATTACAAAGCCAGATGTTTATAAGAAGCTTAAGTCACTAGCTATAAACCCAGAGACTAGAAACGATTTCAATAAAACAATATTGCTTGATTATGTAAATGATCTTAGTCCTGCTGACTACACACAGTTAAAGAGCTGGCAGACTCAAGCGCGAAAAGGAAATCAAGAAGATCTTGATGGAGTATTAACTGAAACTCAGGCTATTAAGAACTCAATATCTGCTGCGGGCTTAACGAAAAAAGAGGCCGACAGGTATGAGAACAAGATCAACTTGTTAGTATCTAATCATCAAAAAGCTCTTGGGCGAAAATTAACATCTACTGAGATATCTAAGTTGTCTGATGAGTTCTTATCTGAAAGCATAGTTATTAATGCATTATCTAACCAGAGACCGATTGACTTGACGCCAGAGGAAGTTAAAAATATTAACTATGAGCAGATTCCTAAAACAGATGTAACTCGTATTGAAACGAAGTTAAAATCTCGCGGATTGCCGGTAACAGATCAAAGAGTTAGAGAGTTGTATCAGTTAGAGTTAAACAAATCGCTAGGGTTCTAGTGTAAAATCGGGAGATATAAGTGGCTGATTTCTTAGATGAGGTTCTTGATTCGGAACTAGATAATCAAGCTGAAAAATTTAATCAATCAATGTTTACAGCAAATCAATCAAATCCAGACCAATATGCTAAGGTCTTGGAGCTTGCTAAAAAACGTAATCTAAATCCTCAATTCGTAGAGAATAACTATAATGCTTTGGCTCCGTTAAATGAGGACTATTCTGGTTATCACGATTTGCAATCTCGAGCTCCAATATCGGCTGAATGGTTATCAAATCCAGAGAACGCTAAAGTTGCTAAAGATGATATTGCTAATCTGGCTGGATTAGAGTCCGTTGTATATGGTTCGACTAGATGGGGTGATGTATATAATTTGATTGTTGGTGGAACAATTCAAATGGCTGAAAACTTGGCTAAATCACCTGCCTTGATCTTTAATGATTCTGGAATATTTGGTGATGACTATTATAAACCTAGCGATTATCAGCCAAAATCAAAGCAAGCTTACGAACAATTATATAAAAATCCTGTAACTAATTATTTATCAAAAGCTGCCGAGCCTTACGATGTTAAAAGAGATCGAACTGATATATGGAAGAACGCCGCAAATGGTAACTTGTGGCCGTTAGCTTATGGATCAATACATACAGCTCCAAATTTACTATTGTTATTGGTTCCGGAAATTGGACTACCTGTGCTCGGTATGGGCGCTGCCGCAGAAAAGAACGCGCAGCTATTACAAAAAGGTGTTAAGCCAGAAACAGCAGCTATGAGTGCTGCTGCAACTGGTGCATTTGAAGTTTTAACAGAACAGTTGGGCGGTATTGCTGAGGGTGGTAAGTCGTTTAAAGCACTTATCAAAGAAGGCGTTGCAGAGATGGGTGAGGCTGGTTTTAAAGCCACATTCACCAAAGCCATGAAAAACATTTTAAAAACTGGCAAAGAAGAATTTGGCGAAGAATATTTAAATGAATGGGCAAGTGGTATTGTCGACTGGGGTTTGGGTGTTAGTGATTTAACTCCAGATCAGTTGTCAATGAACGCTATTGAGTCAGGTCTAGTTGGATTTGCGTCTGGTGTTGGCTTGTCTGCTGGTGGCCATGCTATTGCTCGTGGTATTGATATAGTTGCACACAATGAAGACCTAAAGAGTCGTATGCAAACAGCGTATGGCGCTGATCTGTGGACTAATATAGGTGGTTATTTAGACCAAGGAAAACTAAACAAAAGATCTGCTGATAAGAGTAAAGACTTCCTTGATAAAACATTAAATGGATCTGGTGCTGAAAACTCTTATATCCCAACATCAGACTTTGATGAGTATTATCAGTCTAAAAAGATAGATCCAGTTGATGCGGCTAAGTCGTTAGGCATCTCAAGAGAGTATGAGCAGGCTAAAGAAACTGGCACAGATATTAAATTAAACTCTGCAAATCTGATGGTAGAGACTAAGAAATCGGGTGACTACGATGCTATTAGAGATATATCGCGTATGTCAGAAGATGGCTTATCTGTTAAAGAGTTGAAAGCTCAGCAAGAGCAGCAAGCCAAAGAACAAAAAGAACTTAAGAAATTTGTTGATGAGCAGTTAAAACTAAACGAAAAGTCTGGTGATGCAGTTATCGAAGATGTTGTAAAGCAACTAGTTGATACTGGTATGCCAAAGCGTCAAGCGAGAGAGCAAGCTATCATATATAGATTCTTCCAAGTTCAAGCCGAGAAAGTTGGAACTACAGCAGAAGAATTATACAAGCGATATGGAATGAAGGTTATTAAACCAAAACCTAATATTGGTGGTATTGTTCAGAATATACCAGAAGATTTAATGGCTCAGCCTGTTTTAACTCGTAATGAGTTTGGTGAGTATGACTATCGAGACGAAGATTTAAAGACAATGCTTGCTGGCCTTAAGCGAGGCGCTGCTCCTGTTGAGTCATATAATCCTATTACGAAAAAGAAATATAATACCGGAAGTACGTTCCCATCTTGGTTTAAGAATCAAGGCGAGAAGTCTCAGAAGGTTACAGAAGTATTAACAAAACAAATCAATGGCGAGAAGTTAACTAAAGTCGAAAAAGAAATACTCGCTAAAATGTATGAGAACTATCAGGATTCGTTGGGGCGTGGGGAGTTGTTTCAGAGTGGAAATAAGCCTGAAATGTTCTCACAACTAATTAAAACAGTTGAGTCAAAAATACCTAATAACGCGACACCTAGTCAGATACTTGCCACGCTGAAAGATTTAAAGCCAGAAGAAATTGAATGGTCCGGTATCAAATCATTCCTTGATAGAAAAGAAAAAGTTAATAAAGCTGAATTGGTTGAATACTTAAAAGCTAATCAGTTGAATGTTCAAGATGTTACTCTTGGATCAAAAGGAAAGCCAAAGAAGATAGATAAACAGCAAGCTATTGATTATATAAACGCTGGTTGGAATGTCTTTTATTACTATGAAGATGAGGGTGATTTTTCACAAAGAGCTATCACTATTGATGAAATCACAATAGCGCCAGACGATGCTATGTTTGGAGTCGGTGAAACTGAATACATAGATGATACTAAATATAGTAAATATACATTGCCATCAGGAGAGAACTATCGAGAGGTTTTGTTTACGTTGCCTGAGTCTAAGCCGCATAAGCCTAATTACGAAGTTAAGTACGATAGTAAGTCTGGATATTATCAGGTTAAAAATGGAGATGTTGTTGTTGGTTCGTTTACAAGCTCAACTGCTGCAAATGCGGCTATTGAAGAATACGACAATCTATATGAAAAATACGGAACTGTTCGAGGAGATGAAACGGCTAAGCAGTCATATAGATCATCTCACTTCTCTCAACCAAACATTCTTGCCCACACTCGCCTAACCGATAGAACAGATACCGATGGGAAAAAAGTTTTATTTGTTGAGGAGATTCAGTCTGATTGGCATCAGGCTGGTAGGAAGAAAGGGTATAAATTAAACCCTAAGCGAGAGGCTGAATTAAAAGCCAAAATCAAAGAAATTGAAGCAATAGGGAAAGAAGCGACGCCAGAGCAAAAAGATGAATGGGTTGCGGCCATGAATGAGCTGCAACCACAAAAAGCCACGTCTTCAGTTCCAAATGCCCCTTTCAAAAAAACATGGCATGAGTTTGCTTTTAAGAAAATCTTAATGATGGCCGTTGATGGTGGTTACGACAAGGTTGCATGGACTACTGGAGAGCAACAGGCTGAGAGATTTGATTTGAGTAAGCAGATCGGAGCCATAGAGGCGACTAAAAATAAAGACGCAACTTATGATGTGTCTGCGTTTAAAGATGACGCAGCTCTTGGCCGAAACAGAAATCCTTTAATAGAAAAAAAATCAGTAACAGCAGAAGAATTATCAGATTTAATCGGAAAAGATTTAGCTGAAAAGATAACTAAAGATGTTGGATATTATGAAACTAAAAAATACTCTGGACTAGATCTCAAAGTCGGCGGCGAGGGCATGAAAGGATTTTATGATAAAATCCTAGTTGATTATGCGAATAAGGTGGGTAAGAAGTTTGGGGCTAAGGCTAAAGATATTTATCTACAAAACGACAATCAGCTACTTGCAAACGATAACGCTGCTTCGGCGGCGGCTATTGGAGCAGCCCCGGTTCATGCGCTAGAAGTAACTTCCGATATGGCAAAGTCTATAGCAGAATCAGGTCTTCCATTATTCCAAAACAACCAAGGCTCATACAACCGACAAACAAGAGTTATCTCTTTGTTTAAGTCTTCCGATAGATCGACATTCTTGCATGAATCAGCCCACTTCTTTTTTGATGTGCTAGCTGATTTATCTAAAACTAGCCCAAAAGTTAAAACAGATTTTGATAAGATCTTATCTTGGGTTGGTGCTGAAAATGCTGAATCAGTTACAAGAGAGCAGCATGAGAAGTTTTCGCGTGGATTTGAGGCTTATCTGCTAGAGGGTAAAGCTCCAACAAGATTATTACAAAAAGCTTTTAATACATTTAAGGTTTGGTTAACTGGTATATATAGAAACTACGCAGGACTTGAGCGACAGGCTGGACAATCTCTTGGTCTAACCGATGAGATTCGTCAAGTTATGGACAGAATGTTAGCCACAGAAGAAGAAATAAATGCAGCAGAAGAAGTTGCAGCATTTAAGCCTTTAATGCTTGATGAGACTAAGGATAAACTTGAAGATGCTAGAATTTCCGCAGAAGCTCGTTTAAATCGAAAGTTGTTAGAATCAGCTGAGCGCAAGAAAAACTCTGATTACAAAACCGAAACAGCAAGAGCACAGCTTCAAAAGCTACCGATATACAATGCTATATCAGTATTAAGAACAGGCTCAACAATAGCTGGTCAAGTTGTTGGAAATGTTAAGATCAATGCTGATACCATCAAAGAAAAATACGGCGAGGATATGCTAAAATCTATGCCGCGCGGAACAGTCGCACCGGCATCGAATGAGTACGCTTTACCTGTCGATGTAGTGGCCGAGATGATGGGCTACGCTGATGCTGATGTGTTCTTATCAGAGATAACAACTGTTGAGCCATTAGATCAAGCAGCTCGCAAGCAAGCTAATCAAATTATTAAACGAGAATACCCAGACTTGCTAGAGTCTGCTGAGATCAAGCAAGAAGCTATGTCGGCATTACATAACGAGAAACGTGGAACATTACTTAAATATGAATATGAGCACTTGTTTAACAAAGCTCGCGGAGAGTTCAATACTCTTGCTCGTCGAATGATATCTCGTATGCCTATTGAGATGGTTGTTAAAGAGCAGGCCGCTAGATACGTTGATAAGCTTAAAGCGTCTGAGCTTAAGCCTTATCTGTACTTAAGAGCTGAGAGACAACACTCAAGAGATGCCGCAAGGTTATTTACTGCCGGTGATTTCAAGGGTGCTTTAGAGTCAAAGCGTAAGGAATATTTAAACTTTGAAATATACCGAGAAGTGACTAAAGCAAAAGAGAATGTTGATAAATTCTCTAAATGGTCTAAGCGCGTATTTGAAAAGAAAGAAGATCTTGCAAAGAAGCGCGATATAGATTTAGTCAATGCCGCAAGACTTGTATTAAGTAAGTATGGCATTGGCCCACAAATAGCCGAGCAAATCGAATTAGATCTGAACAATTTAAAAGAATACAACGAATCATCTTATAACAATATATCTTCAATGATTGCAGATGTTTTAACAAGAGCTACTCCAAATGTTGATGATACGATGTACGACAATTTCAAATCAATGGCTGATACTGTTAAAATTCTTTGGGATATGTCTAAGGATAATAAAACAGCAGAGCTTGATGGTAAGCGTGAACTTGTTGAAGATATTGTAAAACAAATATCTGATGTGGTTATAACTTTAACAACTGATAAGAAATCAAAGAAACAGTACGATGAGGCATCTAGTAAATTTGATGAATTTAAAACTGATGCTTTAGATTACTTTGCATCTCGAACAAGAATAAATCAATGGGCCAACACTATGGACCTTGGTGTTCGCGGAGTGTTTAGAAAACTATTTGTTGAGAAAACAGAAGACGCGAGTGCCAAGTTTAGACTTGAGCATAGAGATGTTGTTGCTAAGCTTGAGGCTATATTTAAGAAATATGAGGATATATTCACACTTGATAAAATAGTATTCTCAGGAATTGCAAACGTTGATACCAATCAAGAGTTTAGATTCCAAGATAAGACAGAACTTCTTATGATGCTTTTAAACATTGGTAACGAAAGCAATAAGTTCAAGCTTCTTGCTGGTTACAAATGGGGTGGCTTAAATGAACAAGGTGTTTTAGATGATGCCAAGTTTGATGAGGCCGTTGAGGGGCTTATTAGCAAAGGCATTTTAACTGTTAAAGACTTTCAATTCTTAACTGATATCTGGGCGCTCAATGAATCACTCAAGCCAGCAGCTCAGAAAGCCCATAAATATACTCAAGGTTTTTACTTTGATGAGATTACTGCAAAGCCATTTACTAACTCATTAGGTACATGGGCCGGTGGTTATGTTCCTGCTAGGTATGACAAGGGTAAGAATGTTGATGCCAAGGCTAGAGAGGAACGTAGACAGATTGAGGAGTCAGATATTACTCGTCAATTCCCGATGCCTAACAAGGGATTCTCAAAGAAGCGCGTTAGCAACTATGCAGCTCCGTTAGATCTCGATATTACCAATCTGCAATCTCATTTAGTCGATGTGCTTAAATTCTCTAATTTTGAGCCTGCCGTTGCGGATATTCGCAAGGTTGTGCTTAATAAGAAATTCAGCGCGATTATGAACGATTTTAACAGTGGGCTTATTAGTCGTGTTATTATTCCAAATCTTCAAACTATATCGACACAGAGAACGACTAAGTATGATAACCATACTTTTAAAATGCTTAATAGTTTTGCTTCGTATTTAAGAGGTACGTCTAGCATGATGGTTATGGCTAACAACGTGACTAACTTCTTTCAAGATCATTTCTCGGCTATGGCTGCATTAACTAAAGTAAAGTCAAAACATTTAGGGTCTGCACTTGTAAGTTATCTTACAGACCATAATAAATCTATTGATCTGATAAGATCTGAGCCGTTCATGGCTTCTATCAATGACGATAATACTAGAGACCTGATTCATTCAATCAATCAAATAGCAGGAGATTCGAACTACTTTAAAGACTTTAGACACTTTACGCAGAAGCAAGGTGCGTTCTTGCAAGAGTTCTCATCTGCATATATCAAGAACATAGTGTGGCTTGGGTCTTATAATCAAAGCATATCAAGTGGTATGGACGATGCCAGCGCAAGGCGCGAGGCCAATCTAACAGTTAAGATAACCCAGCATACTCAGTTGCCAGAAGTGGTTTCAAGCTCCGAAACTGGTACGCCTCTTTATATGTTAATGAATCAGTTTGCTGGATTCTTTAATAACATTTATAACCTAAACGAGTCTGAATATACTATCGCTTATCGCAAGATGGGCCTTAAAAAAGCCTTACCTAGAATGATGTATGTGTATGGTATGAGCGTAATGGCTGTTGCTATATCTGGACAACTAATAGCCAACCTTATGCGTGGAGATGGTTTTGACGATGATGGAGATGGGGACACAGATATCAATGATATATTGTCGTTGTTCTTCACATCTCAGTTTAAGTTCTTAACTGCATCATTCCCTATTGTTGGTCCAACTGTTAATACAATAGCAAACAGATATAACCATAAGTTCTATGATGATAAGTTGCAGGTAATGCCATCAATGGCGGTTCTTGAAAGTGCTGCTGGTGCTGCTTATTCTTTAACTCCTTTTATTGATAGAGAATTTAAGAAAAAAGACATCAAAGACGTACTAAATCTATTGGGTCTTATGACTGGTTTACCAACTACAATGTTGTCAAAACCAGCAGGGTATTTGTTTGATGTTAACTCTGGCAAAGCTAATCCATCTGGTCCTATTGATTTCACTAGAGGGTTGCTTTCTGGGCAGTCTGGTACAAAATAAAAACATGGGGGATTTATGCTAGATTTAGATTTATCCAAGAATTATTATGAGGGTTCTGATGATACATTATCATACTCTTATGATTTTAAAGTATTTCAATCTTCTCATTTGCGAGTTGTTGTTAGAGTTATCGCGACTGGTGCTGAATCTATTTTAACATTAGATACTGACTACTCTGTTACTGGCGCTGGAGCAACTAGCGGAACTATCGAATTGATAGACGCTAATCAGGCGTGGATTACATCTGGTGGGTTTCTTTCAAGTAGTTATGCCCTTGTTATAATGCGCGTACTTCCTATCGAGCAAAGCACTTCTATAAAGGGACAAGGTTCTTATTATCCAGAATTGCATGAGAATCAATTTGATAAGCAAGTTATGATAGATCAACAATTGCATGAAGAGATAAACCGATCTGTCAAATTAGCAGAATCAGCAGATACCGCATCTATTAACATGACCATACCAGCAAGTTACATTGGATCAAACAAGCCAGTCTTGATGCTTAATAGTAGCGGAGATGGGTTTGTTGATCCGCCAGTTACTTACTCTGAGCTGGCTGCTGCAATAACAACTGCTGGCGGTACTTACACAGCTTCTAGGGCCTTAGTCTCTAGCGGTGCTGGTGTTGCTACAGCTTCGGGAGTTACATCTACAGAGCTTGGATATGTATCAGGTGTGACAAGTGCGATTCAAACCCAACTAGCAGCAAAGCAATTAAGATCTGTTCTAACTACAAAGGGAGATCTATATGTTGCAACTGCTTCTGATACAGTAGCAAGACAAGCTGTAGGAACAGATGGATATGCATTGGTTGCTGATTCAGCACAGACTAATGGAATTAAATATGCTAATATTGGAGTTGTTAAAACAATAACGACTGTAACATCTGGGATTAAAACACCGGGTGGTACTAATAGATATCACACATTAACAACAAACTCTCTAACACTAACTGCTGGCACATATGAATTATCTGGGTACGCAACATTCTTAAACTCTGGCACTACTCCAACATATACTGATGCTGGCGTTGGATTCTATGGGGCGAATGGTGCTGATAGTTCTAGTGTTCCTGCTGCCTTATCAACTGTTGTAACTGTTGAATCTGGATATCCTGTTAGTAATGGTTCATATCTTAATACGACTGCAACATTCGATGCTCTAAGTATGCCGACATTACCAGTATTAGTAACAGTCGCATCTAGTGCTACTGTTTATATAGTAACGTACTCGAATCAAACTACGTCAGCAAACGCTAGAATTACGGCATCAATGACTGCGCGGAGACTTTACTAATGGGATTAGTTCAATGGCTTAAAGAGAACTTCGAGATCATTGGCGCATCAATGGTTGGTATATTTGGAGCTGGCGGAATAGTTATCACTCAGCAAGAACATACCAAGAAAATAGAAAAGCTTGAAGATTGCCATGTTGAAGTGAAAGAAAACTTAAGCGAAATTAAGGGTGATATTAAAACTCTATTAGAAAGAACAAAGCATTTATGAAGTATTTATTTGCCATATTAGTTCTTGGCGGATATGTGGCGGAGAAGCCAACAAAGCAAACTGTAACTGTGTGTGATGCTAATGGGTGCTACGAGGTAGTAGTTGTTGGTGCTCTGTGAAAAAAATATTTAGCTGCCGAAGATCAAGCCTTGGACTGATAGGAATGTTTCTATTGTTTAGTCTTGGATATGTTAAAGGCGCAGATGTTTCTTTGGCTATATCAGGGATAGTTTTATCTATTGCTGGTAGTAACGCATACGAGAAGAAAGGTAATCCAGTTGAGTAAATCATTACTGATATTCGAACTTATGAAGGGTTGCATATTTATGCTTATAGGTGCATTTTTATGCACTCATTATGCGCCAACTCCAAAACCAGAGGTTCAACAAGTATCTCAAGTGCAAACTAGTAAGTGTAAGGTTGTTACAACTAAGCGTCAAAATGGAGACGAGATTACTGAATTTCTTGCAGAGAACTCACAAAAGCAAGAGATTAAGGTCAATGAAAAAAACCATTCAATTGGTATCATACCGAAATACAATTTTAATAATAACTCTAGTGATGTTGCTGGCTTTTATTCTTATAAAGGCTTAGGCGTATATCTATCTAAGAGCGAAATCGGGTTAGTATTTTCTAAATCATTTTAAGGGGGATTTATGGCATTAGCTTTCTCAACAACTTTAAGGAATTCAAGACTTGATCAAATCACGTCAGCGGTTGGCGCTTCGGGATTCTTACGAATTTACGATGGCACAAGACCTGCCACTGGTGGCACAGCAACAACTTTGCTGGCAGAGTTAACGTGTAATGCTACCTTTGCTCCTGCTGCTTCTGGTGGTGTATTGACATTAAATGCAATCACTCAAGACTCGAGCGCAAATGCCACAGGTACCGCGACTTGGTTTAGGTTAGTAACATCTGGCGGTACGTTTGTTGTCGATGGTAACGTAGGGACATCGGGATCTGATCTAAACTTAAATACAACTTCGATTGTAACGGCTGCTGCGGTTTCAGTTACATCGTTTACAATAACAGAAGCAAACTCATAACAAGGGAGAATTAAATGGGTATTCAAACATTTCACGAAACATTAGTTCAAAGTGTTACAGATGGTCCAACATTAACGGCAGCAGCAAGAGCATCTTGCATACCAACTGCAAATAGAATTGTATTGCCGAATAACTACTTCTATGTTGGAAAGACTTTGAGATTTGCTTTATCTGGTAGAATAAGCTCAGCGATAACTACACCGGGTACTGCTAGATTTGATATATGTATGGGTTCCGCTGGTACTACCATTGTATTTGATTCGCTAGCAATATTGCTTGATACTGTTCCGACAACAACTACAGTTGCATGGTTTCTTGATGTTGAATTAGTTTGTCGTGCCGTTGGTGCAACAACTCTAACAACATTCTTCCCATCTAAAGCAACATGGACTTGTATAGATATTTTAGGTCAAGCTGCTACGCCGCCGAAAGGTGTTTTAACTGCCGTACTTCCTTGGAATACCGCTCCTGTCATTGGTGCTGGTATGGATAACACTGCGGCATCTGCTCTTGATGTTTTCTTTACTCAGACTGTTGCAACTGGTTCTTTAACTGTTCACAACTACAGAGTGGACGCTTTGAATTAAAGGCGGTTTTTGTGCCTATATTTAGCGGAGCAAAAGGGCGTATGGGCTTCATATCAATGCCATCTAATACAAATGGTAGCGTTCGCGGCGTTCGCGGCGTTCGCGGTGCAAATAGCGTGCGCGGTGAAAGTGGTCTAATGTATTTCAGATCGACTGTATTCTCAACTGCTCAACTCAATCTGTCTGGTGTAACTAAAGACTCAACGGGTGCAATACTAGGTAGCTGCGTTGTTGAGCTATATGTTACCAGTAGCGACAGAGTAGTTGGTAAAACAATATCTGATGCAACAACGGGAGCATATACTTTTTCTATAACATTCTCTGGGCCGTTCTACATAGTCGCATACAAAGCAGGATCTCCAGACTTGGCAGGTACTACAGTCAATACCCTAACAGGGTCTTAGTATGGTTGATGTTTACCTTTATCAAGGTGAATCAAACCCTAATGATATAAAGCTTCGTGACCCAACCACTATTGCTAGTGGCGGATCTGTAACTGGTACAGTTGCGGTAACTCTTGGCGCTGCAACATCATCTGCATCTGGTATAGAAACTATATCAGGAACGTCTAACCAGACTCTTTCAAATACTACATCAAGCGTAACTGCTTTAGAAATATTCACGGGCTCAGTATCTGTATCTCTTGTATCGGCTACATCTACGGCTTCGGCTTTAGAGACTTTCGCTGGCACTGTATCTGTGACACTAGGATCTGCTACATCTACGGCATCAGGGCTTGAGACGATAATAGGTACATCGAGTCAGTCTTTGTCTAATGCAACATCTAGTGTTGTTGCTGTTGAGACAATTACCGGAACTGTAGCATCTACGCTAAGTCCTGCAACTTCGAGCGTAGTCGCTGTTGAGACAATATCTGGTACTGCTTCAGTAACACTCGCTGCTGCTACGTCAGCGGCGTCTGGTATCGAGACCATAACTGGTACATCATCACAAACTTTGTCTAATGCGACTAGTTCAGTGGTGGCCATTGAAACGATATCGGGGTCTGTTTCTTCTTTATTATCGAATGCGACATCATCTGTAGTCGCATTAGAGACTATTACAGGTACACTATCTAAAACTCTTTCAAATGCAACTAGCTCATCGACTGGCATTGAAACAATAACTGGCACTGTAAACTTAACTTTACAGTCTGCAACTAGCTCCGTATCTGGATTAGAGACAATAACAGGAACAGTTAGTAAGTCATTACAGGACGCTACATCGTCAGCTAGTGGAACAGTAACATCATCTGCTGTTAGTGGGACTGTCGCAGTTACTTTGCAGAATGCTACATCATCAGCAAGCGGATTAGTTTCAATTAATGTTTCTGGTACTTCTGCCGTAGTTCTAGTTAATGCAATAAGCTCTGGTGCTGGATCAGTTACATCGGTAGGATCTGGCGCAATATCTTTTAGACGAAGATCTTCTCAACCAAGTTCAGACATTCAATACAGATGGATAAAACGGCGCAGACAGAGAAGATTCTACTAGTCTGCGCTATTATATCTAAACGATAATATTATTTTGCTTTTCGTAGGTCTTTATATCACTAAGTTTATATAATACTTTTCCAAAGTTCTTTACAAACTTTGGACCTTTGCTAACTGTCTCGACTCTCCAATTTGCAAGAGTTCCAACTGATACTCCCCATCTTGCAGATAACTGCTCAGGTGTTAATGTTTGATTTGATTGTGCCATTATTTTATCTCCTCTGTATCGTTTGTTTTTGGTAACGGAAACTCCTCTGGCTTAACTAATCCAAGATCAGTCCTAAGAGCTAGTAGTCCAGACTCAAGATCTTCCATCTTTAAATTCTCAATGAACGTCTTACCGCTACCGCCAAAGTGTTTAATAAGCAACTCTGTACGCTTCTTTGTAGCATCTGCGCTTCGGCCTTCCATATCTCCCAATGTGAGAGCTTCTTGAATTCCTTCAATCGCTATCTCTTTACGTTTCTTTCGATCTTCATATGACCAGTCTGGTCTGTCAAATATTTGAGTGGTGTCAGACTGTGTTGGAATGCCAGCGTGTTCGCCGCCAATGTTTAAGAAATCAAAGAACGATTTAAATGATGCAAATTTAGGGTTATCAATAGATTTTCCGTTAAGTGTATCGGTACGATCTTTAACTATCCATGCTCTATTGATAATGCCAGTAGGTTGCTCGATGCGCTCCATCTCAATTAGTAGGTCAGGTTCAAATCCAGTCTCTCCCTCTACTTTCATTTTAGTACCGGACTTAACCATCTCTTGCTTGCCAGTATCGTCATTTGTGTTTGTTTCGTATTCGTTACCAGCTCGGCCAAGCATTAGAATGTGGATAGGTGTATTGATATAAGCATCTGTATAGTCCTTCCATTGGCCCTTTAAGATGCCCCAATCCATCATTGTGAAATACTTACGGCCTTTAGTTTTAAGGTAGCTATCGCATAGATCGCGCCAAACGTGAGATATTGAGTCGATGATTACAACTTCGATACCTTCTGCTTGAACTTCTTTTAAGAACTGTAGCATATCCTTAAACGATTTACCTTTGTGCGTAAATAGCTCTACTCCTGCTTTATTTGCGAGAGGAATCATAAAGTCAGATCCCTTCTCAGTATCAAAGAAGGCTATCGCTTTCTTTTTTGATTTTGCTGCTAAGCCCAATGCTATCTCAAACGACGTTCTTGTTTTACCACTGCCGGCAAATCCAAAAATACCGATTTTTGCGTAAGCCGTTCCCATAACTGCTTTTTTTAATAATGACATTTCTTTCTCCCTTGTTGTTGTTATTGATTATTAGAGTGATCGCGCTTCATTACGCGGTCTTCATCTATTAGTCTATTTACTTCTTTATCTAAAGCTTCTGATTCTACTTCTGTAACGTCCAGCCAATCATCTACTGCTGGTGAATATACACTAACCAAAGTTACATTAAGATATTCAACTGATGGCACGTTTGCATATTCTCTTGTCTTCTGAATGGTGTACTCAATTTCTATGTCGTCGGTTTCTATTGTTGGCATTTATTAAGACCTTTCTTTTTTTTGTTGCATGAAGAAAAATTATAGTTAATGATCTGGGCTGTCAACAACTAAAATTATAATAAATGAGGCAGCGTGATAATACTTAGACCATATCAAGAGAAACTAATCTCAGACGTTAGGCTTGAATTGCAGCGCGGTAATCGTGGCGTACTTATGCAATCTGCTACCGGCTCGGGCAAGACCGCAACAACTGCTTATATGATATCAGAAGCATTTAAGCGTGGTAAGTCTGTATGGTTCATAGTTCATAGAGAAGAGCTAATAAAACAGTCTAGCCTTGCATTTGAAAAAATAAATCTTTCGCATGGAATAGTAGCCGCTGGTTGGCCTACTAACTATAAATCTAAAATACAAATATGCTCTATTATGACATTAAAGAACAGACTTCATATGCTATCAAGACCTGACATGATTGTATATGACGAATGTCAATACATGGGTGCTGATACGTGGGATTACATATTTGGCGAAAACCCAAACGCATATCACATTGGCCTTAGCGCAACGCCTTGGCGTTTAGATGGTAAAGGTTTTAGAAAATATTTTCAGTCAATGGTTAAAGGCCCTTCTGTTAAATGGCTTATAGATAATAAGTATTTATCTGACTATACGATATTTGCACCGACAAATTTTGATGCGTCTCAGTTTTCTATATCTAAGGGAGATTATGACTCTAAAGAAGTTAGCGAGTTCATGGAGAAACCAACAATAGTAGGAGATTGCTATGAGAAGTGGGCCAAGTACGCTTATGGGAAGAAAACAATAGCGTTTGCGCCAAGTGTTCAGTTCTCTAAGAACTTAGTCGAGTCGTTTCAATCTCGCGGAATATCAGCTAGACACTTAGATGGTAATACCGACTCATACGAGCGTGATAAAGCCATTAGAGAATATGCAAGTGGTGATGTAATGCTTCTGTCTAACTGTAACTTATTTGTTGAAGGGTTCGATGTTCCATCGGTTGAGGCTATGCTTAACTGCAAACCGACCAAATCACTAGCTCGTTATTTACAGGCAATAGGTAGAGTTCTTAGGCCATCAGAAGGAAAAGAAAAAGCAATTATCATAGATCAAGTTAATGCTTGCATGGAGCATGGATTTCCAAGAGACGAAATAGAATGGTCATTAGATGAGCGCGAAAAGAAACGCGCAAAGAAAGGAGATAAACCAGAATCACCAACCAAAGTCTGCGGAACTTGTCTGTGCGCGAATCATGCGGCGCATAGGTTCTGTGATAACTGTGGGGCAGCTTTTGAAATAAAAGAAAGATCTGGACCTGATCAAATAGATGGTGACTTGGAAGAAGTGAATGAGGCAGAATTTAAAAAACGTAGGAAATTAGAAGAAAAAAACGTCAAGTCATTGGAAGAAGCAATACAGCTTGGTGTACAGCGTGGCTATAAGAATCCGCGATGGTGGGCTGAAAACAAATATAGATATAAGAAATGGGGAGAGTCAAAGTGAAAGAAGTAATACCAATTTTCGAGGAAGTTGAGATAACACATTTTAATACAACAAGCTTGATATCAAAAGCAGAAGCGGCTTGCTTGTATATGATGTTAAACAATTATTATTCAGCCGATGTGTTATTTGAGGATTTAATTACAAAGCCATCAAATGATCCCGAGTATCAGACAATGCTTGCCCTGTTCGTGTTGCATGTTGAATCTTTTAAGGCAAAAGAGATGCAATCATTTCAGTATTTGCATCTGATAATCCGGTCACGCAAATATTGGTGGGCTTATCCTTTGCTTTACGTTTTAGATTGGAATATTAAGACAAGAGTTGAGGCTATGTTTTGCAGATCTAAATACTCAACTTTTATTGCTGTTGGAAGACAGACTCCATATGCTGATATAAAACTAAACCAAGACCTTTACCGCAAGATGTTAAATATTAGTGTTGCAAAGTGAATTGGAGTGAATTATCGTGAGTTCAAGTAAAAACAGAATCAAGGAAGATGCTGAGATCTCTCGACTTAGAAGACGTTGTGGATTGCCACCAATAAGAAAAGGTACAATCAGATGTCTATGTTGTGAGGTTAAATTTAAATCAAAAGATCTAGCAAGGGAGAAAACGTGCGAGAATTGCAGGAGAGAGAAATGAGTAAGCCAATGAGTGTATTAGTTATAGCCATCTGGCTAATATTCGTCTGCGTGTATTTTGGAACAGTTTTAATTTAATAAATAACAAAGGGAGAAGATAATGAAAAAATATGAATTAACAGAAGAACATCGAGCACAACTTAAACCTTGGGCTGATAAATGGATAGAAAATGGTCTACGAACTAGGTCTATGGACGATATAGATAAAAGTGAAATGGTAAAGGCTATAAATGGAATGTATGAGGCTGCTGGTAAAAAAGCACCGAGAGTAGTTTTTACACCAAGTCCTTTCGTTGCAAGATTCGCTACCGGATTTGCTGCCGCTATATGGTGGAAAAGAAAAAATCCAAAAAGCACTTTATCAACGGACGACGCAACGTACGCCGCAACGAGAGCCGCAACGATAGCCGCAACGGACGCCGCAACGAGAGCCGCAACGTACGACGCAACGAGAGCCGCAACGTACGACGCAACGAGAGCCGCAACGTACGCCGCAACGAGAGACGCAACGAACGCCGCAACGTACGACGCAACG
>Ga0213919_1000111_pt1 | contig 43510 bp, 89 predicted proteins | sample McNCre317MG_FD_161056 | JGI IMG/M metagenome (GOLD analysis project Ga0213919, IMG submission 161056) | Freshwater microbial communities from McNutts Creek, Athens, Georgia, United States - 3-17 MG | ecosystem: Environmental > Aquatic > Freshwater > Creek | place: USA: Georgia | collected...
GGTAGACATGGCGATCGCGGCTTTCATGCGCGCAGCCAAGAGCTGCCCCGAGGGACGTGTGCCCGTGGGAGTCGGCTGCAGCGCAGCAGTCGCTACGACCAGGCCACTCCGGGGCGGACACCGCGCTTGGATCGCCGTGATCAGCGGGCACGGGCGCGTGATGCTGCACAGGCATCTGCTCCCGGATCACGTGCTCTCATTCAGGCGTAATGACGGCACCGTGGTCGATGAAGAGATCGTTCACCAGCTGCTTTGCGCGGTTGGCAAGACAGGGCAGTGGCGTACAGAGGAGATCGTCAAGCCGCACGTGCTCGCGCGCCCGTGGTTCCGTGCCGACGGCCGCAGGGAAGCCATGCCCACCGGCAATATCGAGCTGCTGCCCGGCGCATTCAACCCGGTGCACCCTGGCCACCTGGAGATCAGCACCCGCGACACCATCTTCCAGCTGTCCCTGAAGACGCCGCACAAGCCTGAGGTCAGCATCGTGGAAGCGCTGCGACGCGTGGCGGCGATCAACGCGGTTGGTCGCGATGCGCTGATCGAGACGGAGGCATCGACGTTCTTGGTGAAGGCGCGCAAGTGGCCCGGCAGCACGTTCATCATCGGCTCCGACACCCTAGAGCGCATGCTCGACCCAAAGTACGGCCACGAGATCGAGCCGATGCTCAAAGAAATGGGCCAGCTGCGTACGCGCTTCAAGGTGAGTCAGCGTGACGGCACTGCGAACGCAAAACAACTGATCGAAGAGTGCCCTGTTCCGTTATGGCACTACGGTCCGACGTTCTACTTGCTGCCTCCCGGCCATCACGCGGGCATGAGTTCGACGCAGTTGCGTAAGTAGGGTGCCTTCCTGGCGCCCGACGCGTCTGCTCTGTAGCCTGCACCTGGAGGTTCTATGCGCATCGTTCTCGGATTCATCCTACTCGCCGCCGACCCAAGTTCCTGCAACCCTGCCAGTCTGGGGTCGACAGACTACCGACCTGGAGACGGTGGTGTCTGGCTGGGGAGCGGTGATGCCGCGGTGCTGGTCGATGACTCGTCAGACTTGCCTGGTGGTGAGGTGGTGAAGGATCTGCCGCCGATGGAAACGCTCTGCATGCTGTTCATTGGCGACTGGGGCCAGAAGTCGGACTACGACACTGCGATCGGCACGTGGATCAACGATGTCCAGGACCCGCGCATGCTCGGTCCAGCAGACCCCAAGTCGATATCGCTCGACTCCGATGGAGCTCGCATCAGTTACGCGTATCGGAAGCCTGGGACCAAGGACGAGAAGGTGTCTGTTTCGCTGACGTTCGAGAAGATCACAACGATAGACGCGAACGGTGCCCAACGAGCCGAGGATGGCAAGGCCGTGAAATTCGGCGGAATGGATGGTGTGACGTTGACCGGTCCATCCGGCTTGGCGTCGTCGGGCAAAGCGTGGCCAGACCCGTTCTTTCTGACGCGAGCCACGGCGATCGGCCTGGACAAGCAGCCGTTGTGCTGGGACCCAGCGGTGCGTTGGTCAGACACCGACCACTGGACCGATTGCCCGTGGTGCAAACAGCTGGGCACGGATTACTTGCTGTGCAGCGCGGCTGTTCCGCGGGACTGTTTTATTGGGCATTGAGTCATGACCAACGAAAAAGACCGCGCCGCCAAGGTAACGGATGGTTTGATGGCGGAGGTTGTGCAGTTGCGCAACGAGGTTGAGCGCTTGCATTCGTCAGAAGTGACCACCCACGGCCACCTTACGGCCTTGGAAGCGCAGTTAGAAGCCGCAAAGGAATCTTGCGACCAGGAGCGGTTGGCTGACGAGTGCGACGGATACGTCTACGAGTACATCAAACTCCTGCGCGCTGAGAACGTGGAGCTTCGTGCTGAGCGAGACGTGCAGCGAGCTGTTTGGAAAGCCAACGGTTCTGATGCTCTTCTCGAACTTGCCTGGTTCCAGCGCTTTTGGCCGATGTTCGAGAAGTATTACGAAGCCGGTGGGGACGGCGTTGCGACGTTGGAGTTGGCCGTATGGTTTGACGACAACCCCAAGCCCAGCGCCACCGACTAGCCTTCCTGGTGCCCCAACACTCCTCCCGTTACCGTGGCGTTGGAGGTGACGGATGGATCAGGCGATTGCGAATGTTGTCTACTTGGTGATCGGTGGCATCGTGGGCGCGCTGCTTACTGCTCGGCTACTGCGCGATCGGTACCGTGCAAAGAACGTGGTGCGCGACTTGGTTGTCGAGAAGGTTTTGAAGGAAGCCAACGACGCCAAGATGCTGCTGCGTGAGGCCAACGCCGAACGCGATGTTCTGCGGGGCAACCTGTGGAGCATGGACCGCCGCAACACGAAGCTTGAAGACGAGGTCAACGACTTCGCCTGCCAGGTGATTCGTGTTGAGGCTCAACTGCGGGATGCCACGCATTGCCGCGGATGCAGCGACGACTTGAAGCAGCACAACCTGTGCTGGAGCTGCGGCTTGAAGGAAGACGCCGAAGAGACAATCAGCGCCGTCGCTTAGGCGTCGGACCGTGGTGGGCAACGATGCCTGCCGCGGTTCATCCGCGCTGGTTCATCGTCACTCTCCACTCCTAATGACCAGCGCGAACACGATTACATGCTGTTCAAGAGTTTTTTGAGGGCTGGGTTTCTTCCAGGACCGAAACCTTGCTTGGCCAACTCAGTCTCGACCTTCCTACTCTGCGTTTCAGTGAGCACCACGCGCCAGACTACGGTCTCAAGCTGGCTAGGGCGCTTTGGTTTTGGACCAGCCTTACCCGTGGCTGCCTCCGACCGCTTGGCCCTGTCGTCGTCGATGCACGCCTTGCAGAGCATCCTCGTGGCCAGTTGATTGATGTTCCACGGCTTGAGCACCCTCGTCTTGCCGCATTCCTCGCACTGGCCCTTTGTATCCGACATGTTGCGCAGTCTACGCGCACCTGATGCTGGCGTCGATTCCGTGGTCTGCGCATTCGACGCGCACATCTGAGCCGATGCTGCCACCGATTTTGGACGCGTCGTTCGTTTGAACTAAACGTTCGACGCGTTCGTGCGATGCTTTGTACATGCAACGCAACGCAATCATTCCGACCGCCGACACCACCATCGAGACCGTGAGTATCCCGGTTCTCCGCACGTTGGTTGTGAAGCGCTTCACGTCGGAAGAGACCGGCGAGTTCCTCGCGCCAGTGAGCGATACGGTTGTCGTTGCCAAGGCCGAGAACACGGTCGAGAGCAGCGCGAAGACGGTTCGTCCGGCGAAACGTGGTCGGGCGTGATTCAGCAGAAGTACATACAGTTCCAAGCAGCAAAAGCAGTCGAAGTCATCTCGGTTCTGTACCAAGCCATCGCAGCAGCCGGAGACCAAGGCGTCCCGAGTGGCCACCTGTACGCGATGAGAATGAGCGCTTTCAGTAGCCTGGAAGGCTACGAGTCCTGCATCGCGCTGATGGTGCGCACCGGGATGGTCCTGCGGACTGGGCATGTGCTGACAGCGACGGCGTTGCCGTCAGCGCCTAAGCCGGTGTGATTGCGTAGCGACGACGGGCGTCCGGTATCGAAAGGTGCGGCCGCTTTGGCGCGATGGTTGCGAAAGACGTCGACTCTGGGTGCGCGTAGGTTGGATTCGAAGTCTTCGGTCACCGCAGATCCTTGACCCGCTGCTCCGCGTAGGCAATTGCCTCCGCACGTGTTCCAAACCGACGACATGGCTCGCGAGAGGTGTTGTCCAAGCCGTAGCGGGTCTTGTATTCGATGTGCACGTCCAGTGACGTGTCCAGAAGATCGTTTCGCCCGTTCCAGTAACGGTACAGTCGCTCCACTTGTCCCAGCGCTTGCCCGCTTTCCACGTCGTACAACGTGTCGCCAGTGGACAGTTCGCAGGCGTCTTGCATGTGCTCGTCCAACCAGCGTCTCCGTGCATCGACGGCATCGGCCACTGATTTGTTGAGCACGTCTAATTCCGTTTGCAGTTCGACGGGCACGCGCTTGTTCATCACCACCTCCGCAACCTCACAACCTTCTCCGCCACCCAAGGCGTCAGCGGCTGATTTGTAGTCACGATAACCAGCGCATGTTTGAGCATGTCCCGCGTCAACGTCGGCTTCCGCATGAGGTCGCGTTGCACAATCCGCTGCCCTGCCTGATTCATCTGCGACCCTGCCTGTCTCGCGGCTCCCTGGGCGATGGTAGGCGCGAATCCCTCGGTGCTGCCAGTGCTGGCCGACGTGCCGAGGGAAAGCACCGTAGACAGGGCAACGCCGGCTATCAACTGGCCCCAGTGGTTGTCTACGTCAGCATCCCACCCAGGTGTGCCGTCGATTTCAGCAGCAACCCAGCAGCCTTTGATGGGCATCAGCGTTCCGTTCGGATGGCCAGCACTTGGCGGACGTCGCAACTGGTCGGCGCACACCTGGATCCGGTTGTCGCCGTAGGTAACCCGAGCGTTCGCTGACGCGGTGAACTCGGAGCCAGGTGGCAAAGCGATGTGCTGGCGCTGGCCGCCGCAGTAAACCGTCTGCGTGATAGCAATCTTGATCGCCGCCTTCGCCGGAACATCGGTGTTCAGGGCCATGATGTTGGCCGCTGAGATAGGCGTGCCGGCTACGAGCTCGCAGTCACCCAGGTCCCGCTCGGTCTCCAGCGAGTCGAGGTTGCCCCCGCTGTTCGCCGCGAAGTTGGCTTTGATGGCGTCTCCATCCTGCTCACCACCACCCTGAGCCTGAGCAGCCTTGGCCAGCGCCTCACCAAGCCCTTGAGGAATCTGCGGCATCTGAAGCCCTTGAGGCGCCGCGGACATGCTCGGCTGACCACTCGGCTGGTACCCACCGCCCTTGCGCCCCCAGTCGACGCTGAGAGGTGGCGGGGCGTGCTCGGTCCAGGACTCGTCGCCAGGACTCTCTCCGCGGCTCTTTTCGTCGCCGTACGCCGCCAGGTACTTTGACCGGGCTGACGGGTCGGGTTTGATCGGAGCAGCCGCACCCAACGTTCCGCGTTTGGCCATTCGGCGGCAGGACTCCAACGAGTAACCGGCTGGGCAGTTTTCGATGACCTCATCCTCCGTCGCGTCTGGACCAAGAGACGTGATGGCGCTGGTGAACTCCGGCGCCTTGGGGTTTACCTTGTCGTAGTCGTCCGGGAACTTGGCCACCTCTGCCGCAGCCATGCGCTTCTGAGCGGCTTCAAGTCCGGCCAGTTCTGAAGGCACTTCCGCAGCCTTGCCGGGCTTCAGCACCTCTCGCTCAGAGACAGCGGCCTTCGTGTGGCTTCGAGCCGCGAACACGTAGCCGACGATGCTCATGGGCACGATGAAGATTAGCGCTTTTGCCGTCTTGACCGCCCACGGCTTGATTCGCTCCAGGCCCTCGTCGGGAAGCTCACCGCCCTTGGTCAGCTTCGGTTCTCCGTACTTCTCTTCGCGCGCACGTTCATCGGCCAGCGCTTGCGATTCAACGTCGCTGACTGGTGTGGACTCGTCGTCGTCATCGTCGAAGGCGTCGTCGATCATAGGATGACCAGCATTTCTCACGGAGCCACAGCACCTGAATCCGGACCAATAGATCCGTCGTGCTCAACCCGCTCGCACAGACGGGCGTGGCCCCACCTAAACCCAGCCGGGGAGTTAGCAAAGATCAAAAAACACACCAACACTCCGACTGCGATGATGGTAACTACCGCACTTTGCCAACCTTGCTCGCTCATCGCCCCTCCGGAATCACGCGCTTGATGTACACGACTTCCTCTCGACCCTGCGCGCCCAACTTCAACACGTACTTCGCGGCCAAGTTGTCGCAGCGAATTTCTCGCTCGGCATAGTGCGTCTGGCAATCCGTTGGTGAACCGTCTTTCATCAACACCGGCCACTGCGTCCATGCGACTTTCGGCGGGAACTCAATATGCACGCGCGCGTGCCCGCCAATAACCTTGTGGCAGATGGTCGGCATCCACGACGGTGAGCCCTTCGCGACAGACACCTCGTAGTCGCGGTTTACACCTTCAGACTCGCACGTGAACGGCTCGATGTTGGCCGCGTTGTCGTCACTCGACTCCGCTTGTTCCTCGGCTTCCTTCGCTCTCGCCCGCGCTGCAGCCAACTTCTGGCGCAGCCGCTCCATCTGTGGGTGACGCCAGCGAATGGCGGTCATGCAGCTCGGGTCGTCTTTGGGTAGGACTTCGAGGCGCACGCGATACGGTCCGATGTTCGTCGCGAAGTGTAGGTACTGCTTGCCAACCGAATCGTAGTTGGGGCGGATGTACAGGTGGTCAACGGTGTTGCCGTTGCCGTCGCCTGCGGCCAGCGGTTCTTCCGTCGACCACCCAACGTCCTGCACTTCGATCTGCTGCCCCTGCTCCGTTGTTCGGCGCTTCATCCGACCAGAGTTGTCATCGAACTTGAGCGTACCCATAAGCATCTCGGACGGAGCGAGCTCTAGGCGCAAAGCCATCCGCGCGCAGGCATAAACCGCGTAGGTGATGCCCTTTTTGTATTCGTAGACGTACTCGCTGCCCTCCAACCTGTCGTACGCAGTCTCATCCGGCTCAAGGTAGGAGTTGGCGCGCGCGTTTCGGATGACGCCGCGCCCGTCGACGTGCAAAAGCTCTTGTAGTGCAGGCGAAGGCTCAGCTGGCTTGGCACCCTTTAGGACCAATGCACCGCCTTCCAACGCAGGCTTGAGCACGTCGTTGTCGACGCTGGACATCGGGTCACGCTTCCAAGGCTTCGACACGTCCGACAGGTCAACCACCGGCTCACGCTCCGGCATTGGCGCCGGCAAAGGCGTCGCATACCGGACCGTTGGAGTCTCGCCACCGCATGCCGCTAGGAGCAGCAGTGCTGTTGTGTACCGCATTCGCATCCGCACGCCTCCCATCACAACGTTTGCACAATACCCTGCCCCCAGGGCGTTCGCACTACAGGCTCAGCCAGTGCGCAGCCGCATCAGCTCCAGCGCTTGCTGCGCGCAGACCTGCGTGAGCCGTTCGACTTCCATCTCCGCCGCCGTTCGGTACATTCGTTCCTCGATGAGCGTCCGCTGCATCGCGGCCAACGCTCGTGTCAACGTAGTATTTCCGGTGGTCTCTGACTGCTGTGGTTGTGTCATGGGTTTGCTTTCCGCCATTCCGATGGCCGTATAACTCCCGACATTCCCCACATACCACGGCGTTGATCGCGAGCGAGAGTCTCATCGTACGAATAGAGCCCGTTGGAGTAGTCGGCTTCGTCGAAAGCCCAGCCCGCTCTGACCATCTCTCGACCCAGGTCTTTGCCTTCCACGAAGCACTGGCCAACCGTCCGGTCGTAACTCTTGCCCCGCCGCTCGCACGTCACTTCGCGGCCACCGATCAACTCGACCAGCGCATCCCGAGCGTTCTCTCCGCATGCCCGGTCGTTGCACCACTGGCGCGCTTCCAACGCGTCGACACCCCACAGGCGCCAACGTTTTCCGCTGGCGTCTGTGAACGTGTCCCCGTCGTGAATGTGCGGGACGAGGAAGTGGACGGCCAGGAACAGGAACGATGACCACGTCATGGCAACTTCCGTAATCTGGCCTTGTCTTCCCAACCGTCTTGGTAACCACGTCCATAGGCGCGGAAGTGGACGAAACCCAACACGCCAACGACCACGACGCCTACAAACAGTCCGCCCGCAAACGAGTCTACCAGATGGAACATCTACTACTCCGCGTCCAGCAGCGCGCTGTTGCCGCTCGCCAGTTCGTCTTCCTCGAACGCCACCGCCTCGTTCTCGGCGTTGGTCTGCGCGTCCTTGTTCTTCGGCTTCGGTCCGCGTTTGGCCCCCTTCGTGGGCTTCGACGGCGCAGTCAGGCCATCGCTTGCGAACGCCGACTCCAGTTCGCTGTTCTGCCGCGCAACTTCTTTCTGAACTTCCGCCAGCCATTCAGAACGCGCGTCAGACACTTTATCGAACAGTCCTTTCATCTGACGAATCTTCGCTGACAACTCGGCCAGCTTCACATCGTAGACACCCTCGGTAAGCAGCGAGCCAAGTTCCATGCACAAGTCTTCGATCTTTTCCATCGCCATTCCTCCCATCAACCAACCTTGATCATCACCCAGGCTAAGGCGCTCATACAAGCAACCCACCCAACGAACACCGCGCCCACCGTAAACAGTTCGGTCATGTGTCACCTCGGTTGTCACATCGGCAGGCAAATCAACTGACCGCCGTCGTTGACGCACTCGAAACCAGCGTCAGCGCAACCAACGCCAGCGCAGAATCGCGCACGGCAAAACCCGTTGGCTCCAGGGTTTTGGCACTGCTGCCCAAAACCGCATTCGTTATCCATCGTGCACTTGGCCTCGCAGACGCCTTTGAGGCAGCGACCCCGCTCGCCAATCGCTGGAGCTCCACACTGAGCATCGCTGGTGCAGGCAATCGTGCAGATGTGATTCATGCACGAGCCGTTGCCGAAGCACCCGGCGTCGTCTTTGCACGCCCGATACCAGACGTTGTGAAAGCAGTCGCCGGAGTTGCCCGAGCACATGCCTCGGTTGTCCCAGCACAACGAACCTTTCGGCGCGTAGGCTTTCTCGCAGCGCGCTTGGCACGGAACGGTCTGGTAGTTCAGGCCGTTGACAGCGCACTCTTCCATGCCGACAGGGCATGTAGTCGGGCAGTTGCCGTCGCAATACTCGCCGGGGTCAACAACGCCGTCTCCGCAAGTCGCTCCGTTGCATTTGCCGGCTGAGTCGCAGCGCATGTTCGAGCCGCAACTGCTGCCAGCCGCGATGTTGCGATGCGCACAACTCAGGTCGCACGTCTCAACCGTGCCAGTCGTAATGTCCGTGGTGCACGCGTTCCCGTCGTCGCACTTGGGACAGTTGCCGTCGCACTTCTCACCAGGATCAACCTTACCGTCGCCGCAACGTGGTTTGGCTTTGCAACTGCCGTCGCTCTGGCACGTACCCTTGCCGCTGTCGCAATCGCCCGTCTTGGCCTTGAAGCCACACTTGTTTCCGCTGCAGTTCGGCTCTTTGCACTCGCCACCACCGGCACAATCCGCAGCGTCGTAGCACTCAAACTTGCAGTCGCTGTCTTCCGCTTCGGTCGTACCAGGCAGGCAGCAGCCGTCGCCGGCTTCGTTCTTCGTTACCGGCTCATGCGAGCACTTGGCCGAGCATGCGCTGCCAGTCAGCGTGTCTACGGTGCACGGGTCCATGTCGTCGCACGTTGTCGGGCAGCCTTTGGCGGACTTCGTGTCGCAAGCCTCGGTGCCGCTAACAACGCCGTCCCCGCATGACGCGTCGCAGTCGGCGTCAACCGAGTTGTTCGCGCCTGGAGGGCAGCAGCCGTCCTTCGTCTTGGCGTTCGCCTCGGCCGGCATGTGTCCGCACATCACAGAGCACGCCGCGACGGAGCCGCTCATCATGTCTACGGTGCAGGCGTCGCCATCATCGCAGGACGCGAGGCAAGGCTTGTCGGAGCCAGCGTCGCAAGTCTCCTTGGCTTCTTTCTTACCGTTGCCGCACGTGGCTGCAGGCGAGCAGTCCGTGTCGTTCGTCGCGTCACAACCAAGCGGGCAGCAGCCGTCGCTGTTGTTGCACTTGTAGAGCTCGGTGATTCGGCACTTGGCGTCGCAAGTGTCCGGTGAGCCAATGAGAACGCCCACGAAGCAGGCGTTGCCCGTGGAGCACTCGGTCGGGCAGTTGCCGTCGCAGCCTTCGCCAAGCTCCGGAATACCATTGCCGCAGCCGGACATCGGCGCGCTGCCAGCGCTGCCACCCGCCACGCCAACACCGCCCGAGCCACCGCTTCCGCCGCGCTCGAAGGTCACCGCTACCCGGCCACCGGTACTTGTCGGTTGGCCTCCAGCCGTAGCCGTGCGTCCGCCCTCGGGCTCACCAGGTATCTTGCAGAACCCCGCGCCCATCTTCGAGCCCGGTATCGATGAACAATCGTTCTCGCCGCAGCCGACAACGGCGTAGATCGCCGCGCCGGCTGCCATCAGCCGTATCCAATTCATTGTCGCCTCCCAGCGGTTTTTCGTGACGGACGGTCCCGCTAGTGCGGGCGCAACTGGCTCGGGTGCTGCTTACTGCTCAAATCCTGCAGGCGCGTATTCCTTCAGGCCACGGGCCAACAAGGCGCGGGCCAAGGACGCGTTGGTCCACTTCGACTCGTATCTCGTGAGGCTCTCAATGGCCTCCAGGACGCTTTTGCCCTTGCGCGGGTCCACGGTGAAGCCGAACTGCGCCCCGAGCCGTCCAGGGCTGCCTTGAGGCTCCCAGGAGGCGCAGAACACGTCGTCGACTCCGACCGGGTTGGCAAGCAAACTGACCAGTTTCACCAGTTCGCCAGCGAATCGCTCAGGCTCGTACTTGTTGAGCCTGCCAACCACCTTGTCCAAACGCGACGGCAACTCGACGAACTTGCCAAGCAGGCTGTAGGCCACGCGCGGAGTCGCTTTCGAACCGTTCGGATGCAGCGCACTTGGGCGAATCGGGTAGCGACCAGCCGCTAGTTCCTTGTCGAGCCAGTCCAGGCCGTCCCAAAGAGTCTCGCGAATCACTTCCGCGGGTGTGCCTTCGTGGCTACCTTCCGCCGCCTTCAACTTGCGACGCAACGCATCCGAGCGTTTCTTGACCGCAACAGGTACCCAGTCGAAGGGCGCCTTGCACGGTATCGGGACAGCGATTCTCATACTCTTCTCGACACGATCCTTTTTCATTGCGGATACAACACTAAGCCGTATCCGATACGACAGACAACTTACCCGCCCCCACCAGCGCCAGGACTGGCACGGGACTGGAATGAAACGCGGCAGGATTGAAACGGCTAGCCCAGTTCGATCTTGCTCTCCCGAAGCACGTCAGCGACGGCTTGCGACGCTTGTGCGCTCAAACGCCCTAGGTGAGCCGCCGCAGATCGCTCGTTGCTTTCAATTTCCATCAACGCCGCGTGAATCATCGCATCCACCCCGTCCAGCGGGTGACCAGGTTGTGGGTCCATCGTGGCGACGAGCTTGCGGGCTTCGGTTAGGAGGCGGCGGATGTTGGTCATGTCCGCAACTCGATCCGGAGGTTCCCGGTTGGCTCGTGGTTCAGGTACGCCTGGTCAATCAGGCGTTGCGTCTGGACGACCTTCTGCACAAGCGTCTCGCGGGCTTCCAGTTCTTCGATGAGAAGGTGCGCGCAGTTATCGCAGTACTTCGTGGGCTCGTCGCTCCAGTCCATCGTGTAGTCGGTGTGGCAACGCGCGCAGACGGGTTGGTCATTTTCCATGGTGCTCGCCCTTCTCGATGGCGTCAGCCCATTGCTTGGCTAGTCCTGCCGATGTTGCGGACAGGTACAGGTCTTCGTCGACCGCAAGCGCGCGCAGGTACTTCACGACCACGGCACGTTCCGCCATAACACCTTCGCTACGCGCCTGAAATCGCTCGAACTCGACCAGGTCTGCAACCCGGCAAGCCAGGTCGCTTCCAGGCTCAGCGACCGCGTAGGCAGCACGTGAGCACCGGGCTCGTTCTTCTGTCACCTTGGTCATTTGCATTCGCCTTTCTCCCCGACGCCAGACCATTCCATCACACGAAAGCGTCCCCACGTTGCCGACTTGTTTAGCCGAATCGCCTGGGCGCGCGCCCGACTCAATCGTTGGTAGACCTTGCCACACCGCTTGCCCGTCTCGGTGTCGAAGATGACGTAGTTCATTCGCCCCGCCCCTCGCTCTCCCTAATCCCGCGCTTCAGCGCTTCGACCAGCGGGCCGACTCTGCCAGCCACGCGCTTCTCCCACTCCGCCTGAATCTCGGCCTCGGAGCGGTACGTGCCATCCGCCTTGCGCTCGGCAATCTGGTGGCGGATGCGCTCACGCGCCTCGTCCAACCGGCCTTCGCGCTTCCCCCAAGCGTCGTCCTGTTCGTACTTGCTCACGGTTATTCCTCCTGCTCCCGCCGGGTGTCGTAGTGCGGATACGGCTTGCCGTTGGCTTCGACGGGATCCTCGTTTTCGATGTCGAATCGACAGTCGTCGCAGAGGCAGTCTTTGGCAACACCAACACAACGCTTCAAGCAAATCAGGCATTTGTACTCGTTCATACCCCCACCAGCTTCCCGAGTTCTTTCACGCACTCCGCATACGTCCTGGTCAGCGTCAGGTTGCAGTTCGGAGCGAACAGCACAGCGTCAACGCTCGCCATCGCGATGACCACCGCCGTCTCTTCACGCGCATCCACAACGTAAGCCCACGCATCCTTGATGAGCGGGCACGCCGCCTGAACGGCTGCCAGGTTGGCGTACTGAGCGGTCAAATCAAACTCGACGTTGTACTGCATACGTTTGTTGTACTCGACTCAGCTGGATGTTGCAAGCGCCCGCTGTCGGGTAGTAACAGCAATCTCGTCCACCGAGTACGTCCGCGATGCACACGGTTTGTCTTCGACACGAGTCACCGGCAACGTCGCTTCGAACTTCTCCAGCGCCTCCCAGATGGCTCCGCGCGCTTCTTGGTATGCCGAGCGACCAATGAGTTCGTCGATATCGTCAGTGACCCCGAGGTTTGCTTCCGCGTACCGCTCTTCAAACACGGTCAGCAACTCGTGAGAGAGATTGCCGAGGTCCATGAAGCGCCGCTCGGCCAGTCGGTACGCGTTCACCGTCAGCGGTTGGAGGCAGCGCGTGTGCACGCGTCCGTTGTCGTCGTAGGCGCCGCAGTCCCGAGCGAACCTCTCCAGGCACTCGACCGGAGTCTCGTACCGGTCGCAGCCATCGATTTGATAGAACTTTGCGTTTTCGAAGTCACCCATTGTGACACCCCTTTTCAATCACCGAGATAAAGTACCGCGTCAGCACCCGCTCCGAAGCGTCGAGTGATTCGAGCTTCAGATAGTCACGAAGCATCCGCAACGTCGCCTGCCGCTCCACGCTGGCCGCGAGCTGACCAACCAGTCTTGCATCAGGCTGCACCACGTTTCTCCGGTCAGGCAGCTTCCCAGCGGCGTAGTCAGCCTCGCGTTGACCACGTTCTGCCCAGGAACGTTTGATGTCGTCGTTGTTCATCTCAACCCCCTTCATCCACCCGAAAAGTCAGCGTCACCCCGTCGTTGTCTTCGTAGACCAGGTATCCGGAACCAGCGATCTTCCGCGGTCGCCAGACGCCGCCCTGGCTGTCCGAGTGGACACTGACGTAGCGTTCATTGAGCCAAGCTAGCGCCGACTCCGGGGAGTCTGCGATAACGGTTACTGTGCCTTGCCGGTTCTGCATGATTCAACACTAGCACAGATTTTCGACTTGCAACACCAAAACGCATCGGGTACAACAAATACATGGACGCGAACGAAACAGGATGCCGCGATTCGGCCACGTCGGTTGATGTTCATACGCTGACATCGTTGCTGTATTCAGCCCACAAGCTGAATCAGCGAAGCCTCGCCGCGGAAGTTGCCGACTCGATAAAGTCGGCGCGTGCAGCGTTGGAGAATGGTCTCAACGTTTCCGTAAAGACCCAGCGACAAGCTGATTACGTGGCGCGTCGTATCGCCAGCGCTAAAACCCGCATCGCGGAACTTGAAGCGCTCCATAAGTCGTTCGCCAGTTGCCGCGGTGAGATCGGCACCCTGCCAGTCTTCCGCGACAAGGAAGCCGTGTGCGAGCCTGAGATTGCGAAGTGGGCCAACCGGCTGCAGGAAGAGGTCGAAGAAATGGCGTGGCTGAGTGTGAAGGCTCAGGATGACGCCGCAAGGTTTCGCGCGGGGTGTGCCGCGTTGGATGAGATGGAGGGTGTGTGGTGAAGCAAGAAGAACAAGTCGCGTACGAGGCCGAGCGCGCCTACTGCGAAAGGTTAGCCGAAGAGTTTAGCGACGGCGGCGAAGAATCTTTCGGCGATCTGGAGGAGTTTGAAGAGTTTAAAGCCAACCTCGCGTATATGCTCCTCCACGAACGCCAATCCGCCCGCGACCCGCTGGAGGCCCGCATCCGCGAACTCGAAGCGGAGGTGGCGCGGTTGAAGACGGCAGCGGTCCGAGTAATCGACGAACGAACGGCACATTCAACCTCGCTTGATTACGGGCTTTATCTCGCAATCGACGACTTGCGTAAACTGGTGGACGACAAGGAGGAAGCGTGACCAAAGCCCCAACTCACGTCGAGGTGCTCCGCGCTGTGTTCCGCGGAGACACTGGCCCGAGTTCGCTTGAAAAGATCGACGCGTACCGAGCGGCAATCAAAGCGCTGCTATCGCCCGACGAGACCTTCGACCCGCAAGCGGTGAGGGAGTTGTTGGAGGCGATTGACACAATGCAGGCAGGCGGAGCGCCGATTGCCGGTTTGCTCGCAGTGTCGCGCCGCGTCCGCGAGTCGGAGAAGAAGTGATGTGGGACGATCTGAAGATTGGCGAAGGCAATCCACAGAACAGCGCTGTCACCTTGTACCGAGTCCCAAACGGTCCAGACATCTCGCACAATCACACCTCGTTCTGGATCACCCACTGCGTGCTGGGAATCGGGATGCGGATTATGAAGAACACCGAGGAGGGGCGTGAACTGGCAATGTTGTTAGACTCGCCAGAACCGTTAGCCATCCAAGAACACTTGGCAAAGGTGGTGTTCAAAAACGCCGACCCATCGCTACTTATCCGTAGACTGACGTTGGCTCTGGAGGCCGCGTACGAGGCCGGCAAAGCCGCCAAAGCGGCTGAAGTACGAACGGTGCTAGGAGTCTAGTGTCGCATCGCGATGGTCCTCTAGGAGAGCAAGATGGTCCACAATCAAAACCCACTGGGCGCCGTCACCGCCCGCTGCCGCTTCATCGGCTCTCACGACTACGTTGGATTCGTCGCAGCGACCGCGAAGACGGTGACCGCGTGCGGCTTCTGGACGCGTGGAAAACAGTTCGGTTGGCGCGTTGAGACGTTGCCGGCTGACTGGCAGAGTGTTCCGGATTGGTTGGGGTATTAGGAGGGTGAGATGAAAATAGATTCGGAAGGATGGCAAGAGTTCAAACGGCTCGAAGCTCAAGAAGCGACCGCTTTCATAGCCTTACTTCGTTGCGACTGCCGCAACCGACTCTCTCAAAAGGGATGCGTCCATGCGCAATACACGGCTAAATGCCGCGCGGAGTGGTACGCCTATCACAAGGTTGTCGGCCTGGTCGCGCCGGATGCGGTCGAGTGACCATGCCCACCCGCAAACACCACACCTGGACCAGCCTAAAGACCGAGTTGGAAACCGCCCAGTGGTTGGTCCGCCAGCAGCAACTTCAACTCGACGCGCACCGGGCCGTGGCGCCCAACGATATCGAGCTCGCAGAGGCCCTCCGGTACGCTGACGGGCTCGGGAAGAGTTCACCCGACCGAGTGCCACTGCGGATTCTAGCGACGTCTGTGCGGGCGCTACGGGTGGAGATGCGGTTGATGCGGCGGGAGATGGTGCAGTTGCGGTGTAGGATGGCTGAGGGTGAGAATAAGGCAGCAGAAAGGGAGGGTGTGTGATGGAGCAGAAGAAGCGCGCGAAGAAGTTGACGAAGTCCGAGTTGTTGGAGCGACTGCGCGAGTTAGCGAAGGATGGCGACCACGAGACCGCGCACGGTCGCGCTGACGCCGCATTGATTGAGTTCATCAACGACCCAGAAATCGCTGAGGCGTATGAAGCGATCGAGAAGTGGTACGCGTGAAGGGAGGCGAGTGATGGAACCGAAAGCGAAGTGGTCAGCGTACGATGAAGACACCAAGCGCATTTGGACGTCCGCTGTGGGGCCGTTCTATCTCGACGTAAACTCCGGAGAAGGAACCTGCGAGATTGCAGAGTGGGAGCCGGAGAGCGGCAGCATCGGGCGAACGTTGTGGAAGCATCACGTCCCAACCCCCTGCGACGTAACCGATCTGATGCGCCTCACCGAATCCGAGCTCGCACGCCGGCTGGAGAAGGCTGCGGAGACGATGGATGGCGGGGAGTTGGTGGCGCAAAACGTCGTCGCGGTGGACGATCCACGTCTGTGTGACCAGGAGAATCCTGACCGGACCGCAAACGCAGCCGCGCGGAACAAAGGGTCGCGCGTAGCCTTCGCTCACAAAGGCCCGTTGCGCCGCACGTACGAGCGTCTGAGCGAGCGTCGTCCTGCGCAAAACAAAACGACCATGCCGGAGAAAGAAGCAACAGTGTACGACCTGGGAGCGATGCTCGGTCTTGCTCTCTGCTTTCCGGCACACGCGTTCACTCTGAACTTGTCGCGTCGGAGCCTGCAGGCTGTGGCCGACGAACTGATCGCGCTGGCCTACGACCAGCGCGAGATCGTCGCCGCTCCGAACGTGTACCGCACCGCTTTGAACTGCCTGCACGAGGTCATGGGTGGTCCAACCGATCTGATGCAGGAGATGTGGAGTCGCCACGAGGAAGACGGCGTGTTCCCGCCGCGGAACCTGACGATTGTGGAGGCAGGCGCCGGGACCACGTGCACGCCACAACACGGGCGACTGGTCCGGGCGGAGACGCCGCTGTTCAAGGTTGGGGATTTGGTGCGCGTACCTTCGAACATCAACGCTCCCACCGAGCGTATGCACGTTGCTCGTGTCCACTCGCTCACAGCCGCCCCCACCGTCGTTGTAGACTTTGGCAGCGGTCTCGCCGGCTACGAGCCGCGCTTCGTGAAGCCCTACACCCTCCCCGCCATCAACTCCTACGCCGACCTCGCGGATGTGCTGGATGAGCTTCCGGAGGGGACGGTGGTGCAAATGCTTTTGCCGACTCGCTCACCGCTCGGTCATGCCGGTCCAACCGATGTTTATCGGTATCGTCGGACGCAGACTGGGTATGAGTTCACCAACCGCGGCCAAGGCTGGCGCCGCTCCGAGTCGTGCAGTTCCCGCGCGCCTGACGAACTCGATGCCGCATCGTTCCGCATCCTCCCGCCGTCCGAGGTGGAGCGGTGACTCGACGAAAACTCGCCGCAATCAGCGGCCTCGCTGGCATCTTCATGACGTGGAAAGCGATATGGGATGTCGCGGTTCTTTTTCATGACGACTGGTTTCTGCTCGGCGGCTTCGCCCACGACCCGGACCCGGTGTTCAAAACATCGCTCGCGTGGTTCTCGATAGGCATTGCGGCCATGTTCATAGCTTCGTTGCTTGAGCAAACGGACACGTCCGAAGTCGACGAAGAGAGGCCGGAGGGGATGCTGCGATGACTCGTCGAGTACTCGCTTCAATCATCGCATTCGCTGGGCTCTGCATGGTCGGAGAGGGCGTGGCGCTGTTCAGCCACTACTGGGCGCCTACTTGCTGTCCAAGGCAGGGATTAGACGCGGCCGTGGCGTCGTTTAGTGGCGGCGCTTACGCGGTTTGGTTTGCTTGGTGGATGACTCGACCCGCGCGCCCCGAGCAGCGACAAACGAACCACCCGGAGGGGATGCTGAGATGAACGAGCGGACGAAATATTCTATGTTTACGGTCGCTGTTGTCGGCTTTGTCATCGGCATCTCGTACTGGTCATTCCAACGCGGCCTCGTGGCCGGAGAGCAAAAGATTTGTGTTGAGACGTCGATGGCGTTGTCGGGAAAGCAACCAACCGCTGCCGCCGAAGGTCCGTGCCCGAAGCAGTTTCCGTCGTATGCCAGGGCGACATGCCTGGCGCAGGAGGAATCCAGGATGTTTGGCGGAGTTACGGACACAGGCGTTCTGCTGGCGCGGCTGGAACAGCGTCAACAAGAGTTCGCAAACGCGTTAGCGGCCGAGGAAAGACTCTCGGAGTCTGTCGCTCGGAAACGAGCGTTTGCAGGACAGTTGCAGAACGCGATTAGAAATCGCCTACCCCCAGAGGAATTGCAGAAGCTGCTGCTCAAAGCCGCCGACGAGTCAGCTCGCTGACCACGAAAAAGTTGCTCACCCGTCGAATCGCCTTGCAACATCGGATGCAGTCTGGTACAACAAAGGTATGACGACGCAGTTGACAGAGACCCTGAAGCAAATCGCCACTGACCTCAGCAGCGAAGCTGTGAGCGTTCGCGAGATTCAGGGCAAGCTGTACTTCACGACGCAGTACACCAAGCCAAGCGAATGGGCTGCCAACGTCGAGAAGGTCCGCGCGGTCGCCAAGCTCGCTCAGGACCGCATCGGTCGCGAGTCTACGCGGGAGAAAGCAGTGGTCGGCGGCTTCTGGAACATGGGCCACTTCTGCAAGGAGCGCGTCACGATGGTGGTGCGCGTGAAACTGACCGAGGCCGAGCACACGAGCGTGCTGTTGGGAGGGAATCCGTGAAAATCAAACTCATATTCGGTCATCGTCGTGAGTCGTACGATGGGCAGTACGCCCCCGAGGTTCTCGATGCCTGGGATGAATGCTGCCTAGAAGAGAACTACGAAGGATTCGCCGAATCATTGGAGAAGCAGAAGTCATCCAACTGTTTCGCAAGCGTCGCTGTCGTCACCTTGTCCGTCTCAAACAAAGACATTCTCGCCGCTTTGTACCCAAAGAATTAGGTGGTTTCGAAAGTGGTCGACGAATGATCCCAATCACCCGCACCCGCCTCCCAATGCGCCGTCAGCGGACGACGACCATCGAAGCCGTCATCGCGGGCAACAAGATTTCCGTGACCACTGGCGAGTACCAGGACGGTACGCTGGGCGAAATCTTCGTGGACATGCACAAGACTGGTGCAGCGTTTCACTCGCTTATGAACTGCTTCGCGATGCTGGTCAGCCTGTGCCTGCAGCACGGCGTTCCGCTGGAGCTCCTGGTCAAGCGCTTCGTCGGGGTCAACTTCGAGCCGTGTGGCCCGGTGAGCGGCCACGAGGGCATCACGCACGCAAAGTCTGTCGTGGACTTTGTGTTTCAGGTGCTGGCGAGGGATTATCTGCGGGTTGAGAGGGAGGTGGCGGAGTGAGCCGTTCGCGCAAAGGAAAGCCGCGCTGCCCGGAAGGCCACAAGTGCAGCTGGTGCGGGCCGAAGACTGGCGCGGATGCTCGGGATGCGCGAATGGCGCAGGTCGAGGTTTCCGACAGCGTACAAAAGTGCGGCGCCTTTAAAGATGGAGTGCGTGACGATGGTGGCTCGTGTGGAGTTTGCGTTGGGTACGGGTATTTGTGACGGACACCAGACGTTGGGAGGTGTGTGTGACTAAGCGTCTGTCTGCTGAGTGTCGAGAATTCATAATCGCCAAACTCAACACTTGGCCCATTACAACCCGTGACCTACAGCGCGCATGCCGCGAAGCGGGCTACCAGACGCCAACGTACGAACAGATCGTGCGCATAGAGAGATGGCTAAACAAGCCGGTGGAGGGCACGAATGGGAGGGTGGGATGACCGACGACGAATACCAGGCACTTTGCGCGCGCTACCGCAAGGCGGTTGCCAACTCCACACCGGAAGACGAGAAAGCATTCGCTTGCGACGCCGAAGCGCTTGACGGTGACTGGGTGCAGGTTGGCAGGGATATGCGACGTGCCATAGACAAGGTTGGCAGGGAGCGATGCAGCTGCTCGAAGCCGATGTCAGAGCACCTAAACGGTGGTGCTTGTGGTGCTTTCAAATCCTACCGACGATGGTAAAAGTGCTTAGGTCTACCATTTACCGTAAATAATGGTTGACCACGGTCCTGGGTCGCGGTAGGGTTTGATTGTCAGCAGCGATCAACTGGGGAGACGTGGCATGGCCTACATCATCATCGACGAACAGAGCTATGAGATCGACACTGACGAGCAGGAGGCGATTGCGCGTGCAGCGCTTTGTGACGCCGGCATTGAATACGCCGACGTGTGGAATGGCTCTCCCGACTGCCCCGACTCGTACAAGAGCAGCACCAACAAGCTGTTCGCGGCAAGCCCGATCGAGATCGGCGACAAGGTGCAACCCAAGCAAGGCACGTGTGCGGACGAGGACATGGAGCCCGGAAAGGTGCTGGAGGTCGAAGGGGACATGGCACTAGTCGGCTGGGAGAGCGGTGTGCGGACCATGATTGAGTTGGTTGAGTTGGAGGTGGTCGAGGCGTCGTCATGACCACGTATCGCATCACAAACCGCACCAGCGGTTGCTTATTGGGCGACTTCGAATCCGACTCGCCGGATGGAGCTTTCGAACTGATGCACCAGCACGCTGGGTACTACAGCGCCCAGCACGCAGCCACCGCGTTAGACATGAGCGTTGATCAGCTCCGCGCCGAGGTACTCGTGGAAGAGATCGAGCCGGTTCGTAGCGAATACGCCGAAGTCACGGCGGCACAGAATGCCATCAACGCCGCGTACGAGAAGCTCGCGGATCTTGTCTGCGAGGCCGCCCGGTTGGATCTGTCGGCCGGCAAGAATGCCAGCGCTGACGAGTGGTGGCTCCCAATCTCGGAGATGCGCGACGCAGCACTCGCGGCCACCAAGGGGATGGATGGTGCTCACTACATGATTCAGCGGGCATATGCGCCCGCAGTGGCTGAGTACCACCGGCGCCTTCGCATCGAGGAAAGGCAGTCGGAATGACCATCGCTGAGCAAGCCCGCTCATACCGCAACAAGAAAGGCGTCCTACTCTGGCCGAAGTACGTCGCGGCCCTGAATGCCGGAGACCGTGACGAGGCACTGGCCATCGCCAAGACGATTCAGGCAGCACTGGGTCTCACAGACCGCCAGCGCCTAGTGAACCTTCCCAAGATTGCCAGGCAGTCGTCGACACGCGGGAAGCCACGGAAGGCCCGGTGTGAGCATTGCGGGCAGGTGTTGCGGTGAATCCGATCTACCGCCGCGGCATTCTCAAGGCTTTGGCTAAGTCTACCGACTGGATAACAGCGCTAGATCTACTTGAGTCGGCCGATCCAGCCGACTTGATGCCGTTGAGCGGCTCCACTTGCAAGAGAAACCTGTTTGAACTCGCGGCAGAATTGTTGGTGGTTGAACTTCGGGACCAACCAGAGGGTTGGGGTATTCCACGCAATCGGTGGAAGATTACCGATACTGGCCGAGCGGAGTTAGAGCGGTTGATGCCACCTGTCGGGCAGGTGCTGCGGTGAGCGACCATCAAGAACAATCCTTGACCAAAGCTGACCTGAAGTTCCTGGCTGATGTCCACAACTCAATCGAGAACGACCCCGGTGTTCGATTGCTCCAGGCGCTTGTGGTGGTTTTCTCGGTGCTCCTAGTGCTTTGCCCGGTCGCGGTGTTCCTGGCCACGGTCTGGAACGACCATCATCTCGACGCGGAGGGGAGGATGAGACTCAGATAGTGTGTCAGCGGTAGCTACGGAAAGACGCGTGTTGTGTTGGCCCAAGTAACCGCTCCCCACTTCTGCGCTGGCGTCGTGCTCACCAACGACGTCGTCACAGAAGCCGCGCCGATCCTGCGGTACATGGTTGGGTGGTCGCGTGACAGAGTGCGGGATTACGCAAGCGGAAAAGGCTGGCAGGTGAAGGTGGTGAACGTGAACAACCCGAAACGCATGGTCTATGGCCAGCAAAACGTTTGCATCGGTGTTGCTCACGGATTGCGCGGCTACTTCGCCGTTGAGATCGTTGATGGCTTTCCGAGCGCCTCGGGAGTTGGAAGTTTCGAAACGTATGAAGAGGCTGCCGAAGAAGCAGAGTCTTGGGCGATGGCTGAAGGTGTGAAGGCGGTAGTGAACCGATGACCCCCGATTTCTACACATCCGACCTGCACTTCGGCCACGCCAACGTGATCCAATATTCGTCCCGTCCGTTCTCCAACGTCGCGGAGATGAACGACGCGCTGATGAAGAACTATCGAAACGCGGTTGGTTCAAAGGACACCGTGTTGTGGCTGGGCGACTGCTTCTTATGCCCGCCCGAGCTCGCCAGGAACATCCTGACCCAGTTGCCCGGTCGCAAAATACTGTGCCTTGGAAACCACGACCGCTCAGCCGCCGCAATGGCGCGCATGGGCTTCGACCTGGTCACCGATGCCGTAACCCTCAACATCGCCGGGCGAACCGTTCGAGCCAACCACTACCCCTACGTCGGCACTTCCTCGCGAGAGGTAGACACGGAGCGGTCGGAGCTGCCCTGGCCAACACGGAGGCAGGAAGAGGCCCTGCTGCACGGGCATACGCACAGCCAGAAGCGGCGCGACGGGAACATGATCCACGTCGGTGTTGACGCGTGGGACTACCGACCAGCGTCGTCGCCGGAGATTGAAGAGTTGGTTAGGTCGGTGTTTGGGGCGTGATTGGGGGCATCGATGAGACGCGCCGTACAGAAAGCAATCAAGCAAGTCCGCGACACCGTCCGCGCCTACCGTGATGTCTGGCAACAGAATCCAACCCCGGCCTGGCTGGTCTCCGAACTGCTCGCTGACGAGGTGGAACGGCTCAACGCTCAAGTGAACAAACTGGAGCTTCAGTTGTCGGATGCGACTTTTCCGAGGCTTGACGGCTGCGACCTCGACGCAGAGCAGTCGGCCTTTACCGTCGACTCGTAGCACTCAGTGCAGCCCGGGTCGTTGCAGTAGTGCAGACGGGTCGGAGGTTCGACCTCGTCACTCCGCAGCACCTTCCGCGGACCATTCCAGAAGTTCGTTTCGCACGGATCGCACAGCCACCCTGCGTTCGCGCGGTGGTCGCCGCAGAGGAAGCAGGGTTGGGTCATCGTTCGCCTCCAACAGACTTCAGGTGCTCGCCAAGAGACCTGCCTATCCGGTCGCACGTCTGGCGTATCTCAACCTCCCCAGGTCCCGGATCTTTGCCGACCCTGCCATCCACCCACAGGCTAATCTCGGCCAGCCGAAAGACGCTTACAAAGCCAGGGACGTCGCGGTAGCGCGCACTCACGCCGGGGTTCTTCTGGTCGCAGATTTCAACTGCAGGTGTCTCAGATACCAATTCTCGCCAGCCCTCGATGTGCACCTTCCAGTCGAATCCGCCGCGCACCATGTCTTCGGTCATCCCGGTCCGCATTCTGGTCCGGTCGAACCACTCTGGCAGGTAACGTAGACACGCTGCTTCGAAGCATTCCGTGATCTCTTTCAGAATGGTCGGGAGCCGGTGACGTTCGCGTTCTTCGAGCTCGGCCAAGAAGGTCGCCTCGACCATCCGCTTTGCCACGCGTTCCAATTCTACTCGCCGGTCTTCATCCATCCCTCAACTCTGCCAGAGGATGCGCTGAGAGGCATCTATGCCGGCGACCGAATGTCTGAGCCTCACTCGTCCAGCAGCACCTTCCGCGCCCATCGCTCCTGCAACCGCTCCCGAGTCACCGCCCCAGGTCCACGTCTTAGCAGGCGTCGGTGGTACTGCTCGCGCGTCTCTGACGGCCTGTCAGCCTCCGGAAACCACCTGTTCCCGCAGCCGGGGCAACCGTCGACAGGGTCGCCTTCCTGAAACCAGGTGAAGTGGCAGGCGTTGCAACTCCAGCCGCGTGATCGTTCGGTCTTTGGTGTCACGTTGAAAGCGTAGGCCGGAGTCGGTGTGACCGAAAGCCGGTCCATCACCAGAGGATCCTTGCGCCCATCTCGCCCGCTTCCCGGTTCGAGAGGCCACGAGGGGAATTGTTGGTTAGAGCTCGGAGTCGCCAGAGGATCGCGCCGGCCTCGGAGGTTAGGAGCCCAGAGCGAATCCAGCCCAGCAGCAGCCTCCAGCGCCACCAACGGGGCTGGGCAGCGCCCAGTGTGAGCACACGCCGCGGAGACACCGCGCTTCCCGTTGCAATGCCCTAGAAGCCCTTGAGGCCAAGCCTTGGATGAGGCGGAAGAAGCCGGGGAGGGATGGGGGTGGCGGGACATAATCTTCCCTTCCCCAGCCGAATCGTAGGCGTCTAGGAAGTGCAGGCGCTGCAGCCCTTGAAAACGTGTTGGCGTTCTACCGAAAGTGTGCGGACCGGTGAACTCCCCGCGAGGTGGCCGCACGCAGTAGAGTCCGCCCGTGAAGCCTCGCAGGCCGCCAGACAGGATGTCGCACCTCGAACAGGTCGTTCGGGAGCGCATGGGCATCAGGCAGGCTGAGAGGCCGGTGAAGCAGAAGAAGCAGCCTCGCGTAGACCGTGTGCTGGACGAGATCGAAGCCGGCATCGCTGCTCTGGAAGCCAAGTTCGAGCAGATCAGCCGAAACAAGGCTTAGAACAAAACACGCCCCGAGCGCAGCGAGCGGGGCCAAGCGCAGCGCGGCAGGCAAGCCGAAGGCGCGCAGTTGGGTGCGAACGCAGTGAGCGGACAAGCGGAGCGCTAGCGGACGCGCGGCAGATGAAGATCTAGAGAGGAAGCCGCAACCGCAACCGCAACCGCAGAACGACAGGCAGCACAGGGACGGCTGGTCCCCTTCGGCAGCGGCCTAGCGCAGTGAGGCTGACGTCAAAATCGCGACTTCGCAAGGAAGGCACTTTGGGGTTAAAACCATTAAACTTTTGGCCGCGTGGTACGCGCACGTTTCTACAAGTCGCGAATAGCCTGGCGACCATAGAGAGTTTTAGCACCTGACGTTAGGTGAGGTTGGTTGTGTCACGTGCGGCGCGTGTCCGGTTGTTGTCCACGCGGACAAGCGGTCGCATCGGTCGCTGCCATCGCTCGCAACTCCCTACCCTGCAACCCGGAGCCCCTGCGGAGCACCCTTTGCCCATCGCCACAAGACTCCACAACGACCAGCGCAGTGGGGCAGAGTTGGGTTAGTCTGGATCGATGGCAATCATCGACTCATCAGGCCACAAGGCTCCTGATCCAGTGTCATGCGCGTGCGGCGGTCAGCCGCACTGCAGGAACTACCAAGGCAGTTACGATGAGGCGGCACGTGTCGAGTGCTGGACATGCGGCACATCGACGTCGGCCGGTAGCGAGCGTGACCTGACCGCTGCTGTTGTCCGGTGGAACCGGTTACAGGCCGCCCTGGGTGCAGCTGGCTGGAAGGGCTAACTGGATCTGCGTCGCGCTAGGTGGCGCTGGGAGGCGAGACGGTGGGTCTGGCGATGTTGGGTTGGGTTGGCGTAGCAGCGTCCCGAAAGGCTCATTCGTCGCCGCGCTTGCGAACGCCCATGTACTCGCGCGCGTAGAAGTCGACGCGAGGGTCTATGACGTCATCGATCACGATGATTCCGTCGGTCGATTCGCGGACGCCGCGCTGGCCCAACAACTCTGGTTTGCCAGGCGTCTTGGATAGCACCTTGAGCAAGTCGCCTATGCGGTACGGCAGCGACGCTACGGCCGTCTTTCCATCGGCATTGCGCACGCGTTCCTGTAAGGTTTCGAGCACACAGCCCGAGCACGCGCGCAGTCGATCGCTGATCGCTGGCTGCCGCAAGCAGCGCTCGCACCAGATCTGGCTCACCGAGCTGCGCCTTTCATCGCCTTCCGGATCTCTTCCGCGATGCAATGCGCAGCCACGTTGTCCGAACTGACGGGGGAACCGGTTGAGGCGGTTACCGTGAACTCGCCAGCCTCTGAAATGAACCTTGCTGTGCCTCGACCCACGCTTGGGTCGGAAACGATCCGGATGTCCCCAGCAACTGTGCGGAGTATGGTGAATTCGCTTCCGGGAAGCGCCGGATCGAAGCCGACGATTTTGCCACTCGTTCCTTCGAACGCGGCAGTGGGAACCGGACACGAACAAGCGTGGTAACCGCAGCGTCCACAGGTGCGAATATCCGGCGTGTCCCAGACGGCACGTGAGCCAACCGGCCCGAAGCGCTTCGGCAACCGACTTTCGGCCGCGACCCTGGCCTGGTCCCAAAACTTACTCATATCCGTTCCCCAATCTCTCTAAGACACAGCACACACAGAAACTTTGGCTGGTCTTGGCGCGGGCAAATCCCGCACGTCGAGTGGCCGGGTTCGCCAGCCTGGTCGCAGTTGACTCTGTGCAGATCGTCTTGTCGTGGTTTGAACCCGAACCGCCACTCAAACTCGCGCGCATCAACTTCGCCGTTGAACAAACCAAGCCAAACCACGTGATCGGAACCAGGCGGCTTCACGAAAATGCGGTCAACGTGTTTACCGAACCTAAAGCTCACTTCGGACCAAATGTATTCAAGCATCTGCCTGTCACACTTCCGGTTCTTCACACGTTCTAGGAGATGCTCAACGAGCGTCCGGGCCTGTTCTTCGACGGTGCCTTGAAGAACAAGCTCAGCTGTCGCGTATGGCAGTTCAACAATCTGCATGTCTGGTATCTCCATGTCCGAATTCTCGCGCGTAGCCGTGAACCGATCAATCATGCTGGCGGGGAGAGCACTTCAACCGTCTGCTTCTGAAGGCACATGACCAGACCATCAAACCGCCGCTCAAAATCGCGTCGGCCATCCGGTGTCGTCCAGCCACCAATGTCGACCATCGCGAATCCCCAATGGAACTTGGGGTGCGGCGCTGGCCACTCCTGGGGGAACTCGTCTAGGTAGACGTGCCAGACCCAAAGGTCTTTCCCGTCTGGTTCGGAAAGAATACTGCGGTTGTGACCTACCCTGAGTCGACCGGCTAGGTTCGGAAGCTCTGCCTCGACATGCGCCGTCAGCGCTGCGGTAATCTCGGCGACCAAGTGCTCGGAGGTAGAGTCCATGCCCCAAGACTACCAGAAGCCACGCTGCGAGCACTGCGGGTATCTCGTCACCGTCGTCCGGGAGTCTGCAAGATTCGTCGCGTGGTGCGGCTGCGAGGCGACCGCGCCGAGCGATCCGCATCACCGGGGCGTCGGAGGAGGTGGAAACCGAGGACGAGGCTGTGCGGGCCTGGTAAAGAGCGAAGCCGTGAACGGTCGCCAGACCGTGGAGCGGCTGAAGCTAAGGCGCAGGCGAACGGGTCGTGACGCGCCAGCGTCGACGAGCCGTGAAGCCGTCCAGCCCACCGTGTGAGGCGTGTCAGCGGTCCGAGCAGCATCGGCTGGCGCGGTTCCTGTCCCGGCGGGGGACGTGCTCCGCATCGCCGTAAACCCGCGGATTGCGCGTCCCGTGACGATGCGGGAACCGTGACGGCTCTTGTTAGGTTGGTAGTACAGCAACCGATAGAAAGACCGCTCAAGTGTACGGCAGGAACTTTGTCCCGGCGCGGGATGTGCCCGCACACCTGTCACTCCGCGGATTAGCACAGCGCGTGACGATGCAAAGTTCATGACGGGAACGGGAAGGAACGCAAACACATGCAGCATCTGGAGTCCGTGAGCGTGATGGCGCTTGGACTCCAGAGTTTCAGGTGGTCATATCATCGTTCATCCAGGTGAGAACATCGGCTTTCGTTTCCGCATCGTTCTCACGTAGAGCCTCCAACTCTGCCGCATGCTCCGTTTCTTCCCGAATCATTTCGGCGTAGTCCCCGTAGTCGGGATCTTCGTAGCCCGCCGCAACACCGCCCTCAAGGTCCATCAACGCCCGCACTTGCTTGTGCATGTCGTAGATCAGGTCGATGGCCAGCAAGTGAACCGGACGCTGTTCATCCGTTTCATCTAACTTGCGCACCATACCGACGTTGAGCCGCAGAAAATGGTCCCGCATTGCCTGTCTGGCAGCCGCGTCTTCGTGACCATCAAGCGAGACGACCAGCATTTTGCTGAGAGTTCTCGCCTGATGCCACTTCCAGATCGCCGTTGCGTTGGTCACGAACAACACCGCAATCGCTCCAATCATCCAGCCCATGTCCCGCCTCCCGGTTAGTCGTCCAACGAGGTGACGGCGCAATGAGCGCACCATCACGCTCACGTTCCGCTGACACGGTGCCACAAATACAAACGCCCAGCCACGTGGCCGGGCGAACTCGAAGGGTGAAGGTGGACGATGAAGTCTGCCAACACGCCTTCGAGAGACGTGTCAGCAACAGCCAGTCAGCGCATGTTGCGCCGCTTCAGGTCGAGCCTAAAGCCAGGAGCCGCGTACGACGGCGCGGCCTCCGGGTATTCCGGTCGCGCACGCGCTTGAGCATTCGGATGTCGCTTGGCCATCTCGTAGAGATGTTCCTCGTGACGTATCCGCCACCCGTGCCTTGCTTGAGTGTTCTGCAACGGTTGCGACCCAGCGCATGCTGAAGTCACCGCCGCTATCGCAACGAACAAAGCAACCTTCATCATCCACCTTCCCTTCCAGGACAGTCGGCCATAGCCAGGGACGGAAAGCAAAGAGGCCAGCACATGGCCGGCCTCTTGGTTCATCCATCGCAACACTCAGTGAGTGATGAGTACGAACACGGCGTAGAAAACCGCGCTGGTCAAGATGCCAGCCACGGCACCGATAAGCGTCTGACTCGGGTCCTTGTAAACCCGCTTCAGCGTCCGGGTGACCTTCGACTGCAGCACCCGCTTGTTGAGCCGGGCGGTCTCGCGCCAGTGCTGGGTCATCTCGTTGAAGGCGTTCGCTGACCCTTGGGTCGTCTGATAGACGTGCGCCTGGAGGTTGTTGTTGTGCTCTAGCAGCGCGTTCGTTTGCTTCAGCGCGTCGATCATGGTTGCCACCTGGCCCATCAGACCGTCTTCGGTTTCTTGCAGACGATGCGACAGCAAGTTCATAGCGGCGTACATTGTGCGCTGGTGTTCGGCCAGTTGCTCGCCATAGCTGTGGACCAACTCGGTGATCGGCCGCAGCGCAGGTGGCGTTGGCGGCTGCGTATTACGCGGCACCAACTGCACCTCACTCGTCTTCAGACGCTGCCGAGCAGGCGTCTCTTGAGTCGCAGCCGCAAGCAGGTTGTCGATGTCTTCGTCCCGCACAGCCTTGAAAGTTCCAGTAGGCATCCGTTTCCGTATTCCCACACTCGTCGGGTCCATTTGTTCGCCTCCCAGCGGTTTGTATGTCAGCCCAGAAACTTGAAAGGTTGTGGGCGGGGCTGACAGCCGGATGGAGAGTCCTTCTCCACCCGGCACCGATCGCTAGACCAGTCTCAGTGAGTCGCCACTTGGTCGTCCAAACGGCAGGTCACCGAAGAGTTGGTCTTTGAAGAGCACCTCGGCCTTGTCGGCTTGAGCCTTGAGACCAGCGCCGATGTACACCAGCCGCAACAGGAAGAAGTACTGCTCTCGTGAGAGATTCAGCGACCCATCCAGCACGGCCATATAGAACTTCGCGTCAGTCACCGCGTCCTGAACCGACAGCGCGCCATCCCGCATCTGCTTGGCGAGACGAAAGCCAAAGCAGTACGCCTTAACAGTCTCGTCTGTCAGCAACGCCAACTCCAGGCTCTGCTGCTGCGTGATCAACGCGTTGCCCAACATGTTGGCCTTCGCCAGCGGTTTGCGCATCGTCGCAGTCTTATCGTCGTTCATGATTGCCTCCCGGCGAACGGTTACCCCGTCCACAACCTTTCGCTGCTGATGACAACACGGCGATGCGTCACGGACCAGGAAGGCTGAAAAGAGGCGAGAGCGCGATGGACGCCTGCCTCCGAAACACTAACGTCGCATCTGACGAACTTGGCCACGCTGGTTGTTTCCGGCGTCGTCCGAGTCTTTCAGATGCTGCACAGTATGGTTGAAACCGACTTCGAAGAAGTACTCTTGCTTGGCCTCGGTGAGGTTGTGCAGGGGCACCAACGCCACGATGAAGTTGCGGATGTGCCGCTTCATCGCCGGGATGTCGGCTCGGTCAGGCTGCTGTGACGCGGCAGTGCGCTCGGCAAACGTCAACACTGCTCGTTTGAGAGCAGCGTCAGCGTCCGTTTCCTTGTACTTGCTTTGCCACATACGCCGCAGGGTTGCTCTGCCGCTCTTGGTCAACATCATCACTAAGACAACGATCACGCCAAGCTGCACCAGGGCCATCAAAACTAGGCTCATGTTCCATCTCCCCGTTGAATGTGTCGCAAGGTCGATGGCGCATAAGCGCGTCCATCGCGCTCACGTCCACTTGCCACTCTACGGGTCGGTCAGGAACGCGGCAAGGTCAGCGGCAGCGGCTAACAGCCCACGGTTCGATGCACCCTTCGCACGTCGGCACCTGGTTCCGTTGGTCGAGCGTCCAACAGCGCCGTTCGTCAAAACCCATCGCTTCAATGTCCGCGACCCACAGCGCTGGCTGAATAACCTTGCCGTCTCGGCCGCAAAGGTCGGCGTGCTCGAGCGTGACGGTCAACTCACCGCCTGTGAATTCATACGTCCAGACGTCGCCGTTACGCTCGGTCGGAGCTCCAAGAATCGCCTGCACATCTTCCGCGTTCGTGCCCCAACCCTGCAGCGTGCCAGGAGCCTTGACCGACCCGGTTCCCTTCCAGAGTTGGCAGAGTACGTCGTTGGACGGCAGCGTACGCGGGCCAGTGGCGTCAGCGGCACACGCGGAGAGAAGCAGGAGAGCAACGAGGGAGCGATTCATCGGAACATCCCCGAACGCTTCCAGCGCTCGATCTTCACATCCTCTTGCCACCCGGTGACCAGCGTCGACCATGCTCCAGTGATGGCGACCACCAGCAGGCCGAACCAGAGCATCCCGAACAAGGCCACGGCCTCTCCGGACATCGCGTCGCCGAACTGCAGCACCACCGGCCACGAGTAGAGGACCACCGCGCCGAACACCAACCAATGCCAGACCTTAGTCATTGCAAAACCCATCCAATCACTGCGACTAAGCCGATGATCGCCAGAGCTGAGACGCTCGCAAGCAACGCGATGTTCGCCCGCGACAGGGGCTTATGCTTGGCCTGGTCCTTGTCGTGGCTGTCTAGCGCCTGCCGTAGAACCGCAACCATCAACCGAACGCGCTTGCGGGTGGACTTGTCTGCCTCGGAAGTGAGCGTCAGAAACGCCGCAAAAGCCTCGATTAGCGTCTCTACCTTTTCAGTTTGCCTGCGCATTTCGTCGACGGATTTGGCGTTATCCGATGTCTGTCCTTGCGTGACCATCGCAATAGCCTTGCAACTCTCGCGCAACTCCTTGGTCAAACCGGCCATGTCGTCGCGCAGGTTGTCGACGGAACTTCGTACATCTTCCACCGCAACCACGAACATCCGCTTCTCGGGGTCGACCTCCCGGGGAGGGAAATCCGGCAACGGACCTTGTTTAGGCTCGCTGTCCAGCACGTCTGGTTGGGACGATTTGCGCTTTGGTTTAGGCTTCGCAGCCGCTTCCTGTTCAACCGACACGCTGCACCTCGCTGGACAATAGGTCCGCTATTACACCGCGAGCTCGCCACTCAATCGGCGAACTGGCCGATGGATTCGCCTTCCGTTCCTTGTCGGTAGGCCGCAAATACTCGCTTCCGAAGTACACGTGGTCGCCGGCAACGTCGATCCCGCGAAGCCCAAGATGGATATGCGGCTGGTCGGTGTTGTAGTGCGCGGCGCCAATCCACCAGAAGCGGCCCCGATAATCTTGCTCAATCGCAGCCATGAAGTTGCGCGCTGCCTGCTCCATCAGGTTGGCATTTGCGAGAGCATTTCCAGCGTCAGTCTCTGGGCAGAAGCGAATTCGGTAGTGCCGCTGCTCCAGCGGTGAGCGTCTAAAATTCTTGGCTGCCAGCCTCCGGCGCATCACGTTCACGGCCCAAGCGTCTTCCAACTTCCATCTCAGCCGATCATGTCCGCCCAACGCCGGCCGGCATTTCATCCACCGTTCCGTAAAAAGCTTGCGTTCTTTCTCCGGAACCGTCTCCAAAGGCTGGCAGCAGAACACGGCAACCGGCTCCGAGCCTCGGCCTTTCGCGACTACACCTGATGCGACCGCTCTGTGTTTTGCGCCGTTTCGTGCAGTCGGACCGCCGACCAGGTACTCGCAAAACGCCGCCGCTTCCAGGTCGCCACGGAGTTGACCGTCCCGGTGAGCGAGGAAGTCGACCTTCACGACGCAACGGGGCGTGTCGGAGGATAACGTACCTGGCCTACCCCATTGCCGACCAAAACCCTCCGGCTTGATGACGTTTTCGCCATAGTTTCTGCTACCCATGGCTACATCCGGCCCCTTAGCCCGTTGTGGGCAACGTCAGACGCCGTATAGGCTGGCTGGGCGCTGGACGCGTGGATGGATCGATTCTCCCGCAAACGCACGTCGGTAGTTGTCATACAGCGACGTTGCCCGAGTTCAGATCGAAGCGCACGGAAGGCACCTTTCGCCAGCCCGCTCGAAATCGACTCAGCGCCGAGGGGGATTTCTCGCGCGCGCCATATAAGAGCCAGCGGCTTACAACTCCGCCGCTGCCAGAGGTCTGCGTTGGAGCAACCGGACTGGCGTTGGCGGGACTGAAAAGCAAAACCCCGGCCGAAGCCAGGGCTTTGAAAGAACGTGAACGGTCTGAGAGTCAGGCGCCGACAACATGCTTCCGTGCATGCTGTCGGCGATCGGCATCACCCAACGTCTTTTATGGGCCGATCCTGATCTAGCGGATAGGCAATTTCAACACCCTTCGGGGTGAAAGGAAATCGAGTCTCCGCCCCTAAAAAGAACAGCGCCTCTCTGACACGCAGCAGAGCCATTCCTTCCAAGGAATGTTCCGGAACTCCCATAGACTGAAAAAACGCCCGCAGCCCGTCTACGTCTGAAATAGCGGAATCCAGACGCTCAAGCGCGTGTGGCCCAGCCAACCGTCTTCGAATTTGATGCTCGTCCTCAAGACCAAACTTCTGAAGCCATGCTGGTGTTCTAACCATAAACAACCTCCCCAACTTCCCAAACCGTTCGTCCACAGCGTCTCCTAGACGCGACGGCTCAACAAGCAAACCTGTCGTTCTGGTCTACATTCATCTGGTCCGCTCCGCAGCCGTCTTCATCGCCCGTTGATAGACGTAGAGCGCGATCTCTGCGTCAGTCATGTCCGTTGAACATCCCAACACGGTCGAGTGTCGCCATCCGCGTTGCCAAGTAGGTGGCTTCGACGCTTCCGCGGCGCGTAGAAGCCGGTCGTAGTCGGCAAACGGTTTGCTGAACACGTCAGAGACCGTTCGACGCACCACCAGTTTCCGCCACTGTCTCAATCTCCACAGCCGATACGCCGTATGCAGAAAACGGAATGGAATGGGGAAGGTGATGCTCGCTGTGCTTTTCATCAGCCCTCTACATAGCCGCTTCATCTAGGCGCACCACCAAGTTTCCACGCCATACGAACCGCGACACTGAACATGGCCACCATCGCAGCCAAGTTTGCGTACGCCGCCACCTCGACAATATCGGCGCCAAAGCACCTTTCGGCGACAGCTGGCAGCGTGTTCGAAATTGCCGCCCCGGCCGCTAGCACAACGAACCACACGCTCGACCTCTGCATACGACCTCCCAAATAGACTTATCAAAAGTGAACGGTCTGAGAAGTGAGAACTGACGGCCCGCTTGAGCAGGCCGTCAGCGTAAGTTCAGTGCACTTGCTGTGTCGCCAGCATGTTCTTCAGAACCTCTGGCGGCATCGAGCCTTCCCACGACGGACCGTACCCATCGTCACGGGCGCCAGGTTCGTCGGAGAAATACCGAATCACGAACACGGCCTTCCATGGAACGAACAGCTTCGATTCGAATCCGGACGAATGTCTCATTATGTCAGCGATGCCATCATCGCTCACCTCAAGCCGTCGCGACTCGTTGAAGTCCGATGGCCTAAACGCCAACGCCGTATGCCACGGGCGTTTGCGGTTAGCTGGACCAACGTAGCCTTCGACACGTGAATCGAATTCTACGTGAACAACGCGACCTTCTTCTTTGAACAGTCTCTCAAAGGCCACTCTTTTCGTCGGCTTCAACTTGCCGTGTTCACAGATTTCCCTCTCGCACATACAACCTCCCAGCTTACTCAAACCGTTCACCCCAAGCATCTCGCAACACCAAGCGGTCAGCAAGTAACTCCCGGCAAGGAGCCACGAGCCGTGTCATTCCCCGAAAACATACCCGACACACGCCTCAATCAGGTTCATGCGTCTAGCATTAGGCGCATCAACCGTTTCTCTGGAAACGAGAGGCTTGCCTGCTCTGTATGAACGCTCGTACTTCTCGATCAGCCACTGCAGACGCTCAAGTTCCTCGTCTGCTGCAACAGCGAGTTTTCTGGTTTTGTCATCCATGCTTCATCTCGTAAAAAGTGGTCAGTGAGGCGTCGACGAATGTCGCGGCCAGCACTCACTGACCGAGGTTCCGTCAACAGGTCACTTCTGCGTCGGACTTGGCACCGTGCCCTCGCACACAGATGTGTCGACGAGGCGTAGTTTTGCATGCCCAGCCGCGATCAACCCGGTCGGACCAGGACGACTTGTCCCGTCAGGCATGGTAGCAGCGCTTATGTTTATCCCGTGCTCCGAGATCCAGATGAACACTTCATCAGATCGAAACCGAGTCAACTGTCCCACCAACCACTCCCGGTTCACCCTGTCAAATCGACTCATACAACCTCCCAGACGGCTTTCGTCCTCACCTCACTGACCAGTTCCGATCCTGACGCCACTCCGCCTCCCACGCAAGAGCCTTCCTTGCGCATTCAACATCCATCCGCTACGGATATCGAATATGGGAAAAGCGGTAGGGTTGCTGCCCCCGGCCTGCATGGCCGGTGCGCTGGCATGCTTTTACGTAGGTCTCCGGGTCAAGTTCCACCCCGAGACTTGGGCCAATTCCGCGGTAGCACACGGCTATCGGGCGGACTGGATTCTATATCCGCCGCTGGAGTTGCTCGTGGGCTTCGGCCTGTTGTGTCTTTTAGTCCTGTTCATCAGCGCCACGGTTGCTGAGACGGCGCGTAAGAAGGCCAAGGTGGGTGAGGTTACGTCACATGGGTCGGCGCGGCTGGCGACGACGCAGGAGGTTCGTCGGCAAGGTCACGGCCGGAAAGGCGTGGTCCTTTGCATGGAAGATCGTGCGGAGTTGAAGGGGCAACTGAACACCACCGCCGACAGATTCAGCTGGGTTTTCAAACGAACCGCGCCGCTCATCTGTAACCGCTGGCTGCACGTCTTCGTCGAAGGGCCGACTGGCGCTGGCAAGGGCGAGTCCGTGATGCTGCCGACGCTGCTCACTGACGTGCACCGGAGTTACGTCATCTTGGACCCCAAAGGCGAGTTGTGGGACCAGTCAGCGGCCTACCGAAGCGTGTACGGGCACGTTCGCCGGTTCGCTCCCACGGAGCCTGGGTCAGCCAAATGCAATCCGTTGCTGGCGATACCGGTGGGTACTGACCAGGAGGTCGTCGAGGCAACGCGCATCGCAACCGTGCTCGTGGTCGGAGTGAAAGACGACAAGAGCAGCGGCTACTTCTACAGCGAGAACGCTCTGCCTCTGCTTGTAGGCGCCATCGTCTACGTGCTCCACATGAACGAAGGGAAGGACCGCTCCATCCCAGGCGCATACAAGGTCCTGTTTCACCAAGCCAATCACAAAGCCGTCATCACGCAAATCATGGAAGGGATTCCGGAGTACGCGCCTGAGTTGAAGGCGGCGCTAGAGAGCCTTTTACTGGACCCGAAGTCACTGCCCAGCGCATTCGGTACCTGTCGTAACGCACTCCGCTTCTGCATGATGGCTCCGATCCGAGAGGCGCTGAGCGGCACGGTCGAAGACAAAAATCTATTCGAGCCTCGCGATCTGTTCGAGTTGAGTGCACCGCTATCCGTGTACTTCGTCTGGCCATTCCATCACGCGTCAGTGATGAAGCCGGTAGCGCGCATGCTGCTGGACGTTTTCTTGTCGTCGCATCGACGGTCCAATCCGCGGCAAGAGACGGTGTATCTGCTGGATGAGTTGCCGTCGATCGGCGCTGTGCCGTCGCTGTTGAATGGCATTCGAGAGTTGCGAGGCTTCGGAGTGCAGTTAGTGCTTGCCGCACAATCCGAGTCGGACCTGTACGCGCAAAGCGCATACGGCATCGAAGGCGGCCAGTCCATCATCGCCAACTGTCGAGCGCGCGTTTATCTCAGCCTTGCCGGGCAGAAGAACCTAAAGGAACTCGCTGAGACGTTGGGCAAGTCGACGTTCGTCACCGAGCGCGAAACCACCGCCGTCAGCCGCAAGTCGCTGTTCGAACGAACGATAACTAAGACAGCCGGCCAAGGTGCCAACGCTCGCGAGTTGCTCACCGCGGACGAACTGCGCGCGTTGCCGGAAGACCAATCGATTGTGGTGCTGCCAGGATTGCGCCCGTATATCGGCAAGCGCGCGTTGCGTTACGCCATCAAGGAACTGAAGCGCCGGTCGGAGTTGAAGTCACTGCGGAGGGCTTCATGACCGCGACGCTGGAAGGTCTGCGAGAGACGCGGGACCGCGAGCGTGAGTATTTCCTCGGCCGTGTGGCGTCCATTCGCCACCTGCTAGAAGACCCAACTATCACTGACATCTCGCTGAATGAGCCGGCGCTGATGGGCGGCAAAGGGCACGTCTGGGCCGACTACGACGCCAAGGGCTACTGCGACACGGGAGTGGAGCTCGACGCCAGAGAGGCCGAAGTCATCGTCCGTTCCATCGCCCACGGCGTGGAGTGGTCACCGAGCAAGCCTTTCGTGTCCTGCCAGGCAGTCGGCGGCGAGTACCGGCTTGAAGCGCAGATGCCACCGGCGACTCGACGCGCCCCGGTGTTCACCATCCGCAAGTACATCTGCCGCCGCGTTCGGCTGCAGGAGTACGTGGACGCTGGCGAGTTGTGCGTGCGCGAGGCGCAGATGCTTGCCGAGGCCGTGAGCCGTCCCGAGACGATCCTGACTGCTGGCGAGACGGGCGCAGGCAAGACAACGCTGACGAACGCGCTGCTGTTGGAGGCGGGGCAGAAACCAGGCCACCGCATCCTAACCATCGAAGACACGCCGGAGTTGGAGCAACCAAACGAACTGTCACTGCAACTGGTTGCTCAACGCGAGGGCCGCTTCTCGTACTCCGAAGCCATCAAGTCGGCGTTACGTCACAAACCTAGCTACATCGTGTTAGGTGAGTTGCGTCCTGGCGGAGATGAGGCGTTTGAAGCCATTTGCGCGTGGCGTTCTGGACACCGCGGTATGGCAACGATTCACGCCGAGTCAGCAGCCGATATGCCGCACACGTTGCTCTCCTTGTGCCGGCAATCAACTTACGGAAGGATGCTGACAGAGCACGATATCGCACGTTACGTGCGGGTCTTAGTGCACGTACGCAGGGTCAACGGGCGTCGGCTGTTCGACGTACGGCGACTTGTGCGTTGGGACGGGGCTGAGTTTCAAACAGAGAGGTTATGCGATGGCGAAGGTTGAACGTTACGGGCATGCGTTCTTGCTTGGGTTTATCTGCTGGCTGACGGCGCCACGCGCGCAAGCACAAGGCTTCTCGCGTGCATTGAAGCCGCTGGACGACGCCGCGGACCTGGCAACGGCGTTCGTCGCGCACCGCATATGGCACGCGATCTTCATCGCGATCTTTGTCGCCTGCCTCATCTCGTGGGCATTCCTGAAGCGCATCGAAGCCGCTTGGTCGGCACTGGTGGTCGGCATCATCTACGTTCTCTATCTCGGCCGCGACGACTTCTTCTCCGGTCTGGGCTGATGCAGGACGAGACGCCAAAGGACTGGCGCGAACCTGTCAACGAAGCGCTGTGGCGGCACCACCTGCTGTTAGGGCTGCCGCCCATCGCGATGCTGCACTGGCTCGTGTGGATGATCGTCGCAGCGCTAATGCGGTCGTTTACGCCGTTCATCTTCGCAGCAGCGAATCACGGGGTGTTCTTTTGGCTCACGCTCGTTGACCCGGAGTGGCCAAAGGTTGTGTCAGCGTTTCTGAGCGGACCCGAGGAGTTGGACTGGTGAGAAGCAATAGCCTGTCAGATTTGGTTGGCTGGACCGTCTTCGAGTCCCCGAAGACGTTGGCGCAGTGGGACGGCTCGTTTATGGCCACCCTCTCGCTGCGTGCTCCGGACTTGGACCTGTCGCCAAAGACTGACCGGGTCAGCATGGCCAACAAGATCGGCAACGTGTGCCGCTCGCTTGGTCATCGCTGGACGTGGCACTTCGAGTCGCAGAACACGAAGCTCAGCGCTTACCAGGAAGCGGAGTGGCCATCGCTCGTAAGCGCAGTGGTGGACGCAGAACGTCGCGAGACGTGCTTGGCAGACGGTGCCCAGTTCGAGATGCGGCACTACCTGACGCTGACTCAGTCGCCGGCAATTACCGCCGCACTAGGCTCGATGCTGGTAGGCGGCAACGACGAAGACGAGTCAGCCAGAGACCGCCGCCGTGCTTCGTTTGAGCGACAGGTCCAGGACATTGTCGGCGCGCTGGAAGCCACAGGTATGCGTGTCGAGTGGATGAACCGGCACCGGACCGCGACGTACCTCAAAAGCACCTGCAGCACGAACCATCACAAGGTCAACGCGGATGAGCACCACGTGTTGAGCGACTCCCTGCCAGACCAGCTCTTCCAACGCGGCTTCCGCATGTCGAAACTGGGCGACAACTACATCGCAGTGATGACGTTGGGCGCGCTTCCCAAGGAGACGACGCCGCAGCTGCTCTCCGAGTTGGCCAAGCTTCGTTTTGAGTTTCGCTGGGTGACGCGCTTCGTGGGGATGGAACGAGCCGCAGCCCGTGCACTGCTCCGGAAGCGCGAGGAACAGGCGCTAGGCGCGGCCATCAGCCTGAAGGACGTGGTGGCGCGCAAGTTGGACGGCCTGATGGCAGGCGGCAACAACCGAGGCATACGCAGTGACATCCGCGCCCGAGTCGACGGCGAAGAGATTGCCCGCGCCGACGACGCCGCAGCCGGTCTCAAGCGTCTTTCCGAGCGTGGGCACGGCCATATGACCGTGGTGCTTGTGGTCTGGGATAAGAGCCGGCGTATCTGCGACGAGAAGCGCTCTGCGTTGATGACCGCGATTCAGGCGTGTGACCTGACCGTGCGCCACGAAATCATCGAGCCGATTCAGCCGTGGCTGATGAGCCTGCCCGGCAATCGTCTGATGACCCGCCGCACGCACGTCACGAACACGCGCAACCTGGCGGATGTTCTGCCGACCAGTTCGCTGTACCGCGGCAGCCCGCACGACCTGCAACTGGCGAAGACGACCGGGGTCCGCCGCGCCTGGTTGTACGCGCCTGGCTACCGCTTGAACACGGACAGCAAAGGCGGAGCGGCGCACACCATCGTGTTCGGTCGTACGGGTGAGGCTGGCAAGTCCACGCTGCTCAACCACATGGGCTTGCAGTTCTTCGGCTGGCCCCGCGCACAGGTCATCTCGCTGTCAGTCGGCCGGTCTGAGTACGGCCCTTGTCTGATGAGCGGCGGAGCGGTCTACGCGCCTGGCAGCCGGGACGAAGCCGCCCTGCAGCCCCTGGCCTACGTCGACAAACCCGACGAGGCTGTAGAAGCCGTCCAGTGGCTGGAAGAGTGCGTAGTGGCGCTTGGCGAGACGGTAACGACCGAGGTCCGCGCGGCCATCGCTGACGTGGTCAAGATGCTGGCTGGCGAGCCTCCGGAGCGCCGCACGATGACCAGTGTCATCAACCTGCTCGGGTCGCGGTTGCCGTCCCTGGCAGAGGTACTGAAGCCGTTCTCTCACTACGGGATGTATGGGCACATCTTCGACGGTAACAACGCGGCAGCGCTGGACTGGAAGCCGTGGACGATGATCGAACTGGCCCCGCTGCTCGGTCTGGACCGCAAGGTATCTGGCCCTGCTCTGTCGCATCTGTGCCGCCGCATCTTCAAGCGTTTTGACGGCCGCCCGACCGCGGTGTTCGCCGACGAAGTTCCTGATTGGGTTGGTTTGCCAGGTGTGGAGCAGCAACTCATTCGCATCGGTGACACGCAGCGCAAGAACAACGTGCGGTTGGTGCTGGTCGCGCAGACGCCGGGCCAGATGCTCAAGTTCCCTGGACTACTGGCCTCGGTGAAGTCAGGCGTCGCAAGCCGCATCTACGGTCCAGAACCTAACGCGCTGTCACAGGCCGATGCCTTTGCTGAATTCAGCGTGACTCCGACGCAGTTGGAACGCATCAGCAAACTGCAGCTTGGTCAGTACATGCACTCGACCGGGAAGAACGCGCGAGTGTTTGACCTGCACGCTGGTCCAGCGGCGTTGGCGCTGACGACGATGTCATCGCCGGGCGAACTCGCCTTCCTTGCCGAACTGCGTGCGTCGGGTTGTGATGGTGACGAGATTACGCGCGAGGTTCTGCGCCGCAAAGGTCTGGAACGCCGCGCCAAGGAGTTGGGTGTATGGGCCAACCGAACAACAGCAATCGCCGCGGAGTGACGCGCAGGGCGTTCATCGGGTTATCCGGTGTAGCGCTGCTCGCGGCCTTCCCGAAGTCAGCTAGGGCCGACCTGTTCGGCGGCGACATTGGCGTGTTGCTCGCTCAGCTTGAGCAGCAGTTGACGATGGTCGCCAAGGCTATCGAAACCGTTCAGGCCATCATGGCCAGCGTCGAACGACTGCAGCGTGTTGCTGAGCAGGGCAAGACAATGCTGCAGAAATTGTCTGGCGGACAAGGTCTGAAGGGTGTGCTGGAAGGCGTCCATGAACTAGCCAACGCAGGACGCGGCGCTATTCGCAATCTTCAAGTCCTGAATGTCCGCGGCGGTCAGTGGAAGGACACGATTACAAGTCGCGCCTCTGCACCTCGTCGACTGGACGAAGCCCGCGATGAGTTGGCAGCAGCTAGGGCGGCCGGCGCATCCGAAGGTACACAGTTGGAGATCAAGCGCCGTATCTCCGACCTAGAGCGGTTGAGCGACGAGCCAACCCTGAGCCTCAACGAGGGCTTCCGAATGACGGCGGAAGCGCAAGAGTTGAACGCCAGATTCCTGCGAGATGTTGGGAATATTCACGAGTCCTTTGGCCAGATCGCGATGTCAGTGAAGGCCCTGGAGTCGATGCAGGAGGCTACAGAAGCGGCAGATACTGTAGACGGCATAGTCGGACAAACGCAGTTGCTGGGCAGGCAAGTAGCCAACCTCGGCGTCATCGCAACACAACACGCTTCCGCGACCACAACCCACGCCTCGCTCTACACGTCGGAGCTCGAACGGGAGGCGATGGAGCGTAAGACGCAGCGGAGCTTGTCGGAGTCGGCATGGAAGGACTTCGACGTGGTTGAGGATCGCGGCCCGACAGACATTCGCTGGGAGTTGGAGTGATGAACATCGAAGTGCCAGCAGACCTCAAGAACGCCAAGGAACAGGCGTTGCTCGACCTGGCTGCGAAGTGCGCCAACGTCCAGGCTGAAGCGTTGACCGAGTTGCAGGCGCGTCCAGGCCGCAACCGAGAGTACGAGCAGCGGTTGTCTGCGCTGCCAGAGTGGCGACGTGCCGCAGTGAAGACGCTGTCGTCCAAATGGATAGCCGTCATGGTGGCAATCGTCGTCGGGTTGATCAGCCTGGCATCCAGCGCGGTTGAGTTCACGAACAACGCTGGCCCGCTGCGAGACACAGCGAAAGCCAAGATGCTGGAACTGGAACAGATGCGCCAACAGGGGTCTGAGTAATGGGCGACTACTTGCTCGATGCCAAGTCGGGCGTGCTAACCGACATTCTCAACCTGTTAAACGGTATCTTCCGGAGCGGGGCGGATACGATTGCCGGCGCTGGTGTGAAGGTGGCGGCGGCGCTGATGCTGCTCCAATGGTTCAAAGCCGTGGCGCTGATGGGCATGACGCGTCAGCACCTGGTCAACGCCATGTTGTTCTTGATCGGCTCGTTCTGTTGGTACGAAGCCGCCGTCAACATCGTGTCGATCGCTGACTCGTACATGAGTTACATGGGCAGCATCGGCGGCGCGTTCGCGGGCTCGTTCGGCGCTGGCGCTTCGATGCGTAACCCCTCGGCCATCTTCGCAACTGGCCTAAAGGCTGGCGGAGCGTGCGGTGAGATCATCTCGAAACTGTCGTTTCTGACAGGCGACGCTGGTCTCATCATTCTGATCGTCTCGTTCGTGGTGATCCTGCTACTTGTCTGCATGCTGCTGGGCGCCATCGCAGTCATCACGGTGGTTCAGGCTTACGTGGACGTAATCATCGCTGTAGCCCTGATGCCTTTCGCTATTGAGCCAGGCGCACGCTTTCTGGCGATGCCCGGCATCGGCCGCATCCTGTCCGCTGGCGCTTCTCTTGGCACGGTTTCAACGATCGTAGGCGCTGGACTCGGCCTGATGCAGAACGCCGCCGCTCAGATCCCAAAGGAGGGAGCCGGCGCGCTGAGGTACGCCGTCAACATGACATGCGCCTCAGTGGTGATTGCGCTGTTAGCTGGGCTTGGACTGTTCATGAGCCGCATGGGAGCGAGCAAACTGGCTGCTAGCGCGTCTCTCATCGACTAATAGTTTCATGTGAAACGTTTTTAGGTGTGCACTGTTACAAGTGGGGCTGAGCAATGGACTACGCTGCGAATCGTCGACTGTTTCCTAACGCACTGGCACAGCAGAAGTTGCACGCTCGCGTGTGTTTTGGGCTGTTTGTTGTGATGCTCTGCTATCACTTCGCGGCCAACTGGCATCGCGACAACGTCGTCGCAGAGTTGAAGTTGGCAGCGACCAAGTGTCAGCCGGTGGTGTTGGACCAACACGGCAACAACATCCCGGTGGTGGCCATCGATTCGGCCGAACAGTCAGTGGTGGACGGCCTGGTGTTTGCGAGGCTCCGAGACACGGTTGAGTGTCTGCGAAAGTTGGACCCCGAGCCTTCCGCGATGGAGCACTGCTACGCGCGGAACCGCACCCTGTTCCGGCATGACGAGGCGAAGACCAAGTTGGCCGAGTACCGCGCGGCAGCCTGGGGCTCCAGCACGCAACTCGCCAAGCGTCTGCGTTCGGAGACGGTCGAGGTGGACGGCGTGACTTTCATCAAACCTGACGCCACGTTGCCGTACCGCTACCTGCTGCGTTGGAACGAGAAGCACATCGATCGGTCAGGCAACAGCATCGGCCGCAAGCCTGAAGCCTGGAGCGGCATGTTCGACGTCGAGTTGGTGCAACTGGACCCACGCAGCGGCGATCCCAACCCGGTGTTGATCAAGACCTTCTCGTGGAAAAGGGACGATGTAGGCAGCTGACTCACTGATTTGGAAGAAGATCTACAGGAATAGATGACCAGAGATGCCCGCATGTGGCTAGAATGTGCCTAGAACGCCGCAAGAGACGGTCTGGCGTTCGGAGCGAATGCACCGGAGTCTACAAGAGTGCACGCGCTTCTCAGCCGGCTGGGAGGCTCAAGGGTGGCGGCAGAATCGGAGCGGAACGAACGCAGGACGGTCCATATCTCCACAGAGGCGCTATCGCGCATTCGTGTTGAGGCAGAACGGTTGGATCGATCGGTTTCGTGGGTGGTGAGGTTTGCCGTCGAAGAAGGGCTGGCTGCTGTCGAGCGGCTGCCTTCGATGGAGCGCTCGCAGCATCAGGGGGCAGCGGAATGAGCGACCTCAAACTCCCGGTCAACACCCGACCTGGTCGCAGCCCGCGGCACGGTTCACCTGGCTTGAAGGAACCGGGAGTCAAGGTCTCGGTCTACTTCCCCGAGCACGTGATCCGCCACGTGGTAAGCGAGTCCGAACGTCTGGATCGGTCGATTAGTTGGGTAGTTCAGCGCTGCATCAAGAGCGGCGGCTTGGAAGCCGTGCAGGCTGTCGAGTCGGACGCCGAGGCGCCCGAGTGAGCGAGGTTCCGCCGTACGGGTGGCGCGACGAAGCTGATTTGCTTTGGTACCACGGGCTTGGGCAGACGGCTTTTGAACGCAGCACCTTCGGCAGCATGCTTGAACGCGCCGAACAGTTCGGAATGTCGTTCGCCTGGCCGCAAGAACCTGTCCTGAATTCGGCCGGTGACTGCATCGGATACCGCAGCGCAATCAGCGCCAGGCCG
>Ga0213919_1000112_pt1 | contig 43429 bp, 46 predicted proteins | sample McNCre317MG_FD_161056 | JGI IMG/M metagenome (GOLD analysis project Ga0213919, IMG submission 161056) | Freshwater microbial communities from McNutts Creek, Athens, Georgia, United States - 3-17 MG | ecosystem: Environmental > Aquatic > Freshwater > Creek | place: USA: Georgia | collected...
CAGCCAAGAATCTGGTTAAGCATTGCAGTAATGCCTTCTGCGGATACATTAGAACTTGTAGTGCTTGTAGCAGAGCCGCCACTGGAAGATTGAGTGGAAGTTTTGCCTTTAACAAGCTCTAGAATATTCTTAATGCTTCCTAGAGTATCTTCAGGCTGAATTGCTGGAAGTGCTGCCATGATAATTCCTTTAATGTGAGGGAGGGGTGTGCGGGAAGAATTGGGTATATAAGATCCACAGAGTTGCGGCCAAGCCCCAAACTCCTATACCTCTATTTACCCACTGGTCTAAGTTTCTTTGTACCTCAGAAATCTTAACAGTGTTTACTGCAATAGAATTCTCCAAGGCTCCTATCCTCTCACCTTGGTTAGATTGTCTTTCTTCCACTCGGATTAATTTCTCCATAGCGTCTGAAAGTTTATCTACCTTCGTTTCGAGGCGTTTGAAGTCTGCTAGTTCTGCCATGATTATTTCTGTGTTATGGTCAGTAGAAGGACAAGACATTTTGGTTTACCTCTTTAGGCAGGAGATAATTAGTTGCCCGAGTGTGTATGTATGTTAGCTCAGCTAATAATCTAACACAAGGGGGATTATAGCTGAATCCATGTTATAGAAGGATTGAAATAGATAGTAGTACTATTTAACCCCCAACCTATCTTCTGCACAATATTACCTGGAGTTGCAGGAGGTGTGAAAGTTATTCCTCCCCCAGTTGTAGATAGGTAATAATCGGTTCCTCCAGTTACTCCAGTAATTAACGGATGCGCGCCAAGAAGAACAAACTCACCCCAATCTCCACTTACTGTTGTAGTTGTAGCATATGCTCTGCAAGGCTTGGAATTATTTGTAGCATTCGCTAGCCTAGCATATGTAGTTCCAGCAGAGTCATATAGATTAACTGCTTGCCCTACTGCTATATTCTCAGTAGTTTGGAAATATACTCTTGAAATATTTTCAGTGCGCAAACCTGTAGTAACTGCTGTAACTGACCAAAGATCAGGATCTGGAGAAAGGCCGCCAGTATAAATATCTAGCGCGCCCTGTAAGATTCGAAGGGCATTTCTTACCCGAATCAGTTCTCCATAAACACCTGGATTCTTCTGCTCAAGCAATTCAGGAGTTAGAGACAGCCCTAAGTCTGTTGAGTACTTTTGTTTTGAACTCATCTCTTTGCTCCTGGAGTTGCTCGGAACATTAAAGAGGTAAAGTTAAATGTTCCAGCGCCTAAGATAGAGTGGTTAAGTCCCTCAGCCCTGCACAAATAAGTCTTGTTTAGATTTGAGGGATCGGGCGAGTTATCATAGGGGACAGACCAAGTACCATTCTTACCATCAGTTGTGCTGAAAAGTTTCAAGGAGAAGTTAGCTGGATTAACATTCTCCACATCTATCTGATCCATCTGCAGTGTCCTGGACCGCACATATTGATACTTACCTAGAAGAATAACTCCAGCATGAGTGGAGCCATAGAAGTTAAAGTCAACTACCTTAATTGTTCCATCAGTCTGCATGAATGCAATAGACTGCTTAGGTATTTCAAACACACCAGCAGTTACTAGTTCGTATTCAAAACAATCCACATGTGGAATCTTAAGCTTGCCCCAACGCTTTTGTGGAATATCAAATACAAGAGCATGAGTCAGAGAAGTTATCCCATAAGATAAGATAAGATACCGATCTGAGATAGAGTGAATCCGCTTAACCATTGTTTTAGTCAGCGTAGTCTTTGTGAATGTCAGAGTGTTCTCGTCAAAATCTTCGAATAGAAGCCCTGAGATGAAATCAGTTATTTCTGGGAATACTGTCTGTCCCTGAGATGAAGATATTAACTGCATCCCAGAAGTTGTGTATGCATAGTGGTTACCAGAGTTCGCTTCATAACAAACAAGGTTTGGGTTAGATAGGCCGCCGGAGTTAACAATCTCCCGGAAGTTAAATGGGTACCGCGCATTTCCTGAGTAAACCCCCACAACTGTGTTAGTGGCGCAGTAAACAAATATGCCTAATGTATGTGGAAAGCAGAAGTTAATAATACCCTTCGCACCTTCCACAGCCCCGCCCCCTGCTCCAGTAATAAGAGAAGGAGTAAAATCTGTTGGATCTACTGTAGATGACCAAGCTACGTTAACTGTATCCCAAGCAATAAGATATCCAAATGATGGACAGATGCCAATGATTTTAGTTGGATCTAGCCCAGTAAGAGTAACTGAGGAAAACAGCTTTGTGCTGAAATTATATACTAAGCATCCCACACCTGGTACCCAGATATAGGATGTGCCTGACACATGAGCTACGTAGATAAGTCCAGAATAGATATAAGCTGTATTAAACACCCAACCTGTTCCATCATTTATATAGAACTCATGAGCAGAAGTTACTCCAAGATATACTTTAACTCCTGAAGCATCTTGGAGCATATATTCATACTCAAATGTTTTTCCAGGAACCCCATCAGTGATGGTAGTATATCCTACAGATTGAAACCCTTGAGTATTAGGAACTACATTATGACAATAGTATATCTGAGGAATACCCACATCTTTGTCAGGATCCTCAGTTGATGCAACTTGCCGATTGAATGTATTATCGGGGCCGGGAACAATAATGCTCTGGCCCCAATTATTAGAGATGAGTGGAAAAGATTTAGCGGATAGGTTAGCTCGATAAGCAAATTGTGCCATTGTGCTTCTCCAATTTATGGAAGTTCCCAGCCACGCACTGCTGCAAATGAATTAGCTGTGTCTGAGTAATAGTACACGCTAGTAGAAGGAAGCAAGAACTCAGGAGACATTTCCATGCTGGCAGCAGCAAGAGCAAAGTTAAATGGAGGTGGATTTGTAGTTGAGTTATAAACTCCAGAAGCATTATTTGGAGCAATAGCTACAGTTCCAGCTACTGCATGTCCAAGCACAAATATTCCTTTTGTAGTATTTATTGGCAAACCTGCCCCCTTGACTACAGTACCTACCCAAGTTGGCACTCCAATATTCCCCTGAATGCCTGAGATAAACTGTGGGAATGCTGTAACATTTCCTGCCAAAACTAACTCTGCTCGCTTACCTATTTGCAACATGCTCAATGGATATTTATTTCCGGACCCATCTGTTTTAACCATACCCAAGAAAGCGAAGTGAGTATAGTTCGCTCCAAGATATGGTTTTGTGATCGTACTCAATGCAACACCAGCAGCATTTGCTGTAGCAGGAACATTAAGAGTAACTCCAGTAGTCCCAATCAAGCCAAGCACAGTTCCATAAGGGGCTGCAAGTCCTGGCATATATAGTTTAGATCCTACTTCAATACCTAAAGAAGGAGTTGGGTTAGTTAGCCCTGTAATTACAGGAGAGCCGATACTTGTTGTTCCGGTGTCCGCATGAACAACTCGAGCTGCACACCTGAATTGATTGTTTACAGGATCATAAGCCGCATAGATTGCATACCACGTATTTGCAGCAACTGGAGGAGTATCTATACCAGAGGCAGAAAAATCAACTGTCTCATAGACATTTCTAGCAACTGCATAAGTTCCAGCACTGGACTCTAAAACAATCTCATCAGCAGTTACTGTAATAATAGAACTTGTGCCTGTTGTAGATATAATAAGTCCTGAAGAACTTCCACCAATTGCTGCTGAAGTAATGCTGGCAACAGAAGAAGCTAGTGTAGCTACTGTTGCATTTGTGGCAGTAAGTCCTGAATCCAGAGTGTTTAACTTATTTCCTACTGTGCTTGCTGGGTAGGTTAGTGAATTATTATATCCTACAAGTGCTGCACCCTTTGTTGCACTTGTCGCGTCTGCAAAGTCAACTCTTGGATCATAAGTAAGAAGCATCTGAGGATAGCCGATGATGACAATCTCAGTACCTACTGTTGCACCAACTGCAAGAGTTATAGAAGATGTGGAAGTTTCAGTGTAAAACCCTGATTCAAGAGTCTTAAGTGCCCCACCAGAATATACAAAAATACTCCCAGTTCCAGGAGTATAAGTATATTTAGTCAGAGTAAATACTGTTTGTGCAGCAGTTGCTACAAATCTTTGCTCAAGTACTGTCCCATTAACACTTGCATTTTGTGAGGGCGGCTGGCCCTGAAAGATAGATGCACTCATTTTAATATCCGATCGCTTGAATATTAGAGATCCTTAGATCTGAAATTTGCTCAGCATAGAGAGCTCTAAATGCTGCAGCTTCGTCATCTTTACCGATCGCCTTAAATACTGTGGCGGCGGCATCATAAATAATTGCCCAGGGATGATCTAATGCGACCCAAGAATTATATGTTGCTTGTGTAATATCTGGGGCCAGATAACATCCAAGGAGATAGTATTGTTCCTGAGTGGAAGAATTAATCTGCACATAAGCACCTGCCACATATGCAATATCATTCTTCTGTACTTTATAATCATCGAACACATTATCAGGAAGAATGATTTCTAGAGTATGCCCTGGAGTGGAAGTAGAGTTATCATACTTCCGGAGATATTTAATTGCTCGCCACCTTGGGATAAGTAGGCGATAATCTAGAGACTGCACATATTCAGCAGAGTCAAATTTTAATACTGTCTCAAAGATATCTTTATAGTAATAATCTGACTGATGTGCTTTTAAGGTAGCAGACCTAACTGCCGAAAGTGTTTCTGCTACCCGGTCAGGCCGATTAGTTAGTGTATACACTTCGGCAATTAGTTCTGTTAATGTCATGGTGGGTACCTTAGGCTAGTTCTATTAGACTGTTTTACCGACTGCGGCTACTTCCTCAGCAGTTTGTACAACCTGAGCTACTTTAGCTGCACCTGCTGCCAACATTACCAAACGTTCAGTAACTGGAGTGCCTGCACCACCTGCAGCAGCTTGTTGAATATCCTGAGTATTTGCAGGAATAACTGGACCTTGAGTAGACTTGCCCATATCATTTGTAGGATCAGTTGCAGCAGCCTGCGCGGCCAGATACTCACCAATAATCTTTGCGCGCAAAGCATTCATTGGATCCAGCATTTCTTTTTGTACAGTTGCTTCAGCAGCATCTACATAAATGTGAGGATGGCCTGCATCAACTTCTGCGGCCAGTTCCTCAATTCGCTTTGGATCATCAGTATGGTAGCGGCCAGAAACAAACACAGCGGATGTACCATCCTTGAAGATATAATTGCAAGAAGGCATTGTATTCTTGAAAATTGCCAATGTGCCCTTGGCCAAGTCAGAGAAAAAAAACATGATAGATTCCTTGATAGATAAGATTGATCTGTGAGAGATGTGGTGGTTTTTATTTAACTTTAGAACCACCAAACTAAACTCCCCCCACAGGAACTTAACCCGCGGCCGCCGCTGTCAGATTATAGATAATCGAATTAGCTGGAGGATTCTTAACAACACAGGTCATTTCAGTTGTCAAGGTACCACCAACAGCATCAATACCATTATCTGACACATCCATATCAGATTTATCAGGCATATTAAATTCCTTATTCTGAGTCTTACGATCACCCAGATAGGCAACACGGAATGTGCTCAGATCAACTGCAATTGCCATCTTAGACCAAGATGTATTAGAGTTGAACAAAGGATGCTCAATCATACGGAATGTGCCACGAGCAGTTTTGAATGTGCTGAATTGCAAACCATAAGAAGTCTGGCCATCAACAATGTAATAAGTACCATTCAAGCGACCAATGTTATTAATCACTCGCTTAGCACCGCCACCAACAAACAACACACGCTCATTAGCTACCTTAGGATCAGTTGCTTGGTTAAACACTGGATCCAGGAAACCTTCGAGCTGAGTATAGTTAGTTGTGCCGCCAGCAGTATTAATGTTAGCAGCAGAGTAGTAGGAAGGATAGTAAGAAAGGTTACCAACAATAGAAATCAAACCATCCATTGTACGGAAAGGCTGACCATTTCGCTGACCTTGAGATTTCTGACCAAAGATCAGAGCTTTCTCAATATCTGCTGCATGGAAACCAGCACAATCTTGACGAGATTCAGCGACGTTTGTGTCACCTGCAATCATCATTGTTGCGCGCACAGAATCAGTGATAGCCCAAGTATTACGGAAAATCTGTGTCAGATTAGTAATACGAACTGGGTTGATAATCAAAGATTGTGGACGAATAGAACCTTCTTCGTATGCGTTACCAACTTGATAACAGTTAACTGTAGCTGCAATAGAAGCAGCAGCAACTGTACCAATTGCACGAGTAACAGATACTTGTGTAGAAGAAATCACCGAGTTAATGATGATGTTCTCGCCAGAAGCATCCACACGCATAATCATGCCAGGCAAAATATTAGCAGTGGAAGTTACTGTGAATGTGGTATCTGCAGCAGTTTGGCCACCTGCGCCAATTGTGAGCTGAGGAAACAGCATTGTTTTGGTAAAGAAGCCATGTTCAGTTTGAACAGCAGTATCGCTAGGAAGCATACTTGTCAAACCAAACAGCGGCGCCGTACCATTAGGCATCAGTCGAGTAATCATAGCAGCAAAAGATTTCTTTGCCAGATCCTGAGTGAGCACTGCGGAAGTAAAAATACCTGTAGACATGATAGATTTCCTTTATCTGTAGGAATATGGAGAGAAATATGAGATTAAGCTGCCAAACCAGTGATGGTATAGGTAGGACTAAATGTCATAGTTTGTGACTGTGTTGCATTAGCATTACCACTCATTGTAACTGTGCCTGCGCCCAGATTAATTACAATGATTGTCTGACCTTGCAAGTTAGCAGTGCTAGTAATCATTTGCTGGCCAACTGACATTGTTGCAAGTTGGGTAGCTGTAAAGCCAGTAAGAACTGCAGAGCCATTGGTAGATCCAACATTGGCAGCAGTGACTGTAGGAGTACCATTGGTAATATTAATCTGGAAATCTTTTGTAGTAGATGCCAGAATATTACCACGGGTCATTGTTACACCAGTGTTAGCTGTAACTGCGCCCGTAATCAAGTTAGCACTCAAGTTAATAACACGCCACCGAAAAGACAAACCAGTTGGAATGCTTTGTGTGCCATAGTTAGATTGCAATGCAGTAATCAAAGCATCTGCTGTTGGGTAAGTATCAGTAGATACGCCAGCAGGATTGCGCACATAAATAGGTGACAAGACCATTGCAGCAGTTACAGCAAGTGTAGTATTTGTTGTATCTGTTGCAGGAGGAATTGGCTCGAATGTTGCAAACAAATCGCCCAAAGAAAAGCGACGTTGCAGACCATTGTCATAAATGACAGGAACTTGCATAGCCATGATAGTAGTCCTATAAAAGAAGTGTTAAGAAGAATAGATATATTTACTGTCCGACCCAATTGCTCCAATCTGTTTCCAGAGCAGCAGCTTTAGTTGCGGCAGCGGCTTGAGGAGTTACAGGAGCAAAACTTGCGCCGACAGCGTTAAGATAACCGAGTACCTGAGCTTGGATCTCTGCAGTAGTTGCATTAGGAAATTTCCTAACTGCTTGTTCTTGCAAAGCACCAACCAAAGGTTTCAAAGCAGGATTGGAAAGAATGGGATTTTCGGTAAGAAGGTTCTCGTTTGCAGAGAATTTCTTTACCAGGTTTGGAAGTTCTGCGTCGCGACGTTCGTTAGATTTTGTCAGTGCTTGTTCAACAATTTTGGTAGTTGCCAAAGCGGACTGAGCATAAACCTGCTGTGCGACTAGATTCATAGACTCTGCAAAAGCTTGTGCGGCATCTGAACCACCTGCAGTAATCTTAGCCATTGTCTCAGGAGTTAGAACCTGAGCAAAGTTTACCTTCTTCGCAGATTCCATAAGCTTCTGCGGATCCAAGTTTGCAAACATTGGGGCATTTGCGTTTGGATCTTGGTTAGCTGGAGTTTCCCATATGTCTTTAAAAGCATCAAGAGGGGACTGAGCTGTTCCAGGATTGCCAGGATTAGCATTAGGATCTTGTGCAGGGACAGTGCCATTAGGCGCAGTAGTTGGAGAAGATTGTGTTCCCTGCAAACCAACACCTGGATTAGGATTGCCTGTAGGAATATTAGGCTGCGCAGGATTACCTGTCGGCCCGGCTGGCATAATACTCTTAAAGATATCCATAACTCCGCCCAGTTGTTTATTGCCAGGAGAGCGAATCAGGTTGGTCTTGATTGTGCGAGAGTATTTTTGGAAGATAGACATGATGGTTTCCTTAGGAGGGTTAGTTAGAAGAAGCTTGAGAGTCTACTGATTGCTGGGACATTTGCATAAGTTGCGCGAAAGATTCCTTAGAGGCTTCAATCTGATATCGAATAAAAGACATCTGACCTTTTAGGAATGAATCTTGCTGCATGAAATCTTTTGGATTGTTCGGATCAAACTCAAGGGCTAGAATCTGATCTGCAATATCTGCAAGATTATTTTGCAAACGTTGCAACTGCATCTCATTTAGGACTGAACCGCTCAGAGTTTCTAGCTCTGTTAGCTCATACCTTGTAAATGTTCCTGGAATGATTTTGGACATGTTAATGGGCCTATGGAGGAATTATTGTTGAGTTGAGGAAGATTGAGGTGTTTGGGAAGGTGTGTTTGAAACTGCTCCTTGTTGTTGACCTTGCTGGGCTTGTGAGTTTAATTGCCCCGGGACATAACCAAAATCCTGTGGCTTAGGCTGCGGCGGCAACTTTGTAGGATCAATACCTTGTTTAGCTAACTGCATTACAACTTCTTGCCACTTCTCAGTTGCCTGCTCATACGCTTGTTGCTGAGGCGACTTTTCAAATGGAGCAAGGTTTACATTTCTTGTCTTCATTAGGTAAGAAAACGCTGGCGCCACATTATAACCTTGAGCAAGAGCGGGCGAGGTAGATAACATTTGCACTGCAGTTGTGAACTCGTCCCCAGAAATTGCTTTGTCTGTAGGAGTTAGGCCATCAGTAATCTTATATGTTGTGAAAGATTTACGAAGTGCGATCGGATCAACCTTCACAACTTTTTCTTGGCTTGGAGAATAAATAGAAATCCCGGCCTGATATTGTAGTGTGTTAATCTTAATAATTTCCTTCATAGGAGTAAATACTTGCGCTTCCAACAGCATTGCAGTCATCTGGTCTCGGCCATTTGAATTAGCCATCACAGTATCAAACTCATGGAGAGTTTTATTCCCTTTAACAAACTGACCTTGCTTTGCTTTATTCTGGCCATTTACATCATTAGCCATTTGCATAATCTGAGGAAGCTCTTGGAAAGCAACTGCAGATTGGTCATCACGGAATGGGATAGGAAAATAAGCTTCTTGTGGAGACTTATTATATCCTGCCGGGCGCATTGGAATCTTAGCTGTCGGTGAATCTGAGTTCATGTGAGCTGCAGAAACAAGAAGAGGATTAAAAATACCTCTATCAGAAATTGCCCGCCGCCGCGCTGCCATAGCTGAATTTACCAAAGCAGATGCAACATCCTGATATACTCGTGCATTGTTAGCGAGGGATTTAGTTTGATAACCTAATCCATCTTCATTTGGCTGCCCAAACAAAACAGGGATAAGATTATGTGCATTGGTGCAACGTTCAGCATATATGAGAACTTGGTGATTGACAATGATAAACTTCCATACTTGAGGTGTATTAGCTGACGGAACTTTAAGGCGGAAATCTTGTGGGATGATCCGCGCATACATTGTTGTCACTTCATAAAGATTCTTATAATTAATTTCCCCTGCCGGCCGTTCAAACATTCCAGCCCATGCCATCCAATCTGTTGATCTTTTAGGATCTTTTTGGATAAGAGCATCAGGATTAATTTGAGGAAGGTAATAAGATTCAATACCTCCAGGACCTGCAGAGCTCGTTCCCATTCCAGACTCAAATGCTGCCTTGATGTTTGAAATCATTTTATCCGGAAGCTCATTAATAAACTTCTTCAGATGCATGCGAGACATTAGTTCTGTATAACCTGCAAACTCACCATTCTTTGAAATCTCTGTAGGCTTGTAGCGAGCATCCCAGAACGAGTTATATGGATCCCAACGTTTGATAGAATTACCTTCCCAGATAACTTCCTTCGGCCGCCCTTCTTTGCCTGCAGTAAATCCCATATCTGTTTCAATTGCTGCAGTAACTTGCCGCTCCCAAGATGTTTCTACAATACCGAAATTATATTTAAAACAATCCCGGAAGAATACCATAAGTTGCTGAGTCCAAGCACCTCGGATAGAATTCTCCTCAATAATTGCTTGGTATTGTAGAGCTGCATCCTCAGATTCTGGTGGCGCGACCCAGCCAAAGATAGGTGTGCCAGTTAGGAAAACACTTGATTGATAGGTAACTGCTGCTTCTACCTGAGGCATTACAACTGGAACAATGATGTTTTGGAACTTAGAAGGATCGCCATAACGATTAGATAGTTGTGCACGACGATGCTCAGAAGTCCAATCTGTTTCTCGATTATACGCAAGATCAACTTGCCTCATTTGTTCCCGCACATTCCATTGCTGATTAAGCATAGAATAGGATTGTTTATGGAATTGAATAATCCCTTCTTGGGACTTTTCAGGAATAATCATTGCTGTTGCAGAGGACATGGTTTGGTCTCAGGTTGGATTAGTGTTTGGAGGTATAAATTAACTACTAACTACTCGCTCATATCAGCTACGCTTATCGGCTAATCGCCGCGAATCTTAGTTAGTTCCTCGGAAGTAAAGTGCACGATCTCGCCTTAAGGCGATCTCTCTAAAGGCACTTGACTACCTGCGACTACTAACACGCTACGCTGGTCCGATCAACCTAACGCTGCGCCGAAGATTCGCTAACTTACAGCACATCTAACTTAACTGCATCAGAATGCTGAGTTCTCTATCTCATCATAGATCCGTATCTCATTAAACTCCTGCTCAATTATTTGCAGGCCAGATAAGATAAGATCCATGTACATTTCTATGACTTTCGGCGCATAAGTAAGTAGGTCAAGCAATCCATCTGTGTTATCTCTCTTCAGTGGGTTGAACTGAGATATTTGCAGATTACAAGCTGCGGAGCAATCTGGATGGATTAGGATTTCTCCGGCAAGGAGCTGCTTGAACATTGTGAGAATCCGGGAGTTCTTGGAATATGTTCCAGAATATATCTCCACTGGATGAATGCCAATGATTCCTCTCTGGGTGCATATGAAATTAAACCAGTAGTTTAGAGAATATTGATACGCATTAGATTCGATCGCTATAACTGAGCAACCGCGCCGCAGAGCTATTTTAAGCGATTCCTCAATGGTTTCCCCGGGGCTAAATCTACCTTCCTTTATTTCCATACATACAGGTTTAGTATCATGCACTTCAAAATATCCAATGGATACAGCATCTGAATTAGCTTTATCATTAGAAGGATCGATGATTATGAAATTACCTGTATGGATCTCATCGCGCGGGATGTTATAGATAGGGAGTTTGGAAAGATCAACTAGGTTGTTAACTGAGGCATTCTCATCATTTAGGACTTCCGCATAAAATACTTCAGGTTTTCCAGAACGAAGATCATTCTCAAATTCTCGAAGCAATTGTTCTGTTGGTTGAAGTTCTTCCCAGATAGATGTACCATCTTGGAGAAGTGCTCCAGAAATAAACTTAACCCAGGTAGGATTCTGCTTGATTCTACGAAGGAGGCTCCATTTAGTTGGGTACATATTAGCCACAAAGATGAATAAACATCCATGCGGCGACTTAGCTTTCATTGCAGTGCCATAAAGATCCGATTCAATCTGTTCAGAGATTGTTTGAGAATCTGCATCCTCGCGAGATTGAATGTCATCGAATAATATTACATCCGGGCGCTGGTGTTTTAGATTCAATCCTCGAACCGTAGATACAGTACCTGCGTAGAGAATGATATTTCTACCACGAAAGCCAAATTTCTTCAGACCTTGTTGATCAGTTTCAACACCTAATCTCCAATCACCGAAAACTTTCTTAATATTCGGCTCATCTAAGAAATCCATCACATCAGACAGGATTGCTACAGCTTTTTTCTCGTTGTTTGCGCAGATGAGGATGAAAGTTCGCTTGGTGAATAGGATAACATAAAGCAGAAAGATTTTAATAAAGGTAGTTTTAGCAAATCCGCGCGGCAGTCCTATGGCAAGTTGGGAAAAATCTCGCTCTTTATGAATATAAGATAGGAGCCATTTCCAAATTGCTTGAAAAACAGATGGAAAGAGATATCTAAAGACTGTTGGCATGGCCATTGCAGCTAGAAAATCTAAAGAATTCTTTGCTGCATCAATAACCTGAGCTGTTTCAAATGCTGCTTCTTGAAAAGCTTCGGTAGATTTGCCCTCGGTTAGGTTCTCTTCCAGTTCCGGAGATTCCAAGCCTAATTTTTCATTCCAATTTCCGGCCATCTTATCTCCTTTCCAATGCTTTTCTTCCTAGCATCAATTGGATTTTCAGCAACTGTTCTTTTGCAGCTTCTTTGTTCTTTTCTAGAAGATACTTTTGTTGCTCTGCTTGCTCAGAAGTTCTCTTGAGTTGCGCCTGCTGGAATGGATTGATTGAGCACATGATTATTTTCCTTTCTTTCTTTAGATGCTTCTAAAAGTTTCATCATATTAGCTGATTGAATTGTTACAAGTTCTGTGTCACCTGCTCGGATAACCTGATTGTTTAGATTTGTTTCAATCATTGGTCGAGCAGGGGTAGAGGAATTGGAGGAACCTGTAAAATTTGCGAATATCTGAGTTGGCATAACGAGTTGCACAACTGTCTGTTGATTAGTTATCTGCTCCGGCGCCGATGAGCCTCTACGTTTCGCTGCATTGATAACTTGGATAGCTTTCAGAACTTCATGAGGTTTAATCATAAAAGGAATTAGATCCTCAAACTTGCTCTGAAGTTTCGCCTCTATTTCATCATACTTGTTGTCTCGCTCAGAATGTGCGGAAAGATTCTCAAAGCGCAGTTCAGCAACCTTAGCTGCAAAAGATTCATCACTCAGGAGTTGTGAAATCCTAGAAACTGAAACACCCACTGCAGATGCCACTATTTCCGGCCCAAGACCTTGGCCAAGAAGAGTTAGTGCTCTATCTTCAGTTGAGGTTGTTGTGGAAGTGGACATCTTATTTGCTCTTGTGTTTAGTTTATAGGGAGTGCTTATTACAAAGATCGCGCCAGCTGGAAGTGGACATGGCAAGGCTCTGAAAAATTTTTAGCAGAAAAATCTGAGGAACTAGTTGAATGATAAAGGTAAGGAAACTAAGATACAAGGGGGATCGAAAAGATAAAAAGTTTAGGAAAATGGGATGGGATCAATAGGATATAGCCACCAACACAAACCTAAAAAGGCCCATACCCCCTGGGGTTTGTTATATGTTATATGGGATATGTATAATGGGGAATGTTAAATGTTATGTATGGGTACAGGCTAGGATGGGTATATGTTAGGGTTTACCCTATGTACCTAGGCATGTGACAATTATTGTACCTATGAACAAAAAGTGTCACCTAGATATTCGGACATGTGACAAGATTGGTCACATTAGTTAGGGTTTATACCTAGGGAATAGGGTTGTTTAAGGTTGGCATGGTATGTGCTTTATATAGGTTGTAGGTTGTTTGATTAAATTGAATGGTTTAAGTAAAGGAAATGAAATGTCTAATGAAGAGTTGATTGCATTCTTATCTGGCAATCTGTCCATTGAAGCAGCACATAGTCAAGATGGTAAAACATTCTGTGTCATCTTTCTTGATGGTACTTGCGTTCAATTCTCTGTTCTGTGATATAATACACAGACAAAACATTCTTGTTACAATTTGTTACAGTTTATTTTAATTTTTGAGTACCCCTATCTATATGATTTGAATATATCTATATTATGCACTATTTTGGTGCATACTAAGATATGTTTAATACTTAACTCACATCGAGTTACTACATATCAACCACATATTTGTTATTACCTTAATCGGAGATTCTATCATGTCAGTTATTTCCACAAGACACAATGTTAATGCTTTTGTTACAGGAACATCTAAGCCATTGCATGGGCAGAGGCTGAGTAAGGTAGGTTATAAGAGCACGAAACAGAATCCTGCCAAATATCCATCCATTTGCGTAAGTGTGCCAGTTATTCCATCGAATGAGATTATTAGTAATGTAGATAAGATTGTCCCATATGTGAGGAGCATGCTGGAATCTGCTCAGGATGGAATAATTAGATCCCTGTATGAGTCATCAGGTGGAATGCTAACTAGTATTGGTGATGATGAACTGAACATCGGTGCAATTCTCGGTTTCCTGAGTGCTGAGGCATCGGGAGATAGATTGACTAAAGAAGGTTTGGAAGAGTGGTTTAAGGTAACTATGGCGGACTCTCTGATTGTAGTATTCGCCGAGAAACTTGGTTTTGATCTATCTACTCCAGAACAGGAAGTGGTAGTTATGAAACATGTAGATGTTTATAAGGATATGATCTCTAGTCTCAGTGGAGGGAAAACAATGCTAGGAATGGATAAGATTAGTAATATCAGGAAAGCATTTAGTTTGTGTGGGTTAGATGATGAACCGATGGTTGAGAAGTTGAATGCACGGTTAGATAATATTGAGAAGAAAGGGAAGGAACAGGAATTAATGCTGAACCTGTAATGGTTTGGATCATTCGACACTTTGATATCTTTTAGTGCATATTAGATTTAAGTCTAGTGTGCACAATAAAGGTATTAATCTTTTTAAAAAACTCAAATGTAGACCGCTAGACCGCCAGACTGTGAGGGGGTGCCTATGGGTGCCCTCTGAGGGGCATCTGTTAGGTAAGATACACTAGTTTAGGTAAAGTACCATACATAACTAGACTGTCAGACTGCCAGACTGTAGGCCCCCACGCCACTGACCTGACCTTGCGTTCGCCAGATTGTGCATTACATAGTTTAGGTAATTAGTTCATATATCTATATCCATACATATCTACACCTATGTGCATACTAATGGTAATATAGGGTATATTAAAATATTCTTTTTTAAATTTTGAAGCCCCTTAAAAACGACCGTAAGACGTATATTAGCTTGCACTATTATGGTGCACTCCTTAGGATTATGTACTCTTTGCCCTATATGCATAGTTTATCCTATTATGTATATAATCCCAAGATAGCTTATAAATAATCCTATCCTATCTGACTTGACAGCACAGGCGGCCCCGGTTACCCTGGGGCACCCCTTACGGTCTAGCAGTCTAGCAGTCTAGTTTTGAACTTTTTGTTTAGATTTTTAATTCTTTTAACAAAAGAAAGGAACCTATCATGCAACCATCTTTAGAAAAGTATAGGGTATATCCTGAAACATTTGAAGGATATACTCAAATAACTTGTAGTCATGCTTATTTTGGAACAGTTATCTATTATCTTTCTTCAGAGGACTTTCAAGATAATATCAGAAGTATTATCAACCCTTGCTGGATTAATGGTTACACAGTTGTTATTACTTCAATGGAGCCTTAAAGGAATCCCCTCATGATGCCTGATATCTATCTAATCTGCATGCACTGTGAATTGCCTGCAAGGTTGTATTATTATTATTATTATTATGATTATTATGATTATCATTATCATTATTATTATTATTATGATTATCATTATCATTATTATTATTATTATTATTATTATGATTACAAAAAGAATTTTACCTATAATATGACAACCCCTTGGATCAATTGAAAGGAATATTTTCATGAATTCAATTAATCACCCTATCTACAAATATAATTTCCGGGTCAATTTCTGGAAAATAGGTAAATCCCCACTTATTTATTCTTGTATAGCAAGAACAGATTTAGAGGCAATGCGTAAATATTGTCTTTCCCCTACGATACAAGACATATCTATGGATGAAATAGAATCAGTCATTATTACTCACACAAAAATAGGAGAGCTAGCATGACTAAAAAATACCGCCCATATTTCACACTACCTGAGTTAGAAGTTATCTCAATAGGGCTAAAAACAGTCACTCCTGTTCATGTGGATCTGATAAGATATCTTGATAAATATATCAGTGATATTAAATCAGGGCTCAGGCAGGAAAATCATACGCTGCTTCCATCAATGGAACAAAAGCTAGGATTTACAGAACCTAAGAATGACCTAGGTTATTCAATAGAATCTCTTATCCAAACATATAATTCCTCAGGGTTCACTCTTCTTAATCCCGCACAAATTGTGCTTGTTCAGGAGTATAGATATGAAAACGATCTTATGTCCTCGCAAGAAGAAATTGAATATGAAAAGAGTATGGGAATTAATTTTTCCTCCTAATACTCCGATCTATAATTCTGATATGGAAGAACAAACACATCTAAGTGATACTGAAGTAACAGTTATAATGATCTGTATTGTTCTCCTAGACCTATTCTTTTTCTTCTTCATCCTCTGGAGCACATATCATGGGCATTAGATTCTATATCCTTTCATCCTCTAAGATTCCAATAATCTGGAGGTTGCGTATATATAACTCTATTGATTTTATCTTCTCCTTCCTGCTATTCCTATGTGATATTACTATCCTCCTAGTAATAACTCTATTTATCCTTCAACCATCCTGGTTAACAGATATGTTGTCAGTACTCTGACCGAGGGGGCCACCGCTCCCCGAGCTATTAAAATCCTGTGAGCAAAACAATCCGCATATTAGTTAACTCTAAGCTGTGGATTCTTTTGTTTATTAATCCTGATAAACAATACTTGTGCTCTGCACAATACTCTCAGCATATAACCCTGAGGCTGATACTATGAAAATCCTATGTGCTTATTCATCCATAGAATTCAATTGTGAGCATTTCCCTGGCACTCTTAATTCCAGAGAAGTAGCTCATCCAATATTCTATATTCCACAGAAACGATTACTTTCCTACACAGGTAAGTGGGCAGCAGGGGAATTAACTCCAATAGACTCATATTTGTTGTTTTTGAGCCTGCTTAACTCATCCGATCTAGTTAACTTCCGAGTCCCTGCAATCCGTACCCCTGATACTGATTCCATAATCGCATTAAATATGGAACCACTAACTAAAATCCTAATCCGTCTTAACATTGTCCCGGAAATAACTAAAGCATTTCCTAGTTATGTAATCACCCCGGAAACTAAGGATCTTTCCAATGTCCAATATTGGATACAGAATTGGAAAGAAGCATACAAGGATTTCAAGGATGGATATATTAGTGCGAACGAATCGCAGAAACTTATCCATCGAGAACTAGCTCTGGAAAGATTAATTAAGAATCCGCATAAACCTATTTCCTCTTATGCGCGACAACTCAGTGAATGGGCCGCGGTTGCTGGAAAGTTTCCGGAGTGGAAAACATCCAGTCCTTTTACCGGTAAGACCCTTTCCTGCTCAGAATTATGGCAAGAAATAATCATTCGTGCATCTAAAGAAGAATCAATCTTCTCTGTTCCTCGTATTGATCTAGAGGATCTCCTAGAACACTGTGAATGTAATATCCCTATCGGTTCAATATTTTCTAATGCCCTGTTCACAGTCCTCAGAAAGGCATTAGAAAAGCAAAAGAATTTCTTAGGTCTCGGAGATATAAACATCGGCAAGGTATCTTATACAATCCTTCAAGCTGATACGTCCCCAGAATCTTTTAACATGCTTGCAATGATTAACTCCGCGCCGCCGGATAAACCTAAGCAGGAAGATTATCCTAACAAGCTATCTTATCTTAAAGCGAAGCTCAGATATGAGGCAGCTATTAACTCAGGTAGCCGGAACATTCAGGAAGTGCCCGCACAATCCGAACAATCCGCAGTTAAAGTAACTCATAATAATACGGAGTTCTAAATGAGCAAACAATCCGAAACTCTCCGAAACATTAAATATAAATTCACTCTCTCCCCATCTGAGCAGAATCTCCTGTCCCGCTATTACATAATCTACTGGCGTAGAGATTATCTATTCGAAACATTCAAAGATTCCCCCTACATAACTCATCAGGATACCCAATACATCCCTGTTCTTGCTTCCCCAGCCGCTGAAATAATGTCATGTGAGGAAGTTAGGATTTCTTTCCGTAAGGAAAAGAATGCAGATATTGGCTATGCTATTATCAAAACCTCAACAAAAATGAAAGATTCTAATCATGTCCATAGGATTTAATCCCGCGAAACTAGCAGAACTGCGGGCTGCACTTTTAAAAAGAAGGGAGTTAGAACAAACTACTCCTATTATCGAAACTCCAGCAACCAAGGAAACCAAGGAACAATCCGCAGATGTAGGAACAGTCCGCACTGATTCCACTATCCTAGACAAACATAACAAACCAATCACTCTAAATTCCAAGCAAATGGAATTTGTTTCCCTAGCTTCCTCCGGTCAATCCTGTGTTCTAATCGGTGCAGCAGGTACAGGTAAAACAACTTGTCAAAAAGCAGTTGTACAATCACTAATCAATAATGGTTTTCTAGGTTCATTAGATCCTCTAGGCCATAAACATCTTACCTCCAGATCTCCTGGAATCGCTATTGTTGCTTATACTCGCCGCGCAGTTGCTAACATTCGCAAAAATGTTTCCACTGACATGCAATCTAATTGCATCACAATCCATAAGCTCTTAGAATATCAACCAGTATATGAGGAATATACTGACCCTGAAACTTATGAGACCAAAACAAAAATGTCATTCCAGGCAACAAGGAATGCGCATAATCCGCTCCCTCCAACAATCCGTACACTAATCTTTGAAGAATCCTCAATGATTGGTTTAGATCTCTACAAGGAAGTTATAGATGCTTGTCCACATAACCCGCAGCTCATTTTCCTAGGAGATATTCAACAGCTCCCTCCGGTATTTGGTCCCGCAATCTTAGGGTTTAAACTTCTTGAACTTCCTGTTGTTGAACTCACAGAAGTATATAGACAAGCCCTAGAAAGCCCTATCATTTCACTTGCACATAGAATCCTATCTGGGAATCCAATACCTAAGGAAGAATTTCCAAAATGGAAATTTCAAGCCCAACTAACTCTACATCCTTGGAAAAAGAAAATCAGCGCGGACGATGCACTGAACACAGCAGGTATGTTTTTCGTATCCGCAGAAAAGGCCGGGGCATATGATCCAGAGCAAGATATCATCCTAATCCCATTTAATAAATCTTTCGGCACAGATGAATTAAACAAGATAATTGCTAACCATCTCGCCCGGAAAAATGGCGCGGAAACATTTGAAATCATCGCGGGCTTTAATAAATACTATCTCTCTCCTGGAGATAAGGTTCTTTATGATAAAGAAGATGCAACAATCATATCAATCATTCCTAACCCAGCATACACAGGCGCGAAACCACAAAATCATTCGACCACTTTAGATTATTGGGGACACAATCCTAACTTCAAAAACGATATCCTATCTGATGATTATAATGTAGATGCTTTCCTTGCACAAACTGCTGCAACATCTGGAGAAGATAGAGTTAGGCAAGCAAGCCATACAATCAAACTAATGATGAATGATTCTGAGGTTGAGGTAACAATTGATAAGGCGGCGGACCTTAATTCCCTGCTCCTTGGTTATTGCCTAACAATTCACAAGGCACAAGGATCTGAATTCAGGCGCGTTTACCTTGTTACTCATCAATCGCATAATACAATGCTTAGTAGAGAGCTTCTTTACACAGCAGTAACCCGAGCCAGAGAAGAATTGTACATTATCTGCGAAGATGATCATTTTGTAAAAGGAATTAAATCTCAACGCGTAAAAGGAAATACACTCGCAGAGAAGGCTGAACACTTCAAAGGAAAATTAAGGGGGGATGAAGTAATCTGCTGATAGCTAGATCCCCCATAGGCACAGAATGGAATATCTGGTACACTAAATTCTTTTGAGGAGATTCCAATGGGAATTAAATATGGAGACTTAGTTGCCACTATTCCATTCACGAGAAAAGGGCATATGTATTGGAAGTGTAAATGTAGGTGCGGAAAGGAAAAAGATATAAGAGATGCACATCTAAAATCAGGAGCTTCTACTTCTTGTGGGTATTGTAATTATCATATTGATCATCCGCTTGCGCACAAATCTTGGGATAGTATGAACCAAAGATGCAACAATCCAAATGCTCCAGACTATAAATATTATGGGGGAAGAGGAATTAAAGTAACTCTACACTGGCTAAGATTTATAGACTTTTTAGATGATATGGGAGACCCTCCTATTTGTTCTATTACAGGAAGTAGATATACATTAGATAGGATAGATGTTAATGGAGATTATAGCAAAGAGAACTGTAAATGGTCTTCAATAGCAGAACAAAATAGGAACAGAACTAACACACTTCCAGAAGGAATAAAAAGATATTCCAGCGGCAACCGCAGAAATTAATCAAAGGTGATGAGGTAATATCATGAGCAATGTTCCAGAGGATCCAATCTCCCTTCCGTTAGAGTCCATGGAAGAAAGGATAGCTGCATTGAAAGAATCCACGAATAAATTTGAAAAGGCCATGTATGAAATATTTAATGCTCCTATACAAACTGAATTTCTGGTAAGCAAAGAGTTTGTGGAAGCAGTGAGGAAATTAGCAGAGCAAGAACCTGTCTCATTGAGGAAGCTTAAAATCTATCCTCTGTTTTCCCTTCCAGAAGCGGAGGACTATACTCACGGGCAAAAACTTAAACCAAAAGCACAATGGAAACAAGACAAGAGTAAGTTTAACTTTGCCCCTAAGGGTAAGAAAGGATTTAGGTAAGTCTATCGACGCGGGGTTGACACCGATCCCCGCCCCGTATATACTCCGCGCAGCAGTTGAGAAATCTGCTTCGAAAATTCTCTTAGGTACTTAACCAAACCTAACAATCAATCTTTCTTTTCCTAGGAAACTAACATGACTGAACAAACTACCTCCACATCCGCAACAGCAACAATTGCTCCAGCATTTGATAAGTCCCTTGACTCAAAAGATTTTATCTTCCGTTTCAAGAAAGATAAGCTGGGCAATAAGCGTGCTAATGTGGAACTGAAAGGCTTTATCCCAAGTGTTGAAGGTATTGTAGATATCCTGCAGAAGGGCGGGAAAGGTCTGGAACTTCTGCAAGAAGTTATCTATGATACCATTCGTACTTCTATTGGTGCGGTAGTTTCTGATGATGAAACTTTCAGCCAAGCTAAGTATGATGCCACTGCCGCAGATTATACATGGGATAAGATTGCTAATCAGCCCCGCGAAGATCGTCGTGCATCTTCTATCAGCGAAGAAGTTTGGCAAGCATTTGCAGCAGATTATCTGGCAGTTATGCCTTCTGTTGCTAATAAGACTGCTGAACAGCTTGGTAATGCAGTTGCTGTGTTCACTAAGAAGTTTGCTCAAGTTAAGACAAACAAGGAAGTCATCAAGATGTTGAAGGCTCAACTTGGTTTGTATGTTGAGCATACAACTCGTGGAGAAGAGTTCCAAGAAATCATTGATCTGCTGGACCGGAAAGCGGATTCTTATCTGAATGCAAATGATACAGAACTGTTGGTTCAGAATCTGTAATTCTTTTAGTTAGATAATACACCTGGGCATGTGTATAAAAGGCTCAATATTTATGTGTATATTAATCTAATGTATCCATAAATATGAGACAGTATGAGCCAATATGGCACACCTTAAAAAGTCTCCCAGAGGAGCAAGCTAAAACAGTGGGCATTAAAATTACTGCCCCTAGGGTAATGCATCGTCGAATAATTAAAGCAGTAACCAAGGAAAAATATAAGGACATTGGGTATAAGATATCCATTGAGCCTAGAGTAGCAATCATGGAACATAGCAGGGCGGAAAGTGTAATAACCTTCACGCTAAGATTCAAACTAGGCTTGCAAAAGAATCTCAGGCCGCAAGATTTTTAACCCTTCAATTTTATGTCCCTTCTCTATCCTAATCATACAATCTTACGAACCAAACCAAAGGTAAAGGAACAGGTAACTAACATGGCACGCACTAAATCATTTGTTCTTATCCACGGGAACAAACTAGCAGACACAGGTAAGGCAATCAGATTTCAAGTTCTCCGAATCAGGGAATTGGTACTAGATAAACCTATCACTGAATGGTTCCCTATCAGTCAGATTGATAAGATGTTTACTTCTCCAGAGCGGAATAAAGGAGAAGACTATATCATTGCAACAAGCTGGATTGTAGGGGAAAAGGGCTTGGATAAGTTACCTGGAAAGATTGGCGGAGCAGTTGAAGAATTTGAGGGAGATGAAGAATGAGCACTCCTATCCCTGAAGGTTTCGAGCTGAAAGAAAAGGTAGCACAGCTATCTGATATGCTACTTTCCAAACATCCTCTCATGCCTAAACTTCTGCGAGAGATCCATACAACTCTGCGACAATACCCAGAGCAAGTTACTGTACTAGAGGAAAGCGAAATCTGTGCTATTGTTAATGGACTTAAAGTTCAGACACAAACAGAATTCGCAGCAACAGCAACTAAACCGGCGGCGGCAGCCTCTTTGGCAAAGAAGCTAAAATCTGGCAACGCTGCGGATCTTTTCTGATGGAGTTAAGAATCATGTCCCGAAACTATGCACACATATTCCCAATCAAGACTCCCTTCAAACCATCCATCATATCTGTTGCTTGCGCTGTACATTGTGTTTACTGGAAGGAATTGTATGGAAAGCAGGAACAATACGCAAGGAACAATCCGCAAGGCACTCGACACCAACTCAGTTCTGCGCATTGGATTGACGATCCAGTTCCTCCAGGCTAAACTATCCTACTCAGATTACAAACTCCTTCGAGATTGGCTCCAATGTGAGCCTCTTTCTATTTGTGAGAGGCAGATTTATTCTCCTCTTATGCAGGAAATATTATCATGTCTATCGAAGATTTCAACCTCGATTCATTTCTATCAGATATACCAACTGGCGTCTCTGATCCTATCCGATCTGACACTTTCGGAACAACAGGAACTGTGCGAGAAGCTTTCAGGGAACCAGGATATGAAGGAAAGATTGACTATCGCATTCGACAGTTATCATATTCCTCGATCCTTACCCTCCATCAATGTCCGCGGAAGTTCCAACTTAACAGGCTCCGCTCAACATTCCGAACCGAAGAATCAATTAAGTCCACAATTACTTTCGCGTTTGGCCACATTGTTGGGGAAGGAATCCAGTTAGCTCTGGAAGGGAAGTCAGAGGATGAAGTAATATTTAAGATGTTCTTAGGCTGGCATACTGATCTAGCAAATGTAGATGAGAAATCTTACAAGTCCTTCTGGTATGCAGTCATTGCGATACAAAGATTCTTCTCTATTAAGAAAGCGGGGTTCCTGGATGAATACGATCTTGTTTATATTGACAACATTCCTGCTTGTGAGCTTAGTTTTGTTATTAATTTCCCTGATGGTTTTAGACTTCGTGGATTTGTTGACGCTGTACTTAGGCACAAAGTCACTGGCGAAATCTTGGTACTTGAATGTAAAACCACAAATAGCGCGAATCTTAATAGCGCAACTTATAAAAACAGTTCTCAAGCTATTGGCTATTCTGTTGTTCTTGACCATTTGTTTCCTGATCTATCCAGTTATAAAGTCCTCTACCTAATCTACCAGACAAAGCAACTGGAATACACACCTATTCCTTTCATAAAAACTTTCCTTCAGCGAGCACTTTGGATTCGGGAACTGCTTCTGGATATTGAAACAATTAAACTATACGAGGATGCTGAAGTATACCCAATGCACGGAGAATCTTGCACATCTTTCGGGCGGGACTGTGAATATTTCCAGACCTGCACTTTGAGTACAGAGCATCTAACTTCCCCATGCACACCTGAGGAAGAAGATAAGTTTGAGTACCAGGTAGTCATTAGTTTAGAAGAGCTGTTAGATTCACAACTTAGTAAAGCGAATATAGTTTAAGGAGACACATTATGAGTAATTTTCTTCGCGATATCAAAGCAGTAATTGATACTGATACAATCGAAGCTGTCAATCTTGGAGGAAAGTTAGCTACAATTGTCTGGCCAGAAACATCAGATCCTAGAGAAGCGCCAGATAGCTATCATGGAAGACTTATTTCTTGGGAAGAAGCTCAGGAAGTTCTTAACTATGAGTATGATTCTGGTTATGGTCACATGGATTGCCATGATGTAACAATCTGGGGCAAAGAATACATTTACTACATTCACGAATATGATGGATCTACCTGTGTTCACTGCATGTCAAGGAACCCAAAAGTTTGAAAGGAATTAATATGAAACTATCCCAAAAAACCGCATCAAAGTCCCATCGAGTTCTACTATTCGGGGGACCAAAAGTAGGTAAGACAAAGCTTGCAGGAGATTTGTCAGACGCTTTTGATCTTCTATGGGTAGATATGGAGAATGGTGTAGATACTCTTCTGCAACTTCCCAAAGAGCAACAAGATAGGATTGAACTCATCTCTCTTCCTGACACACGTTCTTATCCAATAGCAATTGAAACTTGCTTGAAGATGATTAAGGGAAACAAAGGAACAATCTGTGAGAAGCACGGTAAATGGAACTGCATGCTCTGTCTTAAAGCAGGTGACCCAGCAATAGAAATTGAATTAAATGCTTTGCCTCTAACTACAGTAGTAGTCTTTGATTCCCTAACTCAACTTACCAACAGTGCAATCGCTAACATTACAAAGGGTAAGGATGATGATTACAAGATGCAGCATGATGACTGGGGAAATCTAGGCAAGCTTATGGATACATTCCTATCTCACGTACAGAATGCTCCATTTAATATTGTGTGCATTAGTCATGAGACAGAAGTTGAAATGGAAGACGGAAAGAATAAACTTGTGCCTACTGCAGGAACAAGGAATTTCAGTAGGAATACAGCGAAGTATTTTGATGAGGTTGTTTACTGTGAAGTTAAGAACAAGAGACACATTGCAGCAAGTTCGACTACATATGCAAACAACATTCTTACAGGCTCACGAACAGGTTCTGTACTTGAGTCCGAAGCTAGTGCATCTCTTATTCCAATCTTTAAAGGAGAAGTTAAGCCAGTAAACACAGGAGCAGCTAATGCAACTGGAACTCCAGCAGCTAGCGCACTATCTGGATTGGCCGCGCTGAAAGCAAATCTAGCCTCTGCATCCAAGAAATAAAGGATCTGTTATGTCAAACACGGTAGTACAACCTATGACATTGCCAGATGAGCAGAAGCAATCATTGTACAAGACCTGGAAATATTTTCAAGACTGCATTACTTTAATGACTCTTACAAAGGAAACTAAAATGGACATGCCGCAGAATGGTTCTATTGGAACTAATATAAATACTACTCTATCCCAACGAGCAAGCACTCACGGTGATTTCCGCACCAATGGTTATATCATGCAGAAACTGAAAGACCAGACCCGTGCAATGGATGGATGGAAGAAACTGTCTCCAGAGCAACGTGAAGCACTCGATATGATCTGCCATAAAATTGGTAGGATTCTTACAGGTAATCCTAATGAGCCAGATCATTGGCATGATATTGCAGGATATGCAACTCTAGTTGAGAATATTATCAAGACAGGTAAGTCACATCCATCTGCTTGATATTCCTTCGCTCTTTTAATCTTTCCGATCCGCTACCATCAACCAACCATTTAAGTTAATACTTAATCTTTAGTAGAAAGTACATCTATCATGAACGACACAACTAACTTCAATATCGACTCTCTCCTGGATGGCACACTTGATGACCTTGCAGACAAGCCAGAATTCAAGCCTTTCCCAGTTGGCACACATCGTGTTATCTTTGGCAAGTTTGAGCAAAAGAAGATGGGCACTCATCCTGGCATTGATGTTAAGGTAACTGCTAAGGAAACTTTGGAGCTGGCCAATCCTAATGCAGATGCTCCTTTGTCAGATGGTGATACAACTAACTTCGGTTTTATTCTGGACAATGAGTATGGCCAAGGTGACTTCAAGATGGTTATGAAGGCAGCGGCTGAGAAGTTTGGTACCAAATCTAACCGGGAACTTATGGAAGAGATGAATGGTGCGGAAGCTTTGATTGTTACTAACCAACGGCAGAATAAAGAGAAGACACAAACATTCACAGGCTTGGTAGCTGTGCAGTTGGTGTAATCATGGAACCCTGGCTAATTGTCATACAGTTGCCAGGTTATTTATTTGATAGGAGAAATGAAATGAATACAGATTGTGGTATCGATAATCTTGCACATACGGCACCCAAAGAAGAAACAGTCGGCGAACATCTTGACCATGCAATCGAACAAGCAAGGAAACAAGTAGAGCGTCTGTGCATTCTGAAAGCAAAAGCAGAAGCCTCGAACATTCTGAACTTCCCTTCAGAGTTTATTCGGGACATAGCGTTTTGTCACTAATTTAACATCTTAACATCTTAACATCATGCACCTTCATTGATTCCAGTTCTGGGGGAAACGGACAACTGGATTCTTTGAGGGTGTATTCGTTAGGAATAGTTATGTACTTCTAACAAAAAGGATTAAGATGAATGATCCAATTAAATCTAAACTAGCTCAACTAGCAGCACAGGCGCGAGCAGTACAATCTGCGGCCCCCAAACTTACCCAAACAGTCGGCTCATATAACTGCGCATTTATCGGAACAAGCGATGATGAGGAATATAAGGATGGCTTGAAAGGAATGTTCAATGGTGTAAATACCTATCTAACATTTGAGCCATTCACACTGCTTACACATTTGGAGATGTATTGTGCCAAGAGAAATGTCACGAGAGTTGTATCTACAAATATCTCAATACTTACAAAACTCCTCGAACTTCAGGGGAATATACGGAGCAATCCGTCGCTCTCCGATTACCAAGGATCAGTTTTTCAGTACAAAGCTATCGAAATCGTATTCATTAGTCCACTGCGCCAGTTGCACACAGTTCCCGAGGGTAAATTTATTGCCTCTCGTTTCATATCCAAAGTCTGTGCCAAAGAATCCTGGCCCGAGGCAACTTCTTTTCAGTGGGTACTAATCACTCCAGCTAATTACAAGGAATGTATTCATGAACTCGAGTCCTCCTTTGCTATTGCAGTGGATATTGAAACTCTTAAGCAAAATCTTGCTATTCGTTGTATTGGCTATACTGGAATTTATATTTCTAGTACTGGTATTATCACCACTCGCTCTTATGTTCTTCCTATGGATGACGAATGGGCACTATCTGTAATGAGAAGGATAAATGGAAATGATATTCAGAAAATCTTTCAAAATGGAAAGTATGATAACGCATACTTACTCCGTTACGGAAGTCCAGTTACCAGATGGTTGTGGGATACTGCGCATCAGATGCACTCTTGGTATTCAGAACTACCAAAGGATCTTGCTTTCCTTAATGCCTTCTTCCTTAGAAAAGTGGTATATTGGAAGGATCTTGCAGAAACACAAGACCTTCATGAATACTATAAGTATAATGCATTGGATACCTGGGCAACAGCAAATGTATGGATTAGATGGATTCTCTCCGCTCCAGACTGGGCCAAAAGAAACTATTCATTAGAGTTTCCTCTTGTGTTCCCTTGTCTCCTAAGTGAGATGACTGGGATTAAAAGAGATGCCCAAAGATTGGAAACAGCAAGAAAAGAACTGGATATTAAAGAAGCGGAAATGCTGCGAAAGCTAAGAGCAATGATTGGGGCACCGGGGTTTAATCCTGGAAGCCCGGTTCAGTGCAAAACCCTTCTTAAAATCTTAGGCTGCGGAGATATCCAAGGTACTGGTGTTAAGGAAATGTTCAAGGCCAGACTCCGGCATCCTCTCATCAATACAATCATTTCTCTTATATCAATCAAGAGTGAAGAAGAAGGTGATTGTATCCGAGGTCTGCGGAAACTCAGATCTAACTATCTTAGATTGGAGAGTGATCGTGAGAAGAATAAAGACAACGGAGCAAAGGAATTTCAGGGTAGAATTCTGTACTCTCTTAATCCACATGGAACAGAAACCGGAAGGCTTGCAAGTAGAGAGCACGCTTTCTGGTGTGGATTACAGATACAAAACATACCTAGGGGCAAGGAAGTTAAGCAAACAATCTGTGCGGATGAGGGATTTTACCTGGGAGAATGCGATCTGGAACAAGCTGAATCCAGAGACACAGCAAATATTTCTGGAGATACTTCTCTTATTGCAGCAGTATCAGGTACCAGAGACTTTCACTCAGTTAATGCGTCTGCATTTTTTGGCGTTCCGTATTCAGATATCTACGATGATTCCATTGGAAAGACTAGGAATAAACCGCTACGGGATTTGGCTAAGCGAGTCAACCATGGAGCTAACTATAACATGGGGGCGCTTGTCCTAATTGACACAATGGGACTAGATAAGATTTGGGAAGCTGCTAGATTGCTAGGGCTGAAAGAGTCTGATCCGAAAAAGATTGCACAGCATCTGTTAGATCAATTCCATAAAACTTATCCCTCAATTAAGAAGGACTATTATGAGCACGTCATCACAGAGGTATCAACAACTAGAATGCTTGTTTCAAGAGCTTATCACCATACAGAGTACAACACACGACATTATGAGGCAGCTAAGTATATTGAGACTGGCGACTGGACAAGATACTGTTTTGGAAGACCAGACAAAAACAAACTTGACCTCAACAGTTATGTCGCTCACTGCCCTCAGTCGCTCAATGCAAGAACTCTTAACGAAGCTTACATGAGGGTGTTCTATGAAATCGCGTTGAAGTATCCGAATAGTTTCCGTTTACATGCCCAAATACACGATAGTATACTATTTTCATACAGATCAGGTAGTGAATGTTTGGCTGAACAAGTCAAAAAATGTATGGAGATTCCTGTTACAATCCGCGATGTCTCAGGCACAATTAGAAACTTTACAGTACCTGCAGCACTTAAGTTAGGCATGAAAGATAAGAAGACTGGGGAATTTATTAGAGCGAAATACTGGAGTGAAACAGAATGAATATACAAATCCTACTTATTGAAGGCGGCTTTTGGTGGAATGTTACGATCGACTCTACACAAGAGCTTGTTGATATCCTAAACACAGGAAGACACTTAGGAACTACAGTTGCTGCTGTTAAATATAAGATAGATGCATCTCCATTTACTCGAGATTCTTCAGTTGTGATATACGATTTTATCTCAACAAAATATTCTGTTTATGAAATGCAAGGAAACTAATCATGACCATTACAACTTTCCACTACGATCAATCAGGTGACTGGATTAAAGATCCAATCTCATCTAACCAACCCTTGGATGAAGTTATCATCCGAATCAACAAACAAACAATCCCTGCATTCAAACAATTAGTTCAGCGGGCGCTCAATACTTGGGCAGATGCTCCACCTGAATTGAAAGAGTTTGGAGATCTCTTGGAACATAACCAAGTACTCCAAGATTATTATTCGCAGAATTAATCACAACTCCTACAGAAAGTTCCTCTATGTCTGAGGATTTCTTTTCCCACTACATTCCCTACTCTTGTGAATCTACTGAAGTTCCTAAATGGTTCGCAAGGTGGTCAGCAATTGTAGGGATTGGTGCAATCTTAGGAAGGCAATATCACTTTCAGTTTGGGCATTTCAACATCAATCCAAACATCTATTGTTTTCTTATCGGCTCTCCTGGAACTAAGAAAGGTACTGCAATTAAGATCCTGAAGAAAGTTATGGGGGCGGCCGGGTATGAAACATTCGCGTCGGAAAGAACTAGCAAGGAGAAGTTTCTAGCAGATATGGCTGGGGAAGGTGACTTTGGAATTAAAAGTGTTGAAGATTTGTTAGATGAGAATCTATTTGGAAGTGATGATGCAGGTAAAGATGATGAAATGTTTATTGCAATTGATGAGATTAATGACTTCATTGGTGTAGGTAACATTGAATTCATATCTATGCTTGGTAACTTATGGGACCATAATGGAAAGTATGAGCATAAGATTAAAACTGGTAAAAGTATTTGTGTAAGCAATCCAACAATTAGTATTCTTGGTGGCAACACTCCGCAAGGTTTGTCAATAGCATTTCCCCCTGAAGTAATTGGACAAGGATTCTTTTCTCGGCTACAACTTATATATGGAGAGCCAAGTGGAAAACAAGTTACATTTCCAGAGCCGCCGGATCCGAAAGCCACCAAGGAACTTGTTGAATATTTCCGAAGAATTAAAGCAGAGTGCTACGGAACTGCTGAAGTTACAGGAACAGCAAAGAAACTTCTTGATAAAATTTATAGGGCTCCTAGATTTACAGGAGACCCAAGATTCGAGGCTTACTTTAATAGACGGCTATCTCATCTCATTAAACTCTGTCTCGTTACGTCAGCGGCTCGCTGCTCAAAGACGATCACAGAAACAGATGTTATACATGCAAACACAGTTCTTAACCTTGCTGAGCAACTCATGCCGAAAGCATTGGGACAGTTTGGAAAAGCAAAGAATTCAGACGTAGCACATAAAGTAATACAGATACTTGAAGCAAGTGACGGTATTGTAGAAATTAAAGGTATCTGGAAAGCAGTGTCGAATGATCTGGAGAAGATGGCAGATTTGAATCAGATCCTTCAGAATCTTCTAGCTGCTGATAAGATACAGATAGTTCCAGGCGGCAGGGGTTTCTTACCCAAGCGCAAACTTGTTGATCAAATTGATTCCTCTATGATCGACACGTCTTATTTAACAGAGGAAGAACTAAGGATATCCAAATGAGTCTCGCAATCGGTTTTGTTAACCTTCCTAATCTGGAAGCCTCGTCCCCAAATGATCCACCTCTCATTCAGGTAAGGTATGACAGGTTTGTTTTGCAGCTATTTAAGGTAGATACATTCGCGCAAATGATGAACCATGCGGCCCTAGGAGTTTGCGGGGAAGCTGGGGAACTAGCGGATGCAATTAAGAAACATATCCATTATGGCAAACCACTTGATCATGACAATGTGATTGAGGAGTTGGGCGATCTGAGATTTTATATACAAGCAGTTCAGAATATGCTGGGTATTACTGAACAAGAATTGCTGCAACATAATGCGAATAAGTTAGCAAAGAGGTATGGTAGTTTGACGTACTCTGATAAGGAAGCAGTGGAGCGGAAGGATAAAGAGTGGGGCAAGATTGGAGAAGCTAATGGATAATAAAGAAGCTCCTCCCATCCCAGCTAATCCTTATGACAACCTAACTGATCCAAATACTGGAACTAAACTCCCTGAATCCCATGATCCTAACTGTGAGACAGATACTTATGGGGATATTAAAATCATCTCCAATGGTAAATATATCACGGAGTTTTTTCCAGAAGGATTCATTGCACTGCAAAAGGAATTAGCTACAGGCCTGCATCCAAAACTTGAAGAGCGCTTAGGCAATCATCCAGTTGAGGAAACGGATATTAAGCTTGCGGAAATTGCATCTTACTGTCAGGTTGCTCTTGATGGAGTGTACACAATGCCAGAGCGGGATAAGCTATGTTATATCCTTGCTGGTAGATTGGAAGCACTTAGAGAAATACCGGTCGCGCAGACTATCATTTTGCAGTGATTCATGCAATACACATAAATAAACCCCCAAGGACTTACCATCCAAGGGGGTTTTTCTTTGTCTGGAATTTAATCCTACTGCACTATTAAATAATTAAGCCTAGTAGTTCCTGTAACTGCTGCGTTCATGTTAACTGTGAATGACCCTGCTGCAGCAACAATATTTTTAATTACTGCTGTTGCATCATTTGTTGCCACATTCACAAGCACTTGGCTAGCTGTAGTTACATTAGGATTAGTCACAGTTATTGAAGTTCCTGCTGCAGCAATTGCTACCATGCCTCTGCCAGTTTGGTGCGTTACATTTCCTGGAGTTCCTGAACTATCTGTATAAGGAACATAAGGACTTGTAGATCCTAGAATCATCCAGCCATACCCAGAGCCTCCGCCATAAGCATAACTTATAGCCACCAAACAAACAGAGCCTTCCGAAGGAACTTGGATAGTACTGTATTGTCTATTGATTAGTTGGCCGCTGGATACATTAATTGTAGCAACACCACTTTGGCTAGCATTGTAATAATAACATACCCAGCCCAAATTAACTTCTGTAATTACAGGAAGTGTGTTAGTGCCACTTGCAGAGTTGAATATCTGAACTGGTCCTTGGTTAGTAGAAAACCCTGTGCCAGATGTTGGGTATGCATAGGAAGTTAATTGGATACCTTGATTAATTTCAATTGTATCATTACCTCTGCGGTTATAGCCTATAGTAGGGTCTCCAATATTATTGCGCTTGAGATTTAAAGAAAGCGCCTGAAGTCCATTGCCGCCGCCCAAACCTAATGGAGGTGTTTGATAAACTCCAAGAGGTAAAGTTTGTCCTACGGATGTAGTATTACCTGCTGTGAATAGTGTACTATACCCATCAATATCACAACGAGCTGCTCCGGCAGAGGAGATATTTAGAATACCTTGCGCATTTCTTGTCACAACTTCTACTGTAGAGGTGCCATCAATTGTTGTAGCAGGCACACAAACTTGCATACTTGTACAATTCTGAAATACAGTCTTAGTCGTTCCTCCACCTTCTGCATCTAGAAGAAGTACAGAAAGAGACGCCACAATAGAAGTGTTATCTAAGCCTACAACTTCTATACAAGGAAACCCTTGAGAGATGATATTTACAGCGGTATTTCCTGCAGCATTTATAGCTGTTCCTGCAAAAGGAACATCATTAACATAACCAGTTGGTCGGTACTGTGAAGCAAGAGATGGCTGATAATTGCCTACAGTAATCGTACCTGCTCCAGAAGCTCCAGAAACACTAAGAACAAAGTAGATCCAATTAACAGTAAATCCATTGATAGTAGCGCTGAAAGTGACAGGCATACCTACAGCAAAGTAAGTAAGATCTGTGACTCCAATGTTAGGACTGCCATTAGACATAGTAGCAGCTTGGGTACTGCTGATCTGGCTAAATCTGTTTCCTTGTAAGTGAGTAATCGCCATACTACCAAATGCACTGCCATTGTAGGCGGCGAGCACTACATTTCTTATGGGCGCATTTTGCACACCTTGCTTCACTGAGCCAAGCACTGCATTAAAGTAACTATTCCCTGGAGCCAAATATCCTGCACCTGAGGCAGCGAACATTACATTGCCAAGAGTGTTATTAAATCCATAGAACTGGCAATTATCGCAATGCTGGAAGTTTTCAATCCAGAATCCCCACTGAGTACAGTCTGTTGCACAAACATTGAATGTTGAATATAAGAAAGACATTCTGTACTGAGCACCTGCTTGGATACCAATACTAAAATTCTTTAGTCCTATATTAATAACACCAGTATTTGTTAGTGCAGCGTTTGAGAAATTCGTGCTAGCTGCTGCAGGACCAGGGGCGCCATAAAGTGTAGTTGCCTGAGCTAAAGTAAGCCCGGAAGTATTGTAAGTGAAAGCAGGAAATGTACCATTGCCGATAAGTACAGTTCCCTTTGTTGTATCTAATGTAGCACTACCTGAGTCAGGATATTGTGTATAAATTAAAGAGTACCCATCGCCTAGGTATATGATATTAGACGCCATAGGCAAGGAAGCGGATAGTGTAATTCTTCCATGAATTTTAATTACACCTCCTCCTACAGCCACAAGAGCCGTAAAAGCTGCACGTATTTGTGCTTCAGTAGTACAATCTATACTATTAGCAGAAGACAATCCAGAGAGTTGCAAAGCTAAAATAGCATCTGCATCTAGCGCACCTGTGGATTGGTTATATCGCAAAGGAAGACTAGAGTGAGAAGGATCTGATTGTTGCTTTCCATTAGGATAGTCTGCTGTAACTAAGTTAGAGTTTGGGATACTCATTATGCTCTCCTATTTTACAGGCTAGGAAGTATTTCAAGACAGAATCTTTCCAGTACAATAAAGTCAGTTGCCTTGCCAGCAGTTGCAATATTTCCTGTATATGTCATGGCTTTGTCAGTTGTAGTGTCAAGAGCTAAAAATTGAGCCGCACTTATTGTAGCATTAGATCCCCAACCTTGGTTATTTCTGTTACAGTACTGTGCATTAGGAATACCTCTATTCATCAAAGTATCTTGCAAATATCCAGTGGCCGCTGTAGTTACAGAGAAAGAGCCAAATGTAGTTCCTGCTAATTTCTCAGCGATAGCTTTTGCATTAGCCGAGTTAAAACAAGTGAAGCCCCAGGTAGATCTAAGCCCACCATTATTTCCAAGAAGCCCGCCAGGTACTGTAACATTAACAAGAACTCTATCAGCATTTGAGTTATCTACCAGAGCTGCACCAGAACCAACTACCGGAGTAAGTGTTCCGCTTGGAATGTAAGGAATAAATTGATTAGTAGGACTTTGATAGTTTGTATATACCTGGATAGTTGCATTGGTCGTGTTAGATGTTTGCACTGCCCAATACAATCCAGCAGCCCCACCAACAACGTCACCTGCCTGCAAATATACCCAAAGTCCATAAGTATAGTTGTTTTGCAAAACAATGCCTGTGAGTGTGATCAGGCCGCCAGCACTAATAGTATTTGTACTTGTAGTGGGAGGAAGCAAGATAGCAATAGCAGACTGAGCAAGCACCCAAGAAGCTCTTCCAGATACTGCAGGATGCTGAGGATCACAGACTTGTTGGCCATCTTTGTAATTAGCCACTACCATATTATCAGCCATGAAATTCTCCAGTTAAGTAATCAGATCAGTTAAAAGCATAAAGGAATTAATTATAGATAACTGCACCAAGAGAATAGGTGAAGTTAGATGCAGCAGAATGCACAACACGAATCCGCCAAATTCCCGGCAATGTATCCTGAGCTTGCACAAGAGTAGTTGTAGCAGCCACAGCAGCAATAGCTTGTTTAAGTTTCAACTTCACCATACCAGTAACAGCAGTTGCAGTTGTTGCACATACCTGACTCCAAACAAGGCTTGCAGGATCTTGTTCCTCCAAAACTAGCTGAACTGTATCTACTCCAGGAACAGCAGTTACATTAAGATAAGCAATAATACCTGAGGCTTCTTGGTTGATACCACTAGTCTGCCCATCAGAGTGGGTTGGATCAATAATAGTATTGCCAAGAATAGTCTGGGTAGCTGTGCGAACAGCACTAGGAAGAAGGATGTATTTACCTTGAATTGTTGGGGTATAAATACTCATAGTAGTTTCTCCGAATAAAGGGGTTAAGAGGAAGAAGAAAGATCTGAAAGTTGCGGACCTGAGTTCATAAGAAGCTGAACTTTCTGAGCAAAAGGATTCTGCAGTTGGGAAGTAATCTTCTGTACTTCCGAGGTATTAGAATTCTTGATCTGATGGATCATGAACTTATTGAATTGAACTTGCTTACCTCCAATTGCAGCATACTCATTAGCAAACTGACTCCATTGTTGAGAGGAAGGTTGATTACCAGCACCAACAGTAGTTGACTTAATGCTCTCTGCAAGATTCTGCTTTTCCGCGTTATCGTATTGTTGGTATGAGTGTATGCGGAATATACCATCATTCACGATAGCTTCATCTAGGGGACGGCCGCCAGCGAGTCTAGATAAGGTGGCCAAAGAAACTAAATCGTTTGTTGCTAGAATATCGCCTTTACTAGTTGTACTCATCGGGCTACCAACAACAGTAGTTTGGAGAACTTGAGCAAGTCCAGCAAGTGGCCGGGAAACTCCATTGTGCTCAATACCTTGGAGTAAGGATTCCCAAACTGCGCCGCCTTGGATAATCTTAGAGCTTGTATCTTTGATAGCCCCATAGAATTTAGTGGTCGCGCCCACAAAAGGAATCTCGGACAGTTGAGTAGGAAGGATTGTAACTTGTCTTGGATTGATATCACCTCGTGAGTATAGATTAGTTTGAAGGATATTACTTGGAATCCCATACATCAAAAGATCTCCAAGATTCTTTCCAGCCACTCCATAAGTTGCATCATACAAATCCACATGCTTCTTGTTACCTGAAGCTGTACCAATGATATGCTGATTGATTGCCTGGAAAGCAGGTAACCCAGCAATGCCATAGAATGTTCCTTGAAGCCCCATCAGCATTGCTGCATCTTTAGCTGAGCCTTCACTTACATATCTAAACATCTGTTGCATCAGATTGAATTGATATGATTGGAACAAACCAATTGACTGTCCAATAGGCCCTTGGAAAACAAAGGGTCGTTGCGATGCAATTGTATTTCCCTCAACACGATTAACAAATGTATTAATATAGCTCAGAGCCTCTTTAGAATCCATCAATCCTTGATCTACTGCTAGATCAGTTAGTTGCTTCATGCAATGAGCACTAATGAATCTATTCATCTCCTCTGCAAGTTTATTGCCGCTAAATTTTTCAGAAGCTTCTGCAAGAGTTTTGGATTTTTGGATTGCACTGGAAAGCCTAGATTGCAGGGCGCCAACACTTTCAGTTCCCTCGAGGCTTAAATCTCCGAGCATTGCTTGGAATTGATCGGACAAATCCCTGTGAAAGCCATTATCCTTAAACCATTGCATCTGAGTTCTATCATTCTTGAAATCAGAAATGAAGTCTGACATAGCATTGCGAATAAGTTTACCTTGAGATAAAACAAAATCACCTTCTCCAGTAACATCAACCTTTGCAAGATTGGCAAGCTTCCCAGCAAGCTCAGTGTCTCCTCCCTTAATAGCGCCCAGAATCTGATTTAGCTCTGTGCCTCTCAGGATATTTGCACCAATAGCATTGTTCAAAGAATTCAACGGATCAGTTCCAAGAACCAGCCGTGACAAAACTGCATTCGCCCCGCGAATAAACTTAGATAGTTGATTAGCAGGAGCAGTGTGATTAACCAAAAGCTGAGTCGCTGCATCATAATATCCTGTATTCATTCCATACTTTTGCAGAGAAGCATTGATTGCTGTCATGTCTGCATCAGTCGGGGCGGCCTTAATATTGTCCCAAAGGTCTGTAACTTTCCCGACTGCGTTAGATACAGCGTCATCTAGGAATTTATTCATGCCGTACCAAATGGGACTCTCAGAAGTTCTGGAAACATTGAGAGCAACTTTGATGTAGGAAGTAAAAGGATTCTGCCCAGTACGTTCCAGCTCCTTAGTTCCACCACCTAGTTTAGATGTTTCGATTCTTGAATAAGCTTTCCCTTGATCTTCCAGCCAATCAAACATAGGTTGGTTCTTCAGTCTAACAATTTCCCGCACATCATTATCAATCTTGCTTGTGTGATATTTCAAGATATCATTGATAACTGCCTGCGGATCTGTCTTGATGAAATAGTTAGAATATACGCCAGCATTCTTAAGAGATGAGTCAATATAATTCTCGCTCAAAGTTTTATCATACTGGAACATATCCCGAGCTTTTCGGAATTCTTCTGTATCTTGCTTATAATGAATTTCCAAATCTGGTCTAGCTGCGGCGGCCTTGTTAACTAGATCCTCAAGGTTCTTAGCATCTGTGCCAAAGATCATAGATGTGTGACCTTGGCCAGTTACCTTTGGATCCTTAACAAAGGCAATAAACTTACTTCCATTTACATCAGGAGGAATAGGGCGGAATACTGCAGGGTCTCTTGATAATGTCTTCCCCATTGCAGCAGCACGTTCATTGGCATTCTGAGTATAGTCAAATGTTTTATCCATGTGAGCATTAATCATGTCCCATGTTTCATCATGCTCTACAGGAATAAAGAGTCCTTCATCTTCCAATTCCTTCGCGCTCATTGTAGCGAATTCATTTTTAAGATTACCTGAGTCATCCCAGATTTCCCTAGAAACCAAACCACGCCCTTCAAACTCAGGAATAGTATCTTCAGTTCCTTGCACGAAGAACTTAGCAGAGCGTGAAACTTTCTGATTAATGCCGCCCCATTCAATTACAGATTCCTGCTTCCTTGCCATATTAGCAAGTGGGCCTTCCATAACTTTAGCCATCTCATCTTTATTAGCTTGTGCCATTCTCTGAGTAACTGAGCCAATCTGTTCCATCTTAGAATCAAGCTGACCTAACTTACCTGCAGAGAAACTAGTAAACCCTGGCCCCGCACCTTTAATAGATGCAGTCATTGCATCATCTTGAGTCAGTCTAGGAAGTTGTTCTGCAAACTTACCTGCTTGTTTTGCAACAACATTATCTACAACTCCTTCCTGTACCTTTTCTATTCCTTTGATAAAAGTATATGCATCAATCTCATGTCCATTAGGTTGTGTGCGATTAACAACTCTCTTAGTTACCTTAGCCCAAGAAGGCATGAAACGAATATCATTCTCTTCATCGCTTACTGGGCGTAATCCTTTGCCAGTTATATAAGCATTATAGTCAGCCTGATGAGAAGAGATTGCATCATAATCATAATCAAGATTCTTAGACACAGCAGTGCCTTCTAGAGCAGATACTCTAGTGTTAGTGATCTTGCCGATCTTTTCATTAACCCAATCCTGCATTTCCTTAGCATCTCCAGTTCCTAGGAATCTAGATCCTTTAGCCAGTGCAGTTTCTTGAAGGGAATCTTGCACACTCTTTTGTGCATTGATTGTGAAGTTCTTAAGTTCCTGAATAGAAGTGAATCCAGTTTTTAGAGTTTGTCCTGTAGAATCAACAATATTAATATCCTTCTGTCCAGTAGCCACAGCTTTCTGAAGCAGAGGAATATCATTCATATGGATATTAGTTCCCTCAGGGATTTCTTCCAGAATCTTATCTGCCCAAAGGAATCGTTTCTCAGCAGTTAAATGTCCAGCATCAGACTCCAGAGATAGGGCGGCGGGGTCGAAAAGTTTCTTAAGGCTGAAACCTTCCGAGCGCACTTCATTCATAACTGCTGCACGTGAGTCAACTTTATCTGAAATCTTAACTACATCCGCTAGATTCATGACCCGCGGCGCACTATCAATAACATCACCTGCATTCTCTCCGTGCAATTTCCAGTATTGTACTTGAAGTGCTGGATCAATTTCTGCAGGAACACCTTTAGAAATTGCATCTTTAGCAGCAGCATTGAGCTCACTTTCCACCTTTGTTGGAGTATTAAGCCGACCAATCTCATCTGTATCAATAAGTTTCTGAGCTACTTCATCTGCGGAAATTCCGACATTACTATCCGCAATCTGTCTAGCAAGTACTGTGTCTTTACCCAACACAAGTTCATTAGTATCTGCACGCATAGCCAAAGCTGTTCGCACTTGTTTCTGCTCCAGTGCTGCAACTTGCTGAGCATATACAGGATCACCTGGATTAACAATAGGTCCAGTCTCAAGATCGTAAGCATTACGGATAATCTTATTTGCTGGAACATTCATTTCCACCATCATATCTCTTGAGCCATGAGGAAGAATATCCTTGAATTTGGCGCCTGCTTGTTTAGTTATGTCCCCATAAATCTTAGCTGATCCGAGCGCACCTCCAAGGACTCCATTAAATAAACCACCCATCATTACATTCTTAAGGATATCTGATTTAGATTGTCCATCTAGGATAGGAGATGCATTCATGGTAGCTTGCACAGCAGTTTCAAATGCAACGCCTTCCAAAACATTCTGATAAACTCCTGCGGCCAGTGCCTTAACTCCAGATGTTCCAATAGAAGAGAAGATAGCTTGGCCCTGAGTAATCTCAGTAGCTGCCGCAGAAACATAACTATCAATCTGAGTTGCACGAAGACCTAAAGCAAGACCTAAGTTAGATCCAAGAAGTCCAGTTTCCCCAGCGGCAGCCAGTGCTTTCTGCCCGGCGTTCAAAACTTTAATGCCCCCTAGACCAGGAATCAAAGATGTCATCATGAACCCTGCCATATCCACAGAGTTCTTATTCTTAGAATAGTACTGACCTAAGTCACCATCAATATTTGAGATGACTGCCTGAGTATCTTGAGTAGCGAAATCTCCGCCGAAGGCATTGCCAATCTTTACTCCGGAGTTATAAAAGGAATTGATTCCTGAGATGCCCGCGGCCAGAAAGAACTTCGGGGCATTTTCAATAGAACCTGTAACATCTGAGAACCAGGAGTTACCTTGATTCCCGAGGTTATGATTATCCGCCGCCCCTAGATAAGCAGGGAACTTAGATGGATCAAATGAATTATCCTGTGGGGCAGAAGGATCATTTGGATTGAGTTGATCAAAGATAGACATATATTATTTCCTTGTTGGAGGAACATTACCGATAGAAGTATAGTCTGCAGGATTGCGCTCAATGACTCCGCCAGGGAACTTCAATCCTGTATTAACTACCTGACCTACCAATGTCTTGCTAGCTTCTCTCAGAATATCTCCGGCCTTCGCTACATTAACTGTAGGAGACAAGAAATCTCCTGTATCTAACTTAACATTGTACGCTTCAATAGGAGCAAGTCCCATATTAGGAAGCTGCTTAGATTCAATGTTATCTCGCTGGGCAGACCGATACAATGTAGACATATCAACTGCGAATTGATTCATGCCAATCTTACCATCTCTCACTGCAGCCAAACCTGCAGCATATACATCAGAAGGTGTATTCATTACAGCATTGGTTGCCATAATTGGAGCAAGCACTGTCTTAACAAAAGGAAGATCAAGAAGCTTAGGATTATTCTTTACAAGTGTCCTAGCATCTGGAAGAGTATATACATTATTCGGCCCTTCCATCAAAGCTTCTTGTTGTTTTAGTGTTGCTCTTACTGCATTATTAATCATGGCATCTTGTTCTGCAGGCTTACCTGCAAGAGCTTGATACTCAGGCGTTTTAGCTATCTCGGATGCTGTGCCAATCAAAAGATTCGACCCAGCTTTCATATCAGGAGTCATACCCTTAGGATCAACATATTGCAGAACACGGATAGCACTTGCAGGAGAAGCGCCAATAGCTTTGAATCTATCTCCAGTAGGATCAACACTTTCATTAAGTTGCCCTGCTGTATAAGCTTGTTTATACAAGTCACTCAAAGGCATCTTACCTTGAATCTGCCGTAAAAGATCTCCATTCGATGCAGGATCAATAGGGGCGCGGCCCATTACTTTAAGTCCGCGATTAATTGTATTTGTGATACTTTGGTCAGCTTGGTCATCCTTAAGATCTTGAGCTTTCTGCCTAGCAAACCGCTCTTTCTGCATATCGAATTCTGCCTGACTCATAGCTAGTCTAGTTTGAGCATCAGCCAATTGTTGTTGCTTTACTTTAGCATCCCAAGCAAGATTATAATCTGTGAGCTGTTGCGCAGAAAGATTCAACCGCTCTTTAATACCTGCCGCATTAGCCATATAGGCTTGTTGAGTAGCTTGATCTGCTTGAATATTAGCAAGTTGTTTAGCTTGATTAGCAGATGCACTTACTGAGGCCGCACTAACTGTTGTTTGTTGGCGAAGATTATTCTGGTACTGTGCATCAAAAGCCGCATTGCGCTCAGAGATATTCTGTTCAGCCAACTGTGCTTTTTCATTAGCTGCATTGAATGCACCAATGTCATCATTAATACTAAGACGAGCTTGAATCCAACCAAGAGGATCATCAAAGATACTGATGGCTTTCTTCTTGTTCACTGTATCCAGAGCAACACTTCTATCTGACTGAGCCTGCAAAAGATCATTAGCATCTTTAGCTTGCAAACCCATCAAATCTCCCGGGTCCGCCCCAAGTTGCAGTCCTGCCCGCACATTTGCTTGCTCTGTAATTAACTTACCTGTACCTGCTACTGTAGCTTGTAGTGCAGAATCATCACCAATCTTTCGATAACTATCCGCTGCATCTTGCAGTGTAGCTACTTGTCCAGCAGTATTAGTAGCCAACGCGGCCTTAGCTACATTGATCTCTCCAATATCTGCCATAGCAGTACTTACAATTGTATTTGCATCAATGTTCGGCATGTTGATTTCCTTTAAAGGAATAATTAGATTGCAGGAAATAAGACAAACCTACACAGAAAAGATAGATAGCTTGAGTGATTAAGAAACCACTAATACTTTTCTTTGCACGCTTATATCCATACTTCGCTGCAATATAGGATGCACGCTGCAGGAAAATATAACCAATAAACTTAGAGAAAGCGTGGTTAGGATTAGCTCTGAGGAATCTAACAGTTGGCGCCGCCCAAACATAATATCCTGCCTTATGAAAATCTGAGTAACGAGAGAAATCTTTCATGCCATAAATGTATTGAACATTTGAAAGCTTACCTTGCCTTCTTAGTTCTGTGCAGATGATGGATAAATCATTGATTGCATCATTAACACTAGAAACTGCGCCACCAATTGCATCTCCAACTGCTTGCACAGCTCCACCTACAGCATCTCCTACAGGTTGAGCAACATCTCCAATAGCATTTCCTGCAGTTTCAGTTCCTCTAACTACCATATCTGCTGAGTTAACAACTGAGCTAACTGCGCCTTGTGCAAGTGCAATACTGGCATTGATAAAATCATTATCGCCATGACCAATACCACTTACAAATTCTCCTGGATCTGTCACTAACTCATGGGCAGATTTCATAGAAGCATCCCCAAGATTTAGCGCAGGATGAACTAAAGACAATCCTGCCTTAGTTACAGGCTCAGGATCAAACGCAGCCGCCGCATCAGTTATATCCCCGACATCATCTTTAATAGGCTTGTTGTTAAAGTCAAAGACATTCTTAACTGCTTTCGGGTCAGAAAGATACCTAGCCGCACTTAGCACTGTACTTCCATAAGCCATATCCGAGCCAGCCCCTGCAGAAGTTTTATCTCCGGCAGAGGCATTAGAAAAATTTAGTTCATCTCCGCCATCAGAGAGTTTAAATCCAGGAGAGTCAGAATTAACTCCAAGGCTCAGAGAGTTACTAAGAGAAGGAGTATCAGAAACAGATTGAGAAGTAGTAAACAGATCTGGATTAATCAAAGCATCAGATCCAGAAGAACTAAGTGTTTGATCCAGGGATTGTGCATAACTAGTCAGGCTATCTGGAGAACTAACTGCCTGTGGATGCATAAGCATAGAAGTTAGATCACTAGTTAGCCCAGCACCTGCATCTGGTGCAATATTAGGGGAAGTAGAATTAACACCGAGATTGATAGAATTGCCTATGCTAGTTGTCATGCCCCCAGTTGCAGAAGCGGCGGCCGAACTAATATCTGCGCCACTATCAAATCCAAGGATGTCTGAAAGTTTCTTATGCAAATCATCTACAGAATTGATCCCAAACTTAGCGCCTGTCTTTTGTACAATAGGGCCAAGAACATTCTTAGCGCTAGAAAATGCTTGCAAAGCACCTAAGATTTTTGCTCCTTGTGAGATATCCTGCTTCCCAATTACTGGAGCTTGTTTTGTGGTAACTACGCTAGGTGAGGTAACTTGAGTAGTTGTAGTTCCTGCCGTTTTCTGCGCAACTTCCCCTGCCGCCCTAGTGCTCAGGTCATTAATCAATTGCTGGTTAACTGTAGAATTATACAATCCTGCAGAATGCTGCCCAGAAGCTACAGATGCCAAACCTTGGGAAGAGCCAAGAATCTGGTTAAGCATTGCAGTAATGCCTTCTGCGGATACATTAGAACTTGTAGTGCTTGTAGCAGAGCCGCCACTGGAAGATTGAGTGGAAGTTTTGCCTTTAACAAGCTCTAGAATAT